>JACXTT010007444.1_pt1 | contig 15414 bp, 5 predicted proteins | sample 9270951 | NCBI WGS metagenome assembly JACXTT01 (sample SAMN15532306, study PRJNA645909) | rock metagenome | isolation source: weathered quartz diorite | place: Puerto Rico | collected 2017-06-21 | reverse complement strand
CTGACCATCGGCGGTCGGGACCCGCGGACCAATCGTTACTTCACCTACTACGAGACCATTGCCGGTGGCTTTGGCGCCCGCTACAACAAGAATGGAATAGATGGAATTCACAGCCACCTAACCAACACTCTCAACACGCCAGTAGAAGCTCTTGAAATTGCATATCCCATGCGAGTCAGGAGATACGAGTTCATACAAGGATCCGCAGGACGTGGCAAATTCAGGGGTGGAATGGGTGTTAGAAAGGAGTTTGAGCTGCTAGCCAACGACTCCACAATCTCGGTAATGGGAGACCGACAAACAATTAGACCATGGGGGCTTTTTCGGGGCGAATCCGGTAGACCGGGAGAGTATTCGATCAGACCGCAATATGGCAAACCGAAGAAAATTTCCTCGAAATGCTCCCTCGGAGCAAGCCGAGGGACAGTTTTGACTATCTGCACGCCAGGGAGTGGGGGATACGGCCTCCTCAAGTGAACTCCTGTCAGCATATTCCGAAGAGGCTGAGCCTTCTGATTAGGAGCATCACCCACTCCGAAATCCGAGCCCGACCTGTCTCTTGAGTCTTTCGAGTTGGGGAGCATTTTTAACAGATTTGTGCTAGCCTATAGGAAATGTTAAAACAATTGAACAGTTTCCGAGGCCAGTCTAGTTCTTTGAGAATCAATAACAATTGCAGGGTGTCTGAGAAAATGGCCAATCATGAGCCAGTAAACATGCCGTGTCCGGGGCGCCGAACGAGAAGGTTCTTGGTGGTGATCAAAGGATTTTTCTTCGCTCTTTTGGTCATATCGACGATTGCACCTGCTGCGTTTCCAGTTCATCCCGTCGATGCGAATTCTTCAAAGAACACAAATGTGGGGACTACTCCGTCACAGCCCGACTCGATATCGCCTAACGCGGTAGGCAGCGATTCTGTGCCTGACCTTTCATTGCCAAAGACCGTTATGACAAGTGTCGACCGGCTGATTGGTGCTGGCGGAGTGCTGCAGGGCTCTAGTCAGAACCTTACGCTTTACAATTCTTACCTGGCATTAAGACTGCTGGGGGGACGAGTGCCTCATGATGAATTATTGGGGGCCGGAAATCGGGCGGTAAGCTCCTTCTCTTTTTGGGGTGCTGAGGTCCAGGTAGCCGGGGTGTGGGCACCCCTCGTACCTGCCTCTAGCAGTTTTGAGCTGTTGGGGACGAATGAGACGGGCACTTATGTCCGAAGAATAATGAATGTGAATTTTGGGCATTTCTCGGCTGTTCTCTCGATAGTATACAGAGCGACCCCGCAAGGGCCCTTGAAGTGGACCTTGGGGTTTACTCCTACTAGTTCAGCGAAATACAGACTGGTATATGGCTGGTGGAATATAACGAGAGATTCCGGCCCAACGTCTCTTCCTAAGAGATTCCGAGTCGGATATGATGCGATTAACTACACCTTGTCGTGGGATGACGTGCCTTCCTCCTATAATGTAACGTCAAGCTTCGCAACCGACCGATTCCAACTCAACTTGGACCTGGGAGTCTTGACCTCGAACGCCTCTGTCAATATCGACCCAAGTATTGTAGCTTCAGGTGTCGCTGGCGGGGCTACTGCATATGCCTTTCAGAGGAAGGTTTTCTACGATTCAACTTTTGGATTTTACTACGTTTTCTACTTTGACGGGACCCGCATAAGGTGGAGGAATTCGATGAATGGAACCGTTTGGTCTAGTCCGCAAAGTATGCCAGCTGGTCTAATTGACTATTACTATTGGGTTTCAAGTGTCTACCTTCCGTACATATTCTATTCGGGCAAGTATGTTCTGGTTGCCGCTGGCCAACAGATGCAATTCGGGGGAATTGGGAGTGTAACTCTCCGATACTCACTGGGAACGCTGAGATACGAGAACATAACCTGGGGTCCGCTTACGACAGCTGATACAATCTCAGTGACATGTACCAGCGGAACCTGCACGATTGGGATTAGGTACGTGAGCGCAACAATAGGCTCGACAGGTTGGCCCGGATTTTCGTATAACTACTACGAGAGTGGCTCGGCCACCGGGCTCTGCGCTGGGACTGGTGTCTCTTCTGAGAGTGCCGTGTACTCATACTACGCAGGCAATAGGGTGAGAGAATCCTGCAACTATGGTAGCGCTGGTTTCGACAGTCAACAATACCGATCAGTGATTCTCAACTCTAACTCTTCGGGCCAAGTGAGAGTCGTCTACGAGTTCCAGTCGGGATCGTCAACCCAGATCCTTTCCAGATGGCATGATGTTCCAGGCTATGCTGGCACGATTGAAACCGTGGACCCAAGCACACTGGGAAACGAGGAAATCTCAGCTACAACTGACACAAACTATGGACTCCATCTATTGTACAAGGGAACTAATGGAAACGTGACTTACGCGTTCCGGTCCTCTTCCGGTTCTACATGGACTCTCTATTCAAAGGACATTTTCCAGGGCTCCGTCAGTTTTCCAGTTCTGACTGCGGACTATTCTACAAATGACATCTACGCTTTCGCAATCAATGGCACATCGATCGTCATGAGGAGCAAGACGATTACTGGCTCGTGGGCTGACAGGTCGCGAGCATTTCCCGTCACCCAGAGAGTGAATCCGACGAATCTCGGTTCAAACTTTGCTTCGACAAGTGCCGTTGCGACGGGCGCGAATCAGCTGTTAATCATCTGGACGGAAGGGACCAATCCATACAATGCAATGTTCGCATCCATTCCTATCCAAGCCGTATGGTCTCCTTATTCAAATCCGCCTGATCCATGGAATGGTCAAGGCCTTGCCCCGTATGGGCAGTACTTCTCGAACCTCGGTGAGTATGTTTCACCAAGTACAGGTATGCTGACTATCCGCCAAACCGACCTGACTGTACCGGGCCGGGCAATCTCTTTCGAAGTGACCCGGGTGTACACTGAACCTTACAGCTTCTTCACCACAGGGCCGACCGCAGGCCCATACCTCTTCGACAGCTACACGTGGGCCCCGATTGGAAACGGTTGGCAGCTCAACTACCCGTGGTTCACGAAGGTGCTGAGCCCATCGAAACCAACCTTCTTACATCTATTGGATGGACAGGGCTACAGAGTGCCGTCCCAGTTCTGGAACGGGACGACATCAGTCTTCGAGAATCACCAAGGGTCCCAATTCCGACTCGTCAGGAACGCCACCGCAATCTTTCTGTTCACCAACTCTGGGAGTTTCTACAGGTTCGACTCAACAAACACGTACGCCCTCCAGAGCGTGAACGATTCCACGGGAAACAGCAGTATTACGTTTAGCTACACTAATAACGTTGTTTCAAGCGTGACAGATTCTGCCGGGCGGGTCTTCCAGTTCTGTTACAACGGAAGCGGATTTCTTCAATCGATCTATCAGACCAGTGGTAGCTGTGCTTCACCTGGAGTGGCAAGAAGCGTCTCCTACACCTACGTGGGCTCAAGCCTTAACAATACCAGCGACCCTGCACGCAGAATTACCAGCTACGCATATAGTGCTTTGAGCAACAACTATGTTGCCCCATGGTTGCTCTCAAGAATTACCTACCCAACGAATGCATACACCAACTACACGTATAGGCCGTTCGCCCTCGGAACTCAAGCCGCGACTTATCGTGTTTTCCAACAGCTTGTCTCATCATTGAACTCCGCCATCAGACGGTTTGACTTCATGTTTCCTCTTTCCACGGTAGGGGACCAAATTACAAGTGCTAACGTGACGAGTCTTGATGGCAGTTCAGGATCTCTAAAAGTAGTCAGCTATACCCGTTACGCCTTCTCTTTCGCGGGCGCGACTGTCAACGTAACCGACTCGAATGGCCAATTGATACGGGGTTCACAGCAACGCTTCGCGGTAAACGGCGAGATACCTAGAGAAATCACACTTGTGACAGGGGCAAACATGTGGTACTGGACGAAAACACAGCCTGCCTCCGGATGGAAATCCCAGTTCAACTGGAACTATTCGACATGGAGTCCTGCCCCAACCGTCGGAAATGAAACTCAACCAGGTGCCTTCTGGACTGGCCCCATTGCAGGCTGGCAGGATACTAAAGCTAAATGGATATGGTGGAATCGCGACGCCAACTTTTCATCCACCACAGAACCGGTATGGTTCCGAACATCCTTCTACGTGGCCAAGTCAGGAACATTCAAGGTCAACGTAACGGCAGACGATGCCTTTACTCTATACATCGACGGTTACAAGATAAAGAGTGGTACGAGCTGGCAAACTGACTATTCAAACACTACATCCTTGAGCGTTGGAAACCACGTGATCGGAGTCAATGCTACGAACATAGTTGGACGGGCAGGGCTCATAATCAGCCTACGTGACAATAGCACAGGTCAGGTAATCGTCAGGACCGACACCTCGATCGGAAGCTACACGAATTACTATCGGTATGACCTTTGGGGCAACCAGATTTACAGCCGAAAATCCATTAACCCATCGACAAGCTCTTTTCATGAAACATACAACTCGTACTACAACACAGGATTACCCTTGGGTTTCAACGCTTTCCGAGACACGTTCAGCCAAGGAAACTACACGCGGCCTGATGAATCTTGGACAGTCAACAATGGAACCTGGATAATTAACTCGGGTCTGGGCTTCAGAGATCCAAGCTTCATCAGCGGCTGGACCCTTTATGATTCAACTGGAACGTTCAGCACGGATGGTGACATCGGAACGATAACGGTTACTGCCACGTCAGGATTCCCTCAAATTTACACATCTGGGAATGTGAATACCGCTCTTTACCCGTACTTAGTCTGGCGAGTAAGGGGTAATGCACAGTACCAAGTCGGTGTGAAAGTTGGTTCAACACAGTACAAATACAGCTTTCCTCCCGACCCAAATGCGCCTGCTGACTGGACAACTATAGCGTGGGACGTGAAAGCTGCTACCGGAGGAGCCATCGTAAACCTTGTGCAACTCTGGGCGATCGGAAACAATGGAAACTATGCCCAGTACGACTTCGTGTCATTCACCAACGAAATCCCCGCAGACCAGTATGACGGGCTGGGACAGTATACTGGAACCATCGGCAAAGGAGCGCAGGAGGCCACCTTTGCCTGGGCGAGCCTCAACGTGTCAGACATATCGATACGAGGAAAACTCTTCCTCAGTGCGATGGTCAACTCTTCAGATGCACGAGCAGGGCTGATAGCCCACTATCCAGGCAGCGGGACGGGCAAGTGGGCGCTGGTGATACATAATGCGAGCGGAACGATGAAACTTTCCATGCTTGATGACTCGGCCATCTCTCCGTGGAAGGCAGAAACAGTTTGCTCTGGAATCAAAATCCAGACTTGGTATGCACTAAACTTTACCCTGAGAGGGACGCAGGCGAACGGCACAATAACGGGTCCGGGAGTGAACTGTGCAGTGACTGCGTCATACTCAGGAAACAGTCTCGCCACAGCAAGCGGCTTCGGCCTATATCCTGGCGGCTACTCGACCATTTTTGACAACATTACAATCACAACTGTGTTTCCTTATCTTGTTGGGAACGGATTCTCGAACTCATTCTATACCAATGGGGGACCAAATTCGAATATTCATAATGCCCTAGCAGGAAGCGGAGAACTGCAAAACGGAATCGGTACAATGCCAGTCGAGACGTACTACAGCTATTACGCTTGGGGAGGTCTCAACCAGCAAAAGAATCGCAACACACCAATGCTCTCAATCGACGGCTCCGCGATCAACCACTGCTCAAACACCACGAACTCTTGCACAGCATTACTCACCACCACCCAACCGAACGACATTATCATAGTATTCGCAGATGAAACCCTAGACCCAGCCACCACGTGCTACTTCTCAATATCGGACACGGCGCAATTATCATGGACTGCTAGATCATCTGCAGTCTCAGGGAGAGGGGGGAAGGACGAGATTCAGGAATTCTGGGCCAAGGCAACCAGCATCCTAACGGCAGACCCGATCACCGAATCAATATCAAGCTGTGGCAACAAGTATAACGGACTGCAAGTCTTTGCAATTAGAGGTGCCAACCTTCTAACTCCTTTCGACCCGGGTAGCGGAATCCCCGGCACTGGAAGTGGCCAAGGAACAGTCGCATCCGCGACTGTGACGACGACGAACCCTTTCGACATTGTATTCGCAGGTGTGCAGCATAGCGCTATGCCTCAAACTCCAGAGTCCGGATTCACGGCCATAACATCCGTCCCCGAGTACGCTACAGAATACAAGATTCCCGGCAGCACGCTTACGAATTTTGCCGTCACTTTCACAGCGGGCAATGACTACTATCAGGAAATAGCGGATGCCGTTCAGCCGGCTTCGAGTCAAAACTGGCAGACACAGTGGCCGAGCTCTAGCAGAGCATACGACAACTATGGCAACCTAAAGACGCTGATAAATCCGAGAGGAAACGTGACCTATTATTCATACTCTGCCAACTACACTTCAGCATACCTAACTAATCAGACCAGCCTCGACGGCACGACGAAGACAACCACGTTGTACGCGTACAATTTCACAACGGGCAATGTTCGCATTGTTACAGATCCCAAAGCAAACGCCACCAGTTATCAGAATGATGATCTCGGCAGAGTCACGAAGATAACTTACCCTCTAGGCGCCTTTACCCAGTACACCTACAGCGACCGGTACAACTATGTCGACACCAATAACGAGAACAACTTGAAGACAAGGCAGATCTATGACGGCCTTGCCCGAGAAACTATCGTAGATAGGTTCAACAACGGAGCATCCTACTCGAACCATACACTTGCCTACAACTGGCAAAACAATGCAGTGGCCCTGACAGATGCTCTCGGAAACACCAATCGATACGCATACGACCCCCTAGGCAGAGCAACCAATGCAACTCAGCCCAACGGCAAGAGCGTGCTTCAGATTTACAACGACCTAGCTTCATGGATCAGGTCGACCGACCAAGACGGAAACTACCGTTGTAGCATCTACGACAGGCTGGGAAGGCGCGTATCTACTCTCGAGAAAGCTTCTCCAGACTGCACGAGTGGCATGTCCAGCAACTACCTCTACGACGAAATAGGCAATCTCCGAAAGGCCACAAATTCTCTTTCAGAATCGACGAGCTATGCATTTGACAGCATCCAACGCCTAACGCAGGCATCATACTCAGACAGTACAAATGAGATGTATTCCTATGACAGCAACGGAAACGCATTGAATAGTACTGATCGAAACGGAGTCAGGACCCTACGAAAGTATGACTCATTGAATAGGCTCAAGACCATCACGTACTGTGGGACAACAATCACTGGAACAAGCTACACTTACGATAAAGACAGCAATCTCCTTCAGTCTCAGAACGAAAACGCTACTATATCCTACAACTATGATGCGAGAAACCGAGTCTTAAACGAAACGTACAACGTCAACCCGGCAACAAGGACCATTGTGGACCTGGGATGTTCTGGAAGCGGAGGATCCATAACGCGCGCAGGGGGAAGCCCGAAGATATATACCGTAGGCTACTCATACAATGGAGAACTGCTCTCCGCGATTTACTACCCGACCATAATTGCCGTGAACATAGGTGTAAGGTACTCGTACGACGGTCTGGGAAGGGTTCTGAACGTTACACAATCAGGATCCACGGCATATTTTGCACGTTCGTTGACATACGACAAAAATGATCGGATCTTAGGTCTACAGTTCGGCAACGGACTTGTCGGGAACTATACTTATGATACTCTCTTACGACCGCAGACAATCACGCTCAAGAACGGAGGGACGACGATGATCTCTCTGACCTACACCTACAACAACACTGGCACCGTGGCAAGTGTCACCGGTTCTGTCAACGGTGTAGCGGTGAATGAGCAGTACCGGTACGATGCTCAATACCGCCTGACTAATTACACGGTAACCAGCAATAGTGCAACGACAAGTGGATGGTACCAGTATGATAATCTGGGAAACAGACTGACTCAGAAACTTAACACCACCATTACACGTTATTCATACAACTCAGTCAACGAACTCACGAATTCCACCACGTACTCCAGCCCGCAGGTAACGACAGCATACTCCTACGACCTAAACGGCAACCTCAAGACGCAAAACGTGACAGGTACGAGCACTACCCGATGGACATACAATTGGGACAATGCTAACCACCTGTTGAAAGTACTAAGCAATGGGATAATGCAGGGCACCTATGCCTATGACAACGCCGGGAGAAAGGTGGAAAGCACAGAGTGCACATCGTGCCAGGACATTTGGTTCTATGCATACTACGGTGCGGAGACGTTGTGGCAGACAGACGCGAACTGGGGAAGCATAGACTTTCTCACAGTTTCAGCAATGAAGGTCGCCACCGTTGACAGTTCAGTTGGAAACTGTTATTGTACTGCAAAGTACTACCACTTGGACCTGCTCGGGAGCACCCGGCTGGTTACTTCCGCTTCAAAATCAATCACCTTCACAGACGGCTACCAGCCGTTCGGAAGAGACAGCGGGACCCCTAATAGCTCCGAAAATTACAAGTTCACAGGGAAGCCCTATAGCCCGACGACGGGTCTCTACTACTTCTTCCAGCGATGGTACGACCCGGGCATTGGCCGGTTCATCTCGGCGGATCCGAACCCGACTACATGCGCAAAGTGTGAAAACCCCTACTCGTACGTCAGAGACCAGCCAACACGCCTCTTCGACCGCAATGGGGCACAGTCCGCAGATGCAATAGTGGCTAATGCCGAGGCTAACAGAAGACGCGCTGAGGCCGCAAACACTGACAGAGGTGTATCGGCAGACGTTTACTTGGCGAGACATCACAAGTTTGCCGAAGCTGGTTACTCTCAAGTTGGTCCCTGCTTAGCACCCCCTGACGTCTGCTTGGGTAGACTCGGTCATTATGGTGGTCCAACTACGATTGTTTGCCTGGCGCCTCCTGATGTGTGCTTGGGGAGATTAGGCCATTACGGGGCTGGGAATCCCGCCGAAACGGAAGGTTCCAACAGCCAACAGGGTCAGAAGGACCCTCTTCAACCTCTATGGAACATCCTAGACATCCTACCGCCCTGCGCCCAAATAATCATAGGTTCCACCCTCGTTTTCCTCACACCCCTCTCAATCGTTGAGGTTCTAGCTGCGTTCGGGTTTTTCGCTCCCGAAACCGCCGGCCTAAGCATAGTTGCTGGACTATTCGTGGCTGGCTTCGTCGCAATAGAGGAGCCGATCGTAGGAGGCCTCTTGCTTGCCAGGGGGGTCCAACGAGGAGGGAATTGTTAGCTCGAGGCGACATGTTCCCGGATTCCTCGTTAACATGGAGAAAGTGAGACGTCTTGATCCAAAGATGGCTCTACCCAGCACTCTTGGGATCGTCCTGTGGCATCCTGGCCTTGCCTATCTCAATTTTCCTTTCACGTCCAGAACCGTTCTTCCCCCTCTTTTTTGGCGGCGGAAGCCTTGTTAGAGTGGCGCTCGTGGCGAAGGGAATGAAGGACAAGACTCCTGGGTATCTTCGATCACAAAGAATTGTTGCCTCCGGCTACTTAGTGTTGATTCTTAGTTCAATTTTGAACCTCTCGACAGCGGTTTTGGGAACTTTGCTGAAAGCGGGACTTTCGCCGGTCTACCTGGCTATGGTCTACCTAGGTGCTAGTCTGACTTTTGGGGGTACCATCCTCTTGGCTCTGGTTTGGCTACGTGGGGGTAGGGGTTCCAAATAGGAAGTATAGACATTTCGACAATCTTGAATCCTCACAGCAGTAATCTACTTGCGTCAAACAGACACATCTAAGACTGCTTCGCTTATCAACGTGGTTTACCCGCATCACGGCTCCGAGACCATGTGGCAAATGGATGCGAACCGGGTAGAGGATTTTGTCGCGGTGAAGAAATTAGAAGCTTCCTTCTTATGTTATCTTCATCGCTCGCCACATTTGTGCGAAGGGATTTGTCTCTGGAAAACTTGGGAGTTAGGGCGAAGCGCTAAGGAATAAGGGATGTAAAAACCTAAACGTCTGGTTCTTGAATCTTTTCAAGACTTTCCCTTTCTAGCTGAATCGTCACATGGTCAATTCCACAAGAAGTTCTCAGACGCTCGGAAATTGCGCTGATAATCTTGGAGCCCTCCTCCATGCTTTGCGAACTGACAGTGACATGTCCGCTCACAGCGTAAAGTCCGCTCACAGCGTAAAGTCCGTACGTGATGGTCCAAACATGGGAGGTCGTGAACACCACGGACCCCTGGGACCTGCTGTATGGTCCGGGTAATAGTTGTCAAGTCAAGATGCTTCGGAATAGCTTCCATAGAATATCGGTTGAATCACGGACTAAACCAACGGCGTTTCTGAGAATCAGAATACCAATCAGGGCTGCGATAATCGGGTCGACCGTCGTAACCAGTCGTCGCGAAAATTATCGCTCCACTCACTATGACCCCTGCGGATGAGAACGTCACTGACAGCGTGAAGAAAGACACCTTTGATGTTGAGACTGGTCTTCCACGAGTGTCTGAATAATCTCAACATTACGAGATTTGTCGCAAGTGCAACCGAAGCGAAGCCTATCACCAGAGTTCCATGAACCGTTGAGGGCTCTCGTAGCCTCGTATAGGCCTCGAAGAGAATGAACAAGGCTATTCCAATTAGGACTGCACCGTTGACGAGCGCAGCGAATATCTCCGCCCGATGATAACCATAGGTTCGCCTCTGAGTATGAGGCATACGGGCCAGCCTAATCGTGAGAACACCAAGCCCAAACGTGATCACATCAGTCAGAATATGGGCCGAGTCGCTGACCAGTGCAAGGCTCTGACTGACAAGTCCTCCAAAAAATTCTAGAAGCGTACTCCCGCTTGCGCGTCCAAGGCCCGGCCAGAGCCTACGCGCCGTCTTTTCGAGACCGCAAGAGACTCCGCGGGTAAAACAGTTGACTGCCTACGCTAGACAATCACGTTGGTTAGGAAGAACATTTATCCGAATTGGCTGAAAAAACGGGAGGCGTTCTATGGAGATTTTCGGATGGAAGCGGTCTAGATGTTGTAGGTTATGCCGATGTACGAGTTGACTTTGCCCTGGTGATCCTTGGTTGCTAGGACCTGGATGTGGGCTGGAAAGCTTTCGCCGTTTTTCTTCTTGAAGTGTAGGCTTCCATCGTATCTGCCATGGGCCGCGTCGCCGAGGATTTTTCCAAACTGTTTGACGCCTTCTTCGGTATGCATCATGGCCACGGATTGTCCGATGACCTCGTGGGCTTTCCATCCAAAGAGCTTCTCAGCGCCCTCGGAGAAAGAGACAATCTTGCCTCCTGCATCTGTGACGATGATGCTGAGCACTGGTACTGCGGGGACTTCTTGCATCTGACTTGACATTGCTATTTTTCGACCTAAGCCGAGTCCGTTTTGGGCGTCTATTTTTCCTTTCGGTCATTTCGAAAATAACTCTAATCATCTATGCGCCGTGAAAATGGCCCTACGCGGGCTCAATCGTGTAAATACTCCAATGCCATGGAGAAGGCCTAGCTAAGCATCGGGTTCCTGAATCTTCTCTAAGCTTTCTTGTTCGAGCTGAATGGTAACATGGTCGATTCCGTAAGATTCTCTCAGCCTGTCCGATATTTCTGCGATGGTCTTCGACCCTTCCTCCAAGCTCTGCGAGCTAACAGTAACGTGTCCGCTTACCGCGTACAGTCCTGATGTGATGGTCCATACATGCAGGTCGTGTACTCCTCGAACGCCTGGAACTTCCTGAATAGTCCGAGTAATGGTTGCAAGATCTAGATGTTTCGGAATTGCTTCCATCAAAATGTCCGTGGAATCTCTGACAAGCCCGACCGCATTTCTTAGAATTAGCACTCCAATAAGTGCCGCAATGATTGGGTCAACTATGAGATAGTTGGTTGTAGCAATTATGGCTCCACTTACAATGACCCCGGCGGATGAGAATACATCGATGACGGCATGGAGGAAAACCCCTTTGATGTTGAGACTGGTCTTCCATGTCTTCCTGAAAATTCCAATCATTGCGAGATTGCCTGCTAGGGCTATTGAGGCGAAGCATATGACTAGGGTCCCATGAACGTTTGATGGTTCAACGAGTCGGGTGTAGGCTTCGTAGATGATGAACAGTCCGATTCCAGCTAGTACTGCACCGTTGACTAGTGCGGCGAAGATTTCCGCGCGATGGTATCCGTAGGTTCGCCGCTGAGTGTGAGGCATCCGCGCCAGGCGTATTGTCAGGATTCCGAGCCCAAATGTGATCACGTCTGTCAGAATGTGTGCAGAGTCACTGAAGAGTGCGAGGCTGTGACTGATGATTCCGCCGAAGAATTCTAGAGCAGTTATACCACATGCTAGTCCTAACCCCAACCATAGACGGCGCTCAGTCCTCTTCGAGCCTGTAACCGTCTCAGCGGGCAATGCTGCAGGGTCCCCTACTTACCTAGTCGAGTTGGATGAGAAGAACATTTAACCCGAATGTGCCCCCGGACCACTCAGAACCCATCATTGTCCCTTCAACCCTCGATTAGAAACGTCGACCGGTGGATAGATGCCCACAGAAACGACATTGTTGACTTAGCCTGTCGACTGGTCAGCATCGATACCACGGTTCCACCCGGAAGAAATTATCCAAAGATCGCAAGCGTTCTGAGCAAGGAACTTAGAGAGCTTGGAGCAAAGACCTCAATCGGAACCATTTCCGAATCAACGATCAAACGCAGAGTTAGCCCTGAGGTAGGCCTAAGTGGTCCTAGGCCCAACGTGTACGGGACACTAGAAGGGACAGGGAAGGGTCCGCGCATACTTCTCAATGGTCACGTCGATGTGGTGCCAGCACAAACCGAGGGCTGGACTAATGACCCATTCAGGCCTGTCGTGAAGAATGGCAGAATATTCGGCCGTGGAACAGCTGACATGAAAGGCTCAGACGCCGCAATGATATACTCGCTCAAAGCGCTGGTCGAGACCAACGCACCGTTCAAGGGATCCATCACACCAACATTCACGACCGACGAGGAAGTTGGGGGATACTCAGGCGTCGAATATCTCATCGACCAGAAGGTCATCTCGAAAGACATCGATTACTGCCTCTCACCCGACTCCAACATTCACGCAGTAGACATTGCAAGCCTCGGAGACACTGAGCTACTGATCAAGGTTCATGGTAAAGCGGAGCACTCTGGGCGAGGCTGGAACGGGGTCAACGCAATAGAATACGCCGCGTCACTAATCGAACGACTGAAATTGCTAGGAGCCGTGGTCGCAAAGCGGAGATCAAAGGTTCCAACCGACCCTGCTTTCGGAAACACTAGAATGAGACCGGGCGTGTACGTGAACATGGTAAAGGGCGGGACCAAGGGCAACATCATACCCGACAGCTGCGAGATCCTGGTCGATAGGCGCTTCATCCCGGAAGAGAAACAGGACCAAGTGCAGAAAGAAGTTGGTGCAGTGGTTCGTGATTTTTCGAGAGAAACAGGCGTGAAAGCTGAGATGAAGCCGATACTCGGCTATGAGCCGATGCTCACCCCTCCAGACCACAAGCTAGTGAAAGTATTACGGAAACACGCCAAGAGCGTTCTGAGACGTGATGTCCCACCGCGCGGATCACAAGGATCCACCGACGTCGCTGCGGTCAGTCATCTTGGAGTACCCGTTGCGATTCTTGGAACGTCGAGGAACGATAGTCGAGTTCACGGTGTGGATGAACAGGTCAGAATCAACGATCTAGTGAGTGTCGCAAAAATCTTCGCCCACACGTATCTTGAACTGTTGAGAGGCTAGTTAAGAACCAGTCGAACCAGCTGTCGCATTTGTCGGATACCTTCTCGTAGCGAGTTCTCGGATGATTGTCGCGAGGAACAGAACCGCCGAAGCGATGACGATGGCCATTCCTGGAAGCGAGACGAGTAGTAGAATGCATCCGGCCACTCCAAGCCATGTGAAGATGGGCGATGCAATCCTTTGGTCCTTCCTAAGCCTCGTTGCCGAAAAGTGCGTAATCAAGTACCAAACTAGTGTGAAAACACTAGCAATGGCCAACAAACTTCGAAGATCAAAGAACAGGACCAGGCCAACCACCACGAGGCCTAGCGTGAAAACTGCGTTTCGTGGAACAGCACGCCCTGCGTGGACTCTGCCTAGCCAGTGAGGAAGCTCACGCGCTTCCCCCATGGCATATGCCACGCGGGACGCGGCGAGCAAATCTCCGATTAGCTCGGTCACGGAAGCGGTCCAAGCGGTCAAGAGCACGACCTCGCTACCAACGACTCCAGCTGCCCGTAGTCCCGCCCGATACAAGGGAACATTGTCGGCTCCTATTGAGACCGGCCCGAGCACTCCAAGTGTAACTGCCCCCACAATGAGGAATACTACTGCAGCGATTCCGATTCCGCCAATCACAGCTATTGGAATCGTCCTCTTCGGGTCCCTGACTTCGCCTGCCATAATTGCAGTTCGCAGGAATCCGTCCCATGTCCAGAAGAAGATCGCGGCGCCAGCAAGCAGTCCTGCCAGGCCATTGGTCCCAATTGGATTTGAGAGATGAGCTATGTTCACGGATGGTGCAGCTAGTACAGTGAAGACTCCGAACAGGGAAACGTTCACGATCATAAGTCCAACTATCACCTTTGCGGTTAGGGCAATGTCGAACAAGTTCACGAACAGCATGACGACCATTGCAGCTGCCGCGATCAGGTTAGTCGGTGTGCCGGGGGTCAGCTGGGCCGTGTATTCGGCGAAGGCGAGGGAGATCACGCTTAGCGAAAATATTGCTTTTCCAAGATATGCGAAGCCCGCAACGAACCCGAGCCTCTTGTGGTTGAACTCTCGCGCCCAGACAAACGCTCCACCTTCTTTCGGATAATTCACGCCGAGCTGGACGGCGCTGATCCCTGTGAACAAGCATACCAAGCCTCCGAGCGCCATGGCGAGCAGTAAGCCGCTTCCAGCCTTCGCAGCTGCAGCGCCAGTGGCCCCGAAAATGCCTGTGCCGATTATCATCCCTGCAGTCATCAGGGTCGCAGTTGTGGTCCCTAACCTTCTTGCAAGCGACCCCTTCGTAGGACCACTAGACCCTGCCGGAAAGAGACATCACCCGGCCTTACTAGCCTAGAGTCATCACTCATCCGCGTACACTGAGGCCTGATGGGTGCCAGGCAAGAAAGCATACACCCTATCATTCATAGGATTGAATGCGATCGTATGCGAGCCTTGCTCGGTCTTCAGAGTCTCCAAGAGCCTCATTGTTTCCGTGTTGAACACCTCTATCTCTCCAGGGTCTCCAATTGAAACATAGAGATGTCTGAGTCGAGAATTGTAGAATATTACGTCGGGAGTACCAGTTAGTCCCGAAGCATGCGACACTTTTCCTGTTTCCAGTTCGACGGTGTAGAGGCCTCCCTGATCGCATGCGCAGAATAGCCGCCGTCCCTCCATGTCAATGTCGAGCCCGTG
>JACXTT010007443.1_pt1 | contig 15415 bp, 12 predicted proteins | sample 9270951 | NCBI WGS metagenome assembly JACXTT01 (sample SAMN15532306, study PRJNA645909) | rock metagenome | isolation source: weathered quartz diorite | place: Puerto Rico | collected 2017-06-21 | reverse complement strand
AGGGATGACGATCCGGTCTCCGTCCAGAAGCGCGATGTCCGCCGGGGAGGCGGCGGCGTTCATCCGCGACGGCGACGAGCCGGGCGCGGACCCGGCGTTGACCTTGCTCGAGAGGAACCCGGAGAGATCGGCGGACACGGCATCGCGTTCTCGGGCCCGAAGCTTCACGTAGCGCGCCTCCTCCTCGGTCAGGAGGCTCTGATGCTCGTTGGAAAGGCGCAGGAACGCGGTGTCCCGATCGGCGACTTCCGCGCGCCGCTCGATGCGCGCACGGCTCAGGTCCGCGAATTCCGTAAGTCCGCCGGCTCGCTCGAGAATCGAGCGGACGCCGTCCAGACCCTCACGAATCGAGTAGGGGCCGGGATGCGCCGCTTCTCCGACCACCTCCACCGCGGTGCCGTCCTTGTACAACGCACGCGAAGGGATGAAGACGCGGTCCAGCTCGTGGAGCTCCGGATCCTCGTCCCCGCGACCCAATCCAGCCTCAGCCGAGAGGAGGATCGTGCGACGCGCGCGCTCCCCTCCCGAATCGAAGCGCTCCAGCTCGGCCCGATCGAGCGCCGCCCGCGGAAGCGGGCCCCCCGCGAGGGCGATCAGGTCGCTCACCCGGTCCCCCAGGACCAGGTCATAGCGGCCGGGATGGGGAACGGCTCCCAGGACCTCGACGTACCGTCCCGAGGGCGGGACGAAGATCACGTCGGTCTCGAATACCAGGGGATTGCAGGAAAGATCTCCCATCGTTCCGTAGCGCACCAGATCCACGCGAAGGGAATCCGAGCCGCGGCGCACGACGATTCCCCGGCGGGACCCATCGAACACGATCCCGCCCGCCGCTTCGATCGCCTCGGAGGCGCGAACGGGAGCAGTCACGGTGACGATTCCCGGTCGGGCCACTTCTCCCAGAACCGGAATCCGGAACTGCCGGGGACGGTACAGAGAGAAGATCAGTCCTCTTCCGCGCACGTAGGAGCGCAATGCCTCCCGAACCTTCGCTTCGGCCTGCCGGAGCGTGAGTCCCGCCACGGCGACGGCTCCCGCGTCGGGAAACAGGATCTCGCCGGCAGGGCTCACGCGAAGGATTTTGGGATCGAGGAGATCGGAATGGCGAAACGCGAACTCATCCCCGGGCCCGACCCGGTATGTATCCGGATCCACCCTTCCTTCGATCGGAGGACTCGTGGGCCCCGGATCACCGAGGGCGGCCGGGCGTGTTCGCGCCTGCGAGAAGTCTTCCCACGATTGCGCGAATGCCCGCCCGGCGACGCCCGTGCCCGCGAGGAGCACGAGCGCAGCGATCGCTGTCTGTCGAAGGAGCCTGCGGTTCCCGATTCGAGGGAACATTCCGAGAGGAGTCGAGGGGGTTGAATCCATTTCTTACCGCACGCCGGCGGCTCGCTCGGTTTCCGGGCGCGACGAGGCTTCCGCGCGAGTCCGGAACTCCGCGATCACTTCCTCCAGCGTGTCGTCCAGGGGGATGCGAGGCTCCCAGCCGATGAGGCCGCGGATCCTCTGGATGTTGGGAACGCGCCGACGCATGTCCTCGAAATCGGAGCCGTAAGCGCGTTCATAGGGGACGAACTCGATCGTGGACGCGCTTCCGGAGAGCCGAAGGATGCGCCGCGCCAGATCGAGAATCGTGACCTCTTGGTCGCTACCGATGTTGAAGATGCCTCCCTCGGCCTGCGGATGGAGCATGACCGCGGTCAGTGCGCGCACGACGTCGCGCACGTCGCAGAAGCAGCGCGACTGGAGTCCATCCGCGTAGACCGTGAGGGGACGGCCCTCCATCGCCTGCTGGACGAGACGCGGGATGACCATTCCGTAGGCGCCCGTCTGGCGAAGCCCCACCGTGTTGAAGAGGCGCACGATCACGATCGGCACCCGGTATTCCTTGTGGTACGCAAGCGCCAGGAATTCATCGATCGCTTTCGACTCGGCGTACGCCCAGCGTCCCCGCGTGGTCGACCCCATGAGACGATCGTCATCCTCCTCGTAGGGGTGGTTGTCGCTCTTCCCGTAGACTTCGGAAGTGGACGCGATGAGCACCTTCCTGTGGTAGCGGCGCGCCAGTCGAAGCACCGCCTCGGCGCCGAGCACGTTCGTCTCGATCGTTTGCACGGGGGCTTTGATGATGAGATCCACGCCCACCGCGGCCGCGAGGTGATAGATCAGGTCGCAATCAGAAACGAGCCGATCCATCACGGCCTCGTTCGTGACGCTCTCGCAGACGAATCGGAAATCCGGCCGCTCCGAGAGGTGCGCGATGTTCGCGAACGACCCGGTGGAGAGATCGTCCACCGCGGTGACCTTCGCGCCGTGCGCGATCAGATGCTCCGCGAGATGACTGCCGATGAAGCCGGCGCCGCCGGTGATCAAGACCCGCAGGGACCCGGGAACCGCCGGCGCAGGACGTCTTCCGTTGCCGTTCGCATGGCCGTTCCCATCCCCGTCCAGGTGACCGCTCCTGGCACTGCTTCCCTTCCCATTCCCTCTCCCATTCAGACGCATGAGACCCTCACGTTTCGGTGTGTTTCGGGATCGATTTCGGCCCATTCATACGGTCCCGCGGGCCAGGCGGAATGCTGCCGGCCGAAGCTCGAGCAATCGGCAGGTTACGAAGAAGAGCCTGCCGACTGGGGCTGAGGGGGGAATCATCGCCGGGAACGTTCGGATCATGCCATACCTGGGTGGCTCTTGCCAGAGCGCTCGTCGTCCGCAAGAATCCGGATATGGAATATCTGCGCCTCTCGTTGTCCGCTCTGGCCTCCTGGGCCGCCAATCTCGTGGGCGCCTTCCGCCGGAGACGGCCCCCGAAGCTCCTCGTCGTCAAGCTGGATCATCTCGGGGACGTGGTCTTGGCCACTCCCGCCTTCCGGGCGCTTCGTGCCGCCTTCCCGGGCGCTCCGCTCCACGCCCTCGTGGGTCCCTGGGCAAGCGAGGTTCTGGCCGGAAATCCGGCGATCGACCGGGTGATCCTCTACGATTCCGCCCGATTCCGCCGCTCGCGATCGCCAGGCTCCGGTGTCCAGCCCCCGATCGAAGTGATGCGCGCGCTGGCCGAGGAGCGCTATACGCACGTCATCGAGCTCCGCGGGGATTCCTGGACGCTGCTCCTTCCGTTTCTCACGGGCGCCCTCCGCCGGGTGGATCGAGGAACCGTCCGGGCTCGACGCTGGCTCTCCAGGCGCATGCGTGCGAGCGACCCGAGTCACACCGGGGGCTCCCTTCACGAGGTCGAGACCAACCTTGCCGTCGTGCGTCCTCTCCTCGGCTCGTTTGATTTCAGTACTACCCCCCAGGTGGAGGTCTTTCTCCTGGAGCGCGACCGCGAGGAGGCCGGGAAGGCCCTTCAGGAGCTCGGAATCCCCGGGGGAGCGACTCTCGTGGTGCTCCACCCCGGCGCCTCGTGGGAACCGCGGGCGTGGAGGCCGGAGCGCTTCGCCGAGGTGGCGAGGCGCGTTCTGGCCCGGGAAGGGACCCATCTCCTCATCGTGGGAGCCGCCGGCGAGCATGACCTTCGCGCCCGGCTCCAAGCTCTCGTCCAGGGTCCGCGGACCCATTTCCTCTTCGGCGCCCCCCTATGCCAGGTCGCCGCGATTCTCGAGCGCTCGGCACTCTTCATCGGGAACGACAGCGGCATCGCGCACCTCGCCGCGGCGACCGGCGCGCCTGTGATCGCGCTCTTCGGGCCTCAGGACCCCCGGCGGTTCCGGCCCTGGTCCGATCGGGCGATCGTCCTTCACAAGGCGGTCCCCTGCTTCCCATGCAGGCAGGTCGTGTGCGCCATGCCGGAGAATCCCTGCGTCAACCGAAACACCGTCGAGGAGGTCATGCGGAGCGTCGAAGCCTTCCTGGGCCCCGTGGCCGAAGCTCGCTCCGGCACGTGACCCGCCCTCGAGCCCTGGTGGTTTCGTCGCGGCTGCCGTGGCCTCTGGACGACGGCGGACGGATCGCGATGTGGCAGAACGTCCGCGCCGCGTCGGCCGCCTACGACACCACCCTCCTTTGCCTGACTCCTCCCGGACAGGAAGCCACGCCCCTCCCTTCGGTCTTCGAGCAGCACGGGATCCGCGTCATCCGCGTGCCGCACGATCCACCTCGGGGAGCTGCGGCGTGGGAGGGCCTCTTTGGCCGATGGCCGTACACGCTCGCGAGGTACCGGAGTGAGGAGTTTTCCCGCGTCCTGCGCACTCTCATGAAGGTGAGGGAGCCGGCGTTCGCGATGGTCACGCCGCTCCACATGGCGACCTACGCCGACGATCTCGCTGGCGCGCCGATGATCCTCCGGCAGCACAACCTCGAGCACGCATGGATGAAGCGGTACGCGGACCGGCTCGGGCCGACCCCCGCGGGACTCTACGCACGCATCCAGGCCAGGCGACTCCGGGAAGCGGAGATCAGGCTCAGCCGCCGCGCCGCGATGGTGCTTGCGATCCAGCCTCACGAGGCAGAGGCCTTGCGTCGGCTTGCGCCTCCGGTTCGCGTCGAGGTGCTTCCCGTCGGCGTGGACCTGGACCGATTCCCCCATCCTCATCCGGGGGAACCCCCGGTCGTGCTCCTGGCCGCTTCATTCGCCTGGAAGCCGAACGTGGATGGGGCGCTCCAGTTCCTCCGCAAGGGATGGCCGTGTGTCACCTCGCGTCTGCCGCGCGCGAGGCTCCGGGTCGTGGGAAAGGATGCGCCGCGATCCCTTCTGCGCGCCGTGGATCGGACCGGAGCGGAGCCGATTCCGTACGCCGAATCGATCGAAGAGGAATTCGCGCGCGCCACCGTGTTCGTGGTTCCGCTGTGGGTGGGTGCCGGAATGCGCGTGAAGATCGTGGAGGCCATGGCGGCACGCGTTCCTGTGGCCGCGACCCGCCTCGCGGCGGACGGTCTGGGGATCACCCCCGGAGAGCACTACGCGGCCGGCGACACGCCCGAGGCGCTGGGAAGCCAGATCGCCACGCTTCTTCTCACCCCGGACCTGCGCCGTGTTTTCATCGAGCGGGGGCGCGCCCACGCCGAAGCGAATTGGTCGCTCGACGCGGTGACCGGCCGCCAGAACGCGCTCTGTTCCCAGGTGGCGAGGTAGCGTCCCGGCCAGGGCACATGGTGTGGCGGACGCCGCGTCGGCACCGGCCTACGGGGGCGTGAGACGGAGCTGAATCCGGAGCCACGCCGTCCGCCACTCGGCCGGCCTCACGACGAGGGCCGCCCACGCGGCGAGCGCCACCACACCCGGCGCCACGCCCAGGATCGTGCGCGGCCTGAGCGCGGTGAACCCAGCGAGGAGGACGAACGACGCGAAGAGAAGGCGCCGGTTGTCCGGCCCCAGATGGAACCCGAGCGTCCTCCTCGCGAGCGCGTAGTGGAGCGCGGTGTGGCTGATGTGCGCCACCAGATACGCGATGACGATGCTTTTGAGACCGACGCGATCCACCAGCAGCCAGAACGCGACCAGCATCGTCGCTCCGTAGACGAGATCGAAGAGCACCCAGGGGCGGAGGCGGTTCCTGGGCACGAGCCAGATCCCGCACGTCCAGGCCACCGAGCGGAAGTAATCCCCCAGGAACTGGATCGGCAGGAGATCCAGCGCCGGGAGGAACTTTCCTGAATAGAAAATGGGGATCCAGAGCGGCGCGCCGGCAAGCATGGCCCCGGCGACCAGCGTTTGGAGCAGCACCGCGAGCCGGAGCGCCTCGCGCATGGTGACGTTGGTCTCCTCGTTCGTGGCGTGCCCGGCGATCTGCGGCCAGACGATGGCCGTGATGGAGTTCAGGATGAGCGGCATGTAGAGCCCCGAGATTCCGACGCAGACCTGGTAGATGCCGTTCGGCCCGAGGCCGAGCTTCGACACCAGGGCCGAGCGAAGGATCAGGAGCGTCAGCGTGGAAGACAGACCCACGAGCAGAGCGCTCGAGCCATAGCGCAGGAGTGGTCTCAGAAGCGTCCGGTCGATGCGTCCGCGAGGTTGAGTGGTCTGTGGGAGCTCCGACGCACGCTCGAACGCACGCACCTGCTTCGCCACCATTCGGCCGCTCACGATTCCATAGATCGCCGCGACCACGACGAGCTGCACGACCGCGCCCTGCAGCCCGAAGAACCACGCGAGCGGCGTGATCGTGGCGATCGTCGCCGCGGCGATGATGGCATTCAGCTTCGCCATCGACTTCACCGCCTCGTAGCCCTGAAGCACGGACACGCTCAGCGACGCGATCGCGGAGAGGGGGACCGCGGCCGCCCCCGCGAGCACCACCCAGGCCTTCGTGCGGTCGTGAAACAGCGCGTCCGCGAGCCAGGGAGACGCCAGCGCCGCGAGCAGCGCGAACCAGAGACCCATCATCCAGCAGAGCGTGAGGGCGGTGATGCGGACCCTGCTCGCCAGGAACGCGTCGCCGCGGGCGCGCGCCGCCGCAATCATGGCGGTCACGCCGTTTCCAAGCCCCAGGGTGGCGAGCGGAACCAGGACCGCGGTGAGCGTGGAGAGCTGCGCCAGGAGCCCCGTTCCCTGCGGACCCAGGAGGGCGGCGAGGACCTTGGCGCGGAGGATCGCCGCGACGACGGTCGCGGCGGAGCCGGCCCCCAGGAGGGCGGTCGACCGGATCAGGCGACGCACAGAAGCCCCCTATCGGGCTCCGTACATGCGCTCGTAATAGTGGCGATACTCTCCGGAGCGGATCGATTCCCACCACCCGCGGTTCTGCACGTACCAGTCGATCGTGGCGCGTATGCCCTTCTCGAAATTCATGGTCGGCGTGAACCCGGTCCTCTTCCCAAGCTTGCCCACGTCCAGCGCGTAGCGCCGGTCGTGCCCGGGCCGGTCGGTCACGTGCTTCACCAGGGTCTTGGGCTTTTTCAGGTGATCCAGGATGATGGACGTGATCTCGAGGACAGACTTCTCGTTTCCCGCGCCGATGTTGAAGGTCTCCCCTTCCACGTCCTTCGTCTGCAAGATCGCGATCATCGCGCCGCAGTGATCGTCCACGTGGATCCAGTCACGGGTGTTCTTGCCGCTTCCGTACACGGGCACCGGGATGTCCTGGATCGCGTTCGTCACGAACAGGGGAATGAGCTTCTCGGGGTGCTGATGGGGCCCGTAGTTGTTGCTGCACCGCGTGACGATCGTGGGAAGGCCGTACGTCGCGTAGTAAGAGTACGCGAGGCGGTCCCCGCCGATCTTCGACGCGGCATAAGGATTCCGCGCCAGCAAAGGGGACTCCTCGGTGGCAGCATCCCCCAGGATTTCCCCGTACACCTCGTCGGTGGAGACCTGGACGAACCGGCGCACGCCCATGCGACGCGCCTCCTCGAGGAGGAAGTACACGCCCACCGTGTCGGTGAGCACGAACTCGTGAGCGCGCTCGATGGAGCGGTCCACGTGCGTCTCCGCCGCGAAGTTCACGACGAGGTCGCAGCCCTCCATGGCCGCCGCCACATCGTTCGGATTGCAGATGTCGCCCTTCACGAACCGGTAGCCCGGATCTTCCGCCAGCGATTCCAGGTTCGCGAGATTGCCCGCGTACGTGAGCTTGTCCAGCACGGTGACGCGCGAATCGGGGAAACGCTCCCGCACCATGCGCACGAAGTTCGAGCCGATGAATCCGGCGCCTCCCGTGACGAGGAACCGGGCCCGGGTCAGATCCGGGGCCTCAGCCATCCTTCCGCTCCCAGTCGTAGGGAATGTCGTTCTTGTGAGGATCGATCCGGAATTCGTCCGGCTGGTCGTATTTGTAGGTCTCCGTGGGCACGTTCACCAGCATCGCCGGCTCCGTTCCGATGCCCTTCATGCCGTGAACGACCCCGGGCGGGATCGTGACGAGAATGGGGTTCCGTTCCCCCATGAAGAACTCGTTGATGTGCCCTTTCGTCGGCGAGCCCTCGCGCTGGTCGTAGAGCACGACCTTCATCATTCCCTTCACGATGACGAAGTGATCGGTCTGCACCTTGTGGTAATGCCACCCCTTCACCACCCCCGGATAGGCTACCGAGACGTAGGACTGGCCGAAGCGCTGGAAGAAGGGATCGTCGTTCCGCATCATCTCCATCAGATAACCGCGCTCGTCGGCGATCACCTTGAGCTGTTTCACGTGGACCCCCTGGATCAACTTCATCAAGACCTCCCGACCGAGGTGTACGTGAACCCGAGCTTTCGCACCGTCTCGGGATCATAGACGTTTCGAAGGTCGACGATCGCCCGCCGCCGCATCGCGCGGCGGATCTTCACGAGATCGAGCTTCCTGAACTCGTTCCACTCCGTCACCAGCACCAGCGCGTCCGTTCCTTTGGCCGTGTCGTAGGCGTTGGTCCCGAAAACGACCTCCGCCGGCACCTCGGGATTCCCGCGCCTCACGGCGGGATCGTACGCCCGCACGCGGATCCCCTTCTTGAGGAGCGCGCGGATGATCTCGAGCGACGGCGCCTCGCGAAGATCGTCGGTGTCCGGCTTGTAGCTCAAGCCCAGGATCGCGGCGGTGCGCGGACCGCGTCCCTGGAGCGCGTGGAGCGTCTTCTGGATCGCGACCTGGAGCTGCGCCCTGTTGGTCTCGGTCACCGCGGCCACGATCCGGAGCGGAATGCCCGCCTCCTTCGCGAACGCGCGCAGGGCCCTCGCGTCCTTGGGAAGGCAGGAGCCGCCGAAGCCCGGGCCGGGGTGCAGGAACTTGGGCCCGATGCGCCGGTCCAGCCCCATCCCCTTCGCGACGTCCTTGATGTCCGCCCCGACCGCCTCCGCCAGGTTCGCCATCTCGTTCACGAAGGAGATCTTCGTCGCCAGGAACGCGTTGGCCGCGTACTTCAGCAATTCCGCGGTGCGCACGTCCGTGACCAGCGTCGGCGTGTCCAGCAGGTAGAGGGGCGCGTAGATGCTCCTCAAGATCTTGCGCGCGCGCTCTGTGCTCGCTCCGATGACGATCCGGTCCGGGCGCATGAAATTCTCGACCGCCGAGCCCTCACGGAGGAACTCGGGGTTGCTCGCCACGTCGAAGGAGACGCCCCGCTTTGCGTGCTTCTTGAAGATCGCGTGCACCCGGTCGCCGGTGCCCACGGGGACGGTGCTCTTCTGTACGATGAGCCGGTAGCCGGGCATCGCCTGGGCGACGCTCTTCGCCACGTCGTACACCGCCCGCATGTCCGCGGTCCCGTTCTTCCGCGGAGGGGTGCCCACGCAGATGAGGATGACCTCGCCCCACCGCGTCGCCTGCTCGAGCGAGGTGCTGAAGCGAAGGCGCCGCTCGCGGACGTTCCGTCCCACGAGATCCTTCAGCCCGGGCTCGTAGAACGGAATCTCGCCGCGCTCGAGGAGATCGATCTTGCTCCGATCGACGTCCACGCAAAGCACCTCGTTCCCGAAATCGGCCAGCCCGGCTCCGCTCACGAGCCCCACGTAGCCGGTTCCGACGACAACGATCCGCATCCCTCAGATTCCGGTCTTGAGCCGCACGCGATCGCGCGCTTCCCGGTAGAGATCCTCGAGCGTTCGTTCGATCGGAATCTCCGGCGTCCAGCCGACCTTGGCGTGGACCTTCGCCGGGTCCCCGACGAGAAAGACGGAATCCCGGGCGCGGATGCGCGCCGGGTCCTGGACGATCGTGGGCTTGAATCCCGCAGCCGCGCAGAGCATGTCGAGCAGGTGTCTCAGGATGTACCCGTGCCCGGAGCAGACATTATAGGCTTCGCCGGACTCCCCGCGGTCGAGAAGGAGCGCGTACGCCTTCACGACGTCGCGCACATCCCCGTAGTCCCGGACCCCCTCCAGATTCCCCACCTTGATCTCCGCGGCCAGGAGCCCGGCGTCGATGCGCGCGAGCTGATCCGCGAAGCCCGCCAGGGCAAACCGGGGATTCTGGCCGGGACCGGTATGGCTGAACGTGCGCGTCCGGATCACGCGCATGCCGTACGAATCGTTGTAGAGCTCGGCGAGACCGTCCTGCGCCGCCTTGCTCACCGCGTAGGCGTTCGCCGGACGGAGCGGCGCGTCCTCGCGGAATTTCTGCCCCGGCGCGCCGGAACCGTACACGTCCGCCGAGCCGACGATCAGCACCGCGGCGTCCGGCTTCTCGGTGCGCACCGCCTCGAGCAGGTTCAGGGCCCCGAGGGCGTTCACGCGGTACGTTTCCGCGGGGTGCGCGATGGATTCCGACCCGGAGGCCTGGGCCGCGAGGTGAACGACGCGGTCCGGCCGCTGCTCGCGGACGCAGGCCCGAACCTGCTCGACGTTCGTGATGTCGAGGGCGCGGTGCGTCTCGAGATGGGAGCGGAGATCCTCGTCCGCTTCGGAATCCCCCAGCGCCACGTGATCGACGCCGACCAGCTCCTCACCGGGATGGCCCGCGAACTCCCGCGCGAGATGGCGTCCCACGAAGCCCGCGACGCCGGTGATGAGCGTGCGCAAGGACCTAGCGGGCCCTCCAGTACTCCAAGAGATCGCGCAGCGTGGTCTCGAAGGGAATCGTGGGCTTCCACCCGGTCGCCTTCGTGAATTTCCCGGCGTCCCCGAGCAGCACCGGAACGTCGGAGGGACGCATGCGGGCGGGATCCTGCTCCACCCGGACCTTCGCCTTCGTCATGCCCAGGAGCATGTCGAGCATCTCGCGGATCTTCCACGCGCGCCCCGAGCAGAGGTTGTATGCCTCGCCCGGCTCCCCCTTCTCGAGCGAGAGCCAGTATCCGCGCACGATGTCGCGCACGTCGGTGAAATCACGCCGCGCCTCGAGGTTTCCCACGCGGATCACCGAGGGCCGGCGTCCCTTCTCGATGTCCGCGATCTGCTTCGCGAAATCGGAGCAGACGAACACCGGTCCTCGCCGCGGGCCCTCGTGGTTGAACCCGCGGGTGCGGATCGCGGGAAGCTTGAAGCTCATGAAGTACTGGTACCCGAGCATGTCCTGCCCCACCTTGCTGACGGCGTACGGCGAGAGCGGACGGAGCGGGTTCGTCTCGCGGATCGGAAGCTCGTTCTCGTACACCATGCCGTACTCCTCGCTGGAACAGGCGAGCTGGATCCGCGGGAGGATGCGCAGCTTCTTGACCGCCTCGAAGATGTTGAGCTGGCCGATGACGTTCGTGATCAGGGATTCGGTGGGCGCGGTCCAGGAGGTCGGCACGAAGCTCTGGGCCGCCAAATGAAAGATCCAGTCCGGGCGCACCTCGTCCAGGACGTCGCGCACCGAGGAGGCGTCGCGGAGATCGCACTCCACCATCCGCACCTTGTCGAGGAAATGCTCGACGTTCTCGGTGCGGCTCCTCCACCGCTGGATGCCAACCACCTCGACGCCTTTCTTCTCCGCCAGGATGTAGTCCACGAGGTGGCTGCCGGCGAACCCGGTGATCCCCGTGACCAGAACCTTCATGCTTGGGTCCTTTCGCTCGTGCGTTCCGACGCCAGGGAAGCTTCATAGGCGGCCACGACCGCGCGCGGATCGCCCGCTTCGGTGATCGGCCTTCCCACGACCACGAAATCGGCCCCGCGCGCGATCGCCTCGGAAAGAGAGAGCGTCCGCTTCTGATCCTGGGTCCGATCCTCGGGCCCGCGGATGCCAGGCGTCACGATCAGGAACGGGTGCCCGTGCTCCCGCCGCAGCGCCACGAGCTCGAGGGGGGAGGCAACGACGCCGTCCAATCCCGCCTCGCGACATACACGCGCCAGCGCCAGCACCTTCGATTCCAGATCGGTCGTGGGATTCCAGAGCGCCGGAAGCTCCGAGCCGTCCAGGCTCGTGAGCATCGTGACCCCGAGGACGCGAGGCCGCGCCGTGAGCGTCCGCGCGACATCCGCCGCAGAGCGGAGCATCGCGGGCCCCCCGGCCGCGTGCACGTTCAAGAGCGAGATCGGCAGTCCCTCGAGCGCCGCGATCGCCTTCCCCACGGTCGCGGGAATGTCGTGAAGCTTGAGATCCAGGAAGACGCGCTTGCCTTTGTCCGCGAGCGCCTGAACCGCCGGACGCCCCGCCGCGTAGTAGAGCTCCAGCCCCACTTTATACCACGACACGGCATCCCTGATGCGATCCACCTGGGCCAGGGCGGATCCGAGATCCGGGCGATCCAGCGCGACGATGAGCTTGTCGCGGAGCGTCGAGGCGTGAATCGCGCCCCCCCGGCCGGGACGCGGCGCGCTCAGGAGATCCCCCCGCCGCCCCGGCGCTCGCGCGGCGTGACGGGTCTCCCGGCTCGGATCATCCCGCGCTCGGCGGGCACGTCCAGCGCGCCGATCAGGTCCGCCACGGAGGAGACCCCGGCTCGGCGGGCATACGTCTCGATCTCCTTCACGCAGGCTTCAGGGAGATCCGGATTCGAAAAGAGCGCCGTTCCGACCTGGACGGCGGTCGAGCCCACGAGGAGGAACTCGATCGCGTCGCGCGGATGCGCGATCCCGCCCATGCCGATCACCGGCGCGTCCACCGCCTGAACCACCTCCCAGACCTTGGCCAGCGCGAGCGGCTTGATGGCGGGCCCCGAGAGGCCCCCGACCACGGTGCCCAGGATGGGCTTCCGCGTGCGGGAATCGACCGCCATGCCCACGAACGTGTTCACCAGCGAGATCGCGTCCGCCCCGCAGGCTTCGCAGGCGACCGCGATCTCCGCGATGCGGGTCACGTTCGGAGTGAGCTTCGCGATGAGCGGAAGCGTGGTGAGCGGGCGGATGGCCGTCATCACCTCGCGGGCCAGGTCCGCGTCGGTGGAGTACCGAAGACCGTGCGGGCCCACGTTCGGGCAGGAGATGTTCACCTCGATCGCCTGCGCCACACCCGAGCCGCTCACTCCTTCGACCAGCTCGCAGAACTCCCGCACGTCCTCCCCTTCCACGGAAACGATCACCGCGCAGGGAAGGTCGCGCAGGATGGGGACCTTGCTCTCGAGAAAGCCCTCGAGCCCGGGATTCTCGATCCCGATCGAATTGAGCATTCCCGCGGGCGTCTCCACCACGCGCGGCGGCGGGTTACCCGCCCGCGCGTGCCGCGTCACCGTCTTCGTGACGATGCCGCCGATCACGTTCAAGTCCACGAGGCGCTCGTATTCGGCTCCGTACCCGATGATCCCGGACGCGACAAGCACGGGGTTCCGGAGCGTGAGCGATCCCACGCGGACCTCGAGCGAGGGGGCGCCGGGCGTCATGGGAGCCTCTCCCAGTCCACGATCGTGGCGTCCATCACCGGCCCCTCGAGGCACATCGCGGGGTAGCGGCCGTCCGCCCCCGTCAGGAGCGGCACCGGGCATCCGCGGCACGCGCCGACCGCGCACGCCATGGGTCCTTCGAGCGACGCCTCGCAGCGGATCCCGCGCGCCGCGGCGAACTCCGCGACCTCATACAAGAGACCGTGCGGACCGCAGGTGAAGATCTCCGCGGTCAAGGGCGTGTGCCCGCCGGCCTCCCACTGGCGCTCCAGGAGATCGAGTACGCTCCCGTGATAGCCGACCGAGCCGTCGTCCGTGGCGAGGTGAATCCGGCCTCCCCGGATCTCGCGCACGCCGTAGAGCTCGCGCGAGGAGCGCGCCCCGAAGAGGAAGAGAAAGGGACGCTTCTTCTCGCGCAGCTTCCGCGCGAAGAAGAGAAGCGGCGCCACGCCGCGTCCCCCGGCGACGAGCATGGGCGTGCGTCGCGGGCGCACGGAGAATCCCACCCCCAGCGGGCCGATGAGGTCGAGCTCCTGCCCCTTGGGCTGGGAAGCCAGCACCCGGGAGCCGCGCCCGACCACCGAGTAGTAGATCCGCACCGCGCGGATCTTCCCGCGCTTCACGAATCCTTCGAGGCTGTAGGGGCGCCGGAGCAGGGGCTCCGACTCCGGCGAGACACGCAGATGAACGAACTGGCCGGGTTCCGGCTGCGCGAATCCGCGGGGCACCTTCAGGGTGAGGAGGAAATTCCCGGGCGTAATCACGCGGTTCTCCACCACCGAGCATCCCACGAGATTCATCGCGAGGGTCCGATGATCGTTCCGGTCGTCGTGTCGGGAGGTGCCGGCGGAGGTGGAGGCGGTCTCCGGGTACGGGTCGTGTCCGCGTCGGCGGGACGGGTCCCAGGACCGGTCGGCTGCTGAGGTGGAGGCAGTCCGTGGCGTTTGGCGTAATAGAGCGCGCGCGTGTACGCGGCGAGCGAATCCTGACGCGCCCGCTCCGCGATTTGCCCCGGCGTCTCGAAGAACGTCGCGGGGCGCGCCGTGTCCGCCGGCGCCACCGTCAAGGGTGCCTCCATCTCCATCCGCTCGCGCGCCACCGTCGTGTCCGGATTCTGGATCAGGGAGTCCAGGAGGGCCGTTCTGGCGTCGGTCCGCCCGCTCCACTGGCGCCAGAGATAGAGCGCCGACTCGGCATACCGCGTCTTCCGGTAGCGGTTCGCGATCGTGTCCGCGAGGGCCGCGGCCCCCAGCGTGTCCCCGCGATCTTGGGTCAGGATCCAGAGCCGCGCGAACGCCGCCTTGGCCGCGTAGGGGCTCGTGGGGAAGGCGCGCTCCACCGTCTCGTACTGGATCAAGGCCGAATCCAGTCGCTCGATCTGGAAGTAGTAGATCTCGGCGAGCAGGAACGCCGCCCGTGCGCGCGTCTGGGTGGTGTCGGACTGAAGGGTCGAGCGATACTGCTTGATCGTCGCGAGGTTCGCGGAGCGCCGCAGAGCCTGGTTTTGAAATTCGGAGCCCTGCGGCTCGGCCTTGAGCTTGTCGTATTCGCGCGCGGCCGCGTCGAAATCTCCCAGCTGCGACTCGTAGAGGTATCCCAACCGAAACTGTGCCTCGTAGGCGACCGCGGTGTGCGCGAACTGATCCACCAGCCCCTGATATCCCTCGATCGACTCGTGGGTCCTGCCCATCTGGCCCTGGAGGGCGAAGCGGCGGATCATGATCTCCCCTTCGCGCTTCTCGGTGACCGCGTAGGGTCTCCAGTCGTTGTACCAGCGAAGCGCATCGTCGTAGCGCTTGAGCTGCTCCAGCGCATCCCCCCGCTGAAGCGCCAGGTCCAGTCGGCGGCTTCCCTGGTCCTCGTGTTTCAGGGCCTGCGCGTAGTCGGCCTGCGCGCTCCCATAATCCTTGAGCGCGACGTGGGCGTCGCCCATACGCCTCAGCGCGGCGGCGCGCTGGCGCTTCTTGTCGCCCGTCTCGGCGGCACGCTTGTACCAGGCGATCGCCTGGAGGTAATTCCGGAGCCCCACCTCGTTCTCCGCGCCATAGTAATAAAGCTCCCATTTGCGTTTGAGGTTGGGGTGCTGGGTTTCCACGTCGTGGAACATCCTCTGCGCCTCGAGGTACTCCTTCCTCCGGTAGAGGGAGAGCGCCTCCATCAGCTTCGAGTCGGGCACGTAAGGGCTCTTGGGAAAGCTCGTGCGCAGCTCGCCGAATTTCTTGATCGCGCCGGCGTAATCTCCCTTTCCGTACATCGCCGCGCCCATGTAGTAGAGCGCGTCGTCCACCCACTTGCTCTTGGGGTAGTCCACCAGGATCTTCGC
>JACXTT010007442.1_pt1 | contig 15415 bp, 14 predicted proteins | sample 9270951 | NCBI WGS metagenome assembly JACXTT01 (sample SAMN15532306, study PRJNA645909) | rock metagenome | isolation source: weathered quartz diorite | place: Puerto Rico | collected 2017-06-21 | reverse complement strand
GCGTTGACCGCGGTGCTTCGCACGTGTTTGCTGCCCCCCTTTTTCGCGACGCTTGCGAGAATCGGGACCGCGAGGTCGCTGCCGGTATTGCCGAGGGCATTCAGCGCAGCCGTTTGAAGCTCTTCGTCCGTCTCGCCGGTTGCGATTGTGCCGAGGACCTTGATCGCATCCGAGTTGTCTCCGTTGTTTCCGATCTGATAGAGCGCCTGCTTTCGTACTTCGGGGATCTTGGAACCCTTGACGATCTGGAGCATCAGATCAGCCTCATGGCCATTGCCCAGGTTCCCGAGCGCGTATACCGCCGTCTTGCCTAGCTTCTCGTCCGTGCTCGTGAGAGCCGTCTCCATAAGAAACTTCTTTGATTCTTCACCGCCCATGTTGCCGAGCGAGTAAAGCGCCGCCTCGGCGACCTTCGGACTCTGGCTCTTCGCCGCGATGTTCTCGAGTGCAGTCCGCGCGCCTGCGCTGTTGATGTTTCCAAGGGCATACGCCGCGTCTTTGCCCAGGCTCTCGTCGCGGTCATTCAGCGCGGCATCGCTCAGTGCTTCGACGGCAACGGAGTTCCCCTGATTTCCGAGAGCGTACATTGCCGCCTTTCGGACCTCCACGTTCACCGCATCCTTGATGACGCGCCGGAGGAGAGACGAGGCCCCGGGCGTGGAAATGTTGCCAAGCGCGTTAGCGGCGGCCTTCGCCAGATCGACGTCGATGTCGGTCCGTGCAACTTCCGAAAGGAACGCGGCGGCGGAGTCACCCTCGGCATTGCCGATCGTATAGAGGGCGGCCTTGCGCACTTCGGGATCGCCGTCTGAGCGGACGACTTTCTCGAGATAGTCCATCGCCGCATCACCTCCGTTGTTGCCGATGGCATAGATTGCGTCCTTCCGCACCTTCTTGCTCGGATCTTTTTGAGCGATATCACCGAGCTTTTTCCTGCTCCCGGGCGTATCGAAATTACCGAGGATGTAGACGATTTTGCTCCGCAGGTTTTCGCTCGGCATCCCATCGTAAAGAGAGACGATCGTTGCGAATGCCTCTTTGCTTCCCATGTTGCCCAGAGCATAGAGGGCGGCGAGCTTTACGTCTTCGTCCCCATTGTCATCCATCCCCTTGACGATTTTCTCGTACTCGGGCTTGCCTTCTCGGGAGAGCTGATAGGCGACGTTGACCATGTTCGATTTGGCATCCTTGACCCATTTGCTCTTCGAGTACGATTTGATGAAGACGCGGTAACACTCGAATACCGCCTCTTTGTTTTCTCCCATCTTGTCCCGCGTGTAACAGTGCCAGTACTGAGCGGCGTCGACGAGGTTGCTCTTCGGATAATTCTTGATGAAACTTGCCAGCGCTTTCTGCGCATCGGGCCATTTCTCTTCGAGGATAAGATTATACGCCGCCTCATACGCCTTCGGCCCGGCCTCCTGGGCCTGAAGTCTGACCGGAAAGCGGCTCCCGTACGCAACAAGGAGCAGGGTGGCCAAGACGATAGTTCGCGTTTTTACGGTCTGTGGTTGCATTGATAGTTCTCCGGATTACAGTGATGTTTTCGGTTTTTGAGGGGCGGGCGCTCTGTTCGCCATCGCCCGCATTTCTTCAAGATTGATCTTGAGGAGGATGGATTTCTGGTCGATCCCCTTCTGCACCATTTCAATCGCAGGAACACCCGGCTTCACCTCGACGTTCGCGAGTTGGAGGAGGATTACTTCCAGGTCGTTGATTAACTCCCTGATCTGCTGCTGGTTCGGCCTGTTGAGTGAGACAGTCAGCACGCTCGCCTGTTCCACAAGCTGGCGAGAGATCTCCTGCTTGTGGCTCATGTCAAGCGATAACCGGTGCTCTTCATCGATGTTGGCCAGTCCGAGGAGAAGGTTCTTTGACCTCTCGAGATACGCGACGGCCTGGGCGGTGACGCTGTCCTCAGGTACGCTCACGGGCGCCAGGGCGCTCACGCCCGGACTTTGAACAATTCCAGCGTCTCCCTTTCCGAAGTACGTGCGTCCAAGGTAGGCCCCGACCGCCAGCAGGATGGTCGCGGCGATTCCGTATGCCCATGCCGGGACTCGTGCCGCGCGAACGGGCATCCTGATCGGAGTGACATTCGAAGGAGGGGTGATGTCTCCCAGCCGGAGCTCATTGCTGAGGTTCTTCCAGAGATTCCCCCGGAAGTCGGATCCGGGTTCCTCCCGCTTTCTTTGATCCATCATGACGCGAGTTGCCCGCATCGTCTCAAATTCCTCAGCACAGGCGCCGCACGTATCAAGGTGCGCATCAAACTCACGCCGCACATCGGGGGAAAGCTCCCCGTAAAGAGCCTCAACCAAATGTTCCCGTATCTGATCATGTGTCATGATTGACTCTCCAGACCAAGGTCTTTTCTGTAAAATGCCAGTTCCTGCCGCAAGCGCTGCAGAGCGCGGAAGAGGTGGGACTTGACCGTTCCCTCGGCAACTTGCAGGGTTTCCGCGATCTCCCTGAGCGGGAGATCGTGGTAGTGGCGCAGCACGAATACCGATCGCTCCTGAGGAGGCAGGGCCTCAAGCGCGCGGTCGATGTGCTCGCGAATCATGCTCGACTCCGCTTCTCTGTCGGGTGTGACACGCGCCGGGTTCCGGGGATGTTCACTCTCTTCAACTTCTCCGATTGTTTCGCTGTAGTCAAGCGGCCTTCTCGCCTTTGAGTTGCGGTGGTCGAGGCAAATATTCATTGTTATCCGGTACAGCCAGGTGCTCCATTTTGCTTCGCGTCTGAAATTCCCCAGCGACCTGTAGGCGCGGATATAGACTTCCTGCACAAGGTCTTCCGCGTCGTGGCGGTTGCCTGTCATATCGTATGCAAGCCGGTACACATTGAGATTTGAGCGTTCCACGAGATGCCGAAACGCCTCTCCGTCTCCCTCCTGCGCACGATCGATGAGCAACTGTTCATCGGTCACTGGAGCTCCATCTTCTGCCATTTAAGACGGAAAGTACAATGAAAAGGTTTACAGAACAACAATTTACGCGAATTGACATTGTTTGGAGCGTCGGCTACCTTGACCGCACAGGAGTCATGCTCGACATCCAACTGATACGACAGGTTTTTCGGGCGTGCTGCTCCGCGCTCCTCATCGCGGGATGCAGCATACTCCTCCTGTCAGGCATATCGCACGCCGATAAGAGGCCCTGCGCCGATTTTGTCCAACGCTCAGGAGTGCACTTATCGTGCGGAGGCGAGGCCTTCTACGCAGCAGGTGTCAACAGCTATTTCCTTCAGAACATCGCTGCATTGGACGACACAGCCCACGTCATCGAAGGACTCCGGGAAGCTGTTGATCTCGGAGCTACGACGCTCCGCACATGGGCATTCTTCGATTGCCCGGACAGCGCAGCGGTGGGGTGCATTCAATGGGCTCCCGGAAAATTCAGCGAGCGCGGCCTGCGTGCCCTGGATTACGTGGTTGCGAAAGCGGGAGAGTATTCCGTCCGCCTGGTCCTGACACTCGTGAACAACTGGGAAGACTACGGGGGAATGAACCAGTATGTCGCCTGGTATGCCCAATCCCATCCCCAGCCGGCAACGAGAGGAATTGCTCCCCCTCAGCGCATCGTGTTTGGAGAATCCGGCAGGTTCTACAGAACCGCCGTGGCGGGGACTCTCACCCACGACGACTTTTACACGAACGCTACCATCAGGGCATGGTACCGGGACTACCTCGCGGCGCTGGTGCACCGCACCAATAGCATCACCAATGTTGAATATGGACGGGATCCGGCAATTCTCGGTTGGGAGCTTGCGAACGAGCCGCGATCTTCGGATCCATCGGGCGATATTGTCGCGGCCTGGGTTGGTGAGATGTCGACGTACCTGAAGTCGATCGATGGGAATCATCTTATCGGAGTCGGAGAGGAGGGTTTCGACTGCTCACCGCAGCGGTACGCGCCCGCGGATGCATACAATGGACAGTCGTGGCTCTTTGACGGCACGAACGGCACCTCCTACGTGAAAAACATTTCCATGCCCAATATCGATCTTGCCGGGATCCATCTCTACCCGGAAGGATGGCATCTCTCGATGAACCAGGCGATCACTTGGCTGAACGACCACCAGCGAATCGCGAACGCGCTGCAGAAGCCGCTTGTCGTGGGTGAGGCGGGCATTCGCACCGCCCAGAGCGTGTTTTTTCCGGTGCTCTTCTCCGAGGCGTACGCTCAGAACACCGCGGGTGTCCTGGTCTGGCAACTGGTCTATAGGGGGAGGCCGAACAACGACGGGTTCGCATTCTCCTGTCCCGCGGACAGCGTCTTGTGTGGCGTCATGGGGAGCTCGATTGCAAGATTCAACGCGAAGTCCTCGGAGTCTCCCCCCTTGCCGCCCCAAACGCTCCTTCTCCCCAATTACCCCAACCCCTTCAACCAGCTTACGATCGTCCCCTACGAGATTCCGGAGCAATCGCTCGTGAGGGTCGAGTTATTCTCAGCGATTGGGCGGCGTGTCGCGATTCTTTTTGAAGGGGTAGAGCCGGCGGGAAGACATCTCACCGTTGTAGACGGGGCTCCCTATGCTTCGGGGATCTACGTGGTGAGGCTTGCGGCGAATAAGGCGTTCGCCGCGCGGAGGATTTGCCTGATGAAGTAGGGGAGGTCCTCTCTCAAAGGTTCCACCAGTACGAGAGTTTGATCATGAATATATTGTCCGGTATCGGGTCGAGCAGGTGGCCGATCGAGCGGTCGAACTGAAATTCGCCGTCCGGGTCGAGACCGCTGCGGCTCTGAGTCCAGACGAAGTAGACAGTCGAACCCGGAAGATACTCCCACCTCAACACCGCACTTCCCCTGAGCGAGACCAGATTGAAATCGGGGTTGCCGAAGGAGAGTGTGTCGCCTGCCCTCGGGACGACGCTGTAGTTATTCGTGGTGTCGTTCAGGCCGATGGTGGTGCCGTTCTCCCCGTACCTGTTGAATTCATATGTTTTCGGTCTTGCCAGTTCCTTGAAATTCCGGAACTCCGCGGCTGAAATGAGTGGCTGCACGTAGAGCTGGAGGCTCACCTGTGGTGTGAACGTCCAGTTCAGCCGGATGCCGGCTGAAATAGTGTTCTGATTCATTTCCCCAAAGACGTAGCGGTTGCCAAACGTTGCGACTGATGCAGGATCTCCGAAGGTGCCCACGTACTGGGAGTTCTCGAAGTCGTGCTCGTACATCGGGCTGAAGCTGAAGGATATGTTTGTCGAAGGCCTCCAATTCGCCCCCGTGAAGATGTACCAGTCCCTCGAATACTCCGCCTGGTAGGTGAACCACTCAAAATTGAAATTGAATGCCTTGTTCTGATCCGACGATGGGGAGAAGTCGAACTGAACCCCCGGCGGAGTGATCATCAATGGGCCTCCTCGCGTCCTGCGGGTGCTCAGCGTCTGGGGGTTGTATGCGGTGTTCCAGTTGATCGAGTAAAAGTTCGGGAATTGAATGTAGCCGAACTGGAAGACGCCGTCCGAAATCTTGTCGCCTCCAAAATCGTAGCTCCGGAACACGGAGCCGCCTAACTCGATGAAACGGTAAAACGATCCGGGTTCCGTCCAGCGGTAACTCATGACAAGATGGCCGTTGATCACATCGGTCCGCGACATGAACCCCAGGTCATTGGATTCGAAGCCCGGATTGATCACGCCGAGAGCTGCGTTGACGTAAAAATTGCCCTTTTGTTTGTTCAGTTTCACCCGTGCCGAGTATCCTGTCATCGAGGTGGCATTGCTGTCGACGGAGAGGTGGTCGGCATCAGGGCGCTGAAAGTAATGCCGGGAATTCTGCTGGAGTGAGAGCATCCGCGCCTGGTTGCCGCTGACCCGCGACATCGATGCCCATCCTGCCAGCACCCAGGTCTTGTCCTGATCAATCGTGATCCAGCCGTCCAGGCCCGATACGAATCCGTCCTTGTTCATCTCATCCCGCAGTCGATCGTCCTGAAACTCACGGACCGCCAGAGAGGAGAAGATGCCCAGCGCGTCGCGTCCCTTATCGAACTCCTTCTGGACTCGCGCGACTCCGTAGTACGTGAGGGGCTCGATCTCGGCCTGTGACCGCACCCCGCTCGTCTGGAGATCAGCGTACTCCCGGTTCGTCACCGCCTGAATCGCCCCGATGTTCCAATCGTCCTGTTTCCCCGTGAGTTTAGCGGCCCCGAGGATGTCGGTGGCGGCCGGAACATCTGCGAAGTCGGCGCCGGGAATGCTTCCCTGAGGCGTCCTGCCGATGCGTCTGGTGTAGAGGAAGGTCACGCCGGGCCAGTTGAAACTCCAGTTATTGTTCGTTCCCCCGGAGCCGAAGCTGAAGATATTCGAACCCTCCATAAAGAAGGGTCGTTTCTCCTGGAAAAAACTCTCCACGTCGCTCAGATTGACCACAGCGGGATCGACTTCCACCTGTCCGAAGTCGGGGAACACCGTGCCGTCGAGCGTGAGGTTGTTTCCGATGCCGAGTTTGAAATCGGCGCCCAGGCGGGGAGTGTACTTTGAACCGCTGTTGAATGGGTCGTTTGGAGTGTGGCTCGAATACTCCGCACGCGTGGTGACGTAGGGAAGAATCTCCGCCTGGCGGGAAGCGTTGATATTCTCAATCCCAACCAGATCGGGGAACCGTGAGCAAAATCCGCTGCCATTCTTCGGCGTAAAGACGATGAAATCGTTCTCGTTCCGCCGAGCAATGTTTCGCCGGAAGTTGATGCCCCACACGTAGTGATCTTTTTGCTGGAATCGAAGCTGGGAGAAAGGAATGCGCATTTCCGCGCTCCAGCCCTGATTATCTCGATGCACCTTTCCCTCCCAGACCCCGTCCCACAATTGGTCATTCCATTCGTCGTTATAGAGCGTGCCGTCGTACAGGGTGCCGGCCGCGTCCAGGCCGAAATAAAAACCGCTCAGCTTGTCGTAGTAGGGGTCGATGAAGCAGAAGAACATGTCGGAGTCCCAGTTCGCATCGCGCCGGCTGAGGCGAACAACCATTGAATCGGGGGCAGTGTCGAAGCATTGGGCCCCGATGTACAGCGCGGCATCGTCGTAGGCGACATGAACAACCGTCTTCTGGGTTGCGGGGGCCCCTTCTTCAGGATCCCGTTGGGTGAAGGTGGAAATCCCGTCGTCATTCGCCCAGACGGATTCGGAGAGCACGCCGTCGAGGACGATAGGCTCGGTGGTGTGCACGGCATGGACGGTCATTCTGGGAGACAGGACCGAATCCGGAAGCTCCGCATGGAGAAGAGCCGGCAAGCAGAGGAGAAGAGCGATTGGTAACAACTTCATGGGGAGGTCCTTTTTGAGAGCCTGGACTATCTCCGTGGCCCTGACACTGCCACGCGAGCGCGCCGTTTCCTGTTATACCTGCTTAGACGAAAATGGTTACAGGAAGGTTGACAGCGGCGGGCACATTCGCGAATTTCCTGTTTTTCTGACGGGTGGCGTGAGATACACTTGACATTCTCTACCACAGTGGGTATGTTTCATCATTCCACCCTTGGGGGAGGCTTTCATAGACGTTGCGCGGGGTTGAGTTTATGAAATCATTGGTCGTTCTATCTTTCTTCGTATTGCTTGCCTCAGGTTGTTCGAGCGATTCTCCGACGGATGTTGCCACGCCATTTGAGCCGGGGACTTGGGCAGGGACATTCAGATTGAATGCAAACTACGGTTCAGAGGGATCGATATCTCAAACCGGCCAGGTCACCTTCAAATTCACCTCTATCGACTACACGTACGAAGCCACTGTCACCTCTTTGACAAACCGTACCCGGTTTATGGTCTGGGGCCCCGGGACATTCCTTCGTGACCGCGGAAGTATCTCAAAGAGTGACCGAACCGCATTCCTCGTCGACTTCGCGACCACGAGATCCACCGACGTCCGGCTGCGGAGCCTCTATCTGTACGGCAGCTATGTGTATACCGGATTTGGGACATCAATGTCGTTCTCGAAACGGGAGAACGGCACCACCATGCTCGTTAGCCTGACCAAGCAGGATTGAGGGGGGTTCATCCGAGCCACAACCCTCCGGCGAGGGAACCCCTACCCCCGCGCACTCACTTCAATCACACCCGAATCCATCGTCGACCATCTCGCACCCCCTGAGCGGGGATAATTCGGTAACGGCCTCATGCCTGAATTGCCGGATATTACCGTTTACGTTGAAAGCCTTCGCTCAAGAATCCTTGGCGAGCCGCTGGAGAAGATCCGTATTGCCAGCCCGTTTCTCCTTCGCAGCGTCGATCCTCCCATAGGTGAAGCCGAACAAAAGAGAGTGGTGCAAATCCACCGGATCGGGAAGCAGATCGTGTTTGAGCTCGAAAGCGAACTCTTCCTGGTGTTTCATCTGATGATCGCGGGCCGGTTTCACTGGAAGAAGAGGGGAGCAAAAACAGGCGGGAAAATCAATCTTGCTGCGTTCGATTTTCCGGGCGGCACCCTCATGTTGACCGAGGCGAGCACCAAAAAGAGGGCTTCATTATCCCTGGCTCAGGGAAAGTCCTCGCTGCGCCGATTCGACCGGGGCGGCCTCGAGGTGATGAATGCCTCGATAGATCAATTCCGGGAGACGCTTCAAAGAGAAAACCACACGCTGAAAAGGGCCCTGACAGATCCCCGGATCTTCAGCGCGATAGGAAATGCCTATTCCGACGAGATCTTGCACCGGGCAAAACTGTCCCCCCTTAAGCAGTCACGCACGCTGGACGGAAATGAAATGGAACGGCTCATGGTCTCGACGAAAGAGACTCTGGGGGAGTGGGTAGACAGGCTCAGGAAACAGGCGGGCTCGTCTTTTCCCGAGAAGGTGACGGCCTTTCATCCCGGGATGGCGGTCCACGGAAAGTACGGCCAACCATGCCCGGTCTGCGGCACTCTCGTTCAGAGGATCGTCTATGCGGAGAACGAATGCGACTATTGCCCCCGATGCCAGACGGGGGGCAGGATCCTCGCCGATCGTTCGCTCTCGCGGCTCCTCAAGGGAGATTGGCCCAAATCGATCGAAGAACTGGAGGCCGATCCCGGCCTGAGCAGGCAAGGGGGTAGCCGCGCGATATGAGGTGTCGTGCTCGGAAACGCCGGCTGAACCCGGCGCCTGCAGCCGGCGCGTGCGGCCTGCGGGTACCTGCCCTCCCCGGAGCAAAATGAGGGGCTTGACTTTCGATAAATATATTGATATATTTAAATACATCGAATGAAAGGCTCTGAGCTTCATATCGTGAAGATAGCAAAGGCGCTATCGGATGTGTCGAGGGTGCGAATTATCCAGGAAATCGCGAAACGGGGAGGGACCACATGTGGTGGCGCGGTGAAAATCGCCGGCCTCTCTCAGCCGACCGTCTCTCACCACGTGAAGGTACTGATCGAGGCGGGGCTTCTGATAATGGTGAAAGACGGGCGCCACCACATCATTTCCGTGAATCGGAAGGCCCTCGGCGAATTCATGGATCTGGTCGCGGTATCCGCGGAACGATAAGCGCGTTTTTTTTGTAGTATATATTGACATATTTCGATATTTAGATATTTCGATTACTTTAACCGTTTTTTTGACAAAAGGAGCAACTGTGAAACCAAAAACCCTCACTGACGGAGAATTCAAGCAGGAAGTGCTCGAATCCGACCGTCCCGTACTGGTCGATTTCTGGGCCGATTGGTGCGGTCCCTGTAAGATGATCGCTCCGCTCGTTGACGAACTGGCCGGCGAATACGACGGGAAACTCAAGGTCGTCAAGATGGACGTGGATGCCAATCCCAGCACGGCGATGCAGTATGGCATCCGGAGCATCCCGACGCTTCTCGTGTTCAAGAACGGGAAGGTCGTGGAACAGATTATCGGCGCGGTGCCGAAGCAGCGCCTTGTCGACAAAATTACGCTACACCTGAACTGAACGGGAGGGAGTTGATTCGAGAGGAGACGATCAGGCCTGAGGATTCCCGATCTTTGGGGCGAGTGTGGACAAGTACAGTTCGTGGAAGGCAGTTTTGATCTGATCCCGCACTCGCCGGAACTCGGAGAGGACCTTCTGAGGTGACCCCGGAATCGCGGTTGGGTCGTCAAAACCAACGTGCAATCGATGATTGACAGCGCCCGTGAAGACAGGACACGTTTCACGGGCGTTGTCGCATACGGTGATGACATAGTCGAAAGAATCGCCCAGGAACTCATCGACGCTCTTCGGCCGCCCATGGCTGATATCGATTCCGAGCTCCTGCATCACCGCAACCGCAAGCGGGTGCACGCTCCATCCCGGCGATGTTCCTGCCGAGTCGACATCGAGAGAAGGGTCGAACGATTTGAGAAACCCCTCCGCCATCTGACTTCGGACAGAATTGCCGGTACAGAGAACCAGGACTCGCATTTACTTTGTGCCGGTGATCGTGATCGAGAACATGCCGGCGCCGGTAGCGAGCGTGTAGTCATACTTCTTTTCCGAAGCGGTCTTCACGTGCACAAATCCCGCCGCGTCCACGATCCCAAGATACTCCTTCCGGTCGATCGCTCCGCTGATGCAACCGGCCCAGAGTGATGCGTCCTGCCGCTCGGCTTCGGAGACGTTTCCGTCGATGACGATGTCGGAGATCGTGAACTGTCCCCCCGCCTTTAGCACCCGATAAATCTCCCTGAACGCGGCCGCCTTGTCCGGCACAAGGTTTATGACGCAATTGCTGATGACGCGGTCGACGGTCCCGCTCTCGACCGGCAGCGATTCGATCTCGCCCAGGCGAAATTCGACATTGTCGGCGTCGACCTTCGCCTTGTTTTCATTCGCTTTTCGAATCATCGCATCTGTCATATCCACTCCAATGACCCGGCCGGACGGGCCCACGAGCTTCGCAGCAATGAAGCAGTCGATGCCGGCGCCGGAGCCAAGATCGAGAACAATCATCCCCTCAGTGAGACCTCCGAACGCTACGGTTGTGCCGCAGCCAAGCGCCAGATCCGCCCCTTCGGGAATGGCACTTCGGGCGGCGTCGTCATACCTCACGGACATCTCGACAAAAGCCGGGCTTCCGCACTCACTTCCTCCGCAGCACGAATCCGCCGCCTTTTGAACGCCTGCCTCTCCCCGTGCGATCTCAGCGTATTTCTGTTTTACGGCGTTTTTGATTTCGGAGGGGTTATTCATCGTGAGTTCCTAAGGTGAATATGTAGTATGAAACTCAATCCGGCCGCAAAACGCAAATGGAAGGGTCGTGCAAGCGCGGGCTAAAGCCCGCGGCTACAGCGAGAATTTGTAGCCGCGCCCTTCAGGGCGCGTATCGGCGATGTGCGGTGTCGTGAGAACGCCGGCTACAGCCAGCGCCTACCGTGGCGGAGCGGGCATTCGGTCCAATCCTCTTGTTCCAGCGAATGCATTTTGTTATTATGTTTAAAAAATTTCGCTCTGTGCCTTCATCTAAGCCCCAATCCCCTGCGATCAGCTGCGCGAGCGACCATTCCCTCCTTGTGTCGTTTGGAAGCGACCCGGGTAGCAGTACTTTTCGAAACATTCTGCGTCTGACCCGGCTTCTGCTTCAGGAAGATCGGAAGGGGGTTCTCAACATACACCCTGCCTACACGTCGGTATTGATCTCGTTCGATCCCTTAACGATCGAACCGGCCGCGCTTGAAGATCTGATTCATCAACTCCTCGATGGATTGGACACCCCAGAGGTTCAAACCCACAGAACAATAGCCATTCCGGTTTGCTACGAAGGCGAGTTCGCACCTGACCTCGAGCAGGTTGCCCGCCACACTGCTCTCACACCCGATGAGGTTGTCCGTGTGCATAGTTCAGGTATATACACCGTGAGGTTTCTCGGCTTCGTGCCCGGGTTTCCGTATCTTGCGGGTCTCTCAGAGCGGATCGCTACACCGAGACGCGCTTCCCCGCGATTGCGCGTTGAAGCAGGGAGCGTAGGGATCGCCGGAACTCAGACCGGGATCTACCCGGATTCTTCACCCGGAGGGTGGCAGATCATCGGAAGAACGCCGATCCGGCTCTTCGACAGGTCATTAGAGCGCCCGAACCTGCTGACGATGGGAGACGAAGTACGGTTCGAGCGGATCACACCGGCACGATACGCCGAGCAGGCCCGAATTACAGGCGGTCACCCTTCGGGAAAGGGGACGTGATTGCAGGGCTTGCGGATCATCTCGCCCGGGTTTCTCACGACAGTTCAGGATCTCGGTAGATTCGGCTTCGCTCATCTGGGAGTATCGGCGGCAGGAGCGGCGGATTCACTCTCGCTTCGGCTCGGGAATTCGCTCGTGGGTAATCCCCCGGGAGCCCCCGCCCTGGAGATGACGCTCACCGGCGCTGAAATTGAATTCGGCGTGCCGTGTGAAATAGCGCTTTCGGGCGCAGAGATCGCTTCGGACCTTGACGGGACTGGGGTCCCGGCTCTGACCACCATCGGGATCAAACCCGGACAAATCCTCAAATGCGGCCACGTGACCAGGGGCCTTCGAACATATCTCTGTGTTCGCGGCGGAATCGAAGTGCCGCTCCTGTTCGGGAGCGCCTCGACGCATCTGATGACGGGGATGGGGGGCTTCAGGGGTCGTGCGTTACGCCGCGACGATCAGATAGCGGTTGGGAGGCCGTCCTCGGACGAACCGATCCCGCGCATGAAAGTGCGTCCGGAAATCGCGGGGTTTCTTTCCGACAATCACATTCTCAGAGTTACCCCTGGTCCGCAGGCAGAACTCGTCCCCGCTGAGACCCTGAGTGTATTGACTTCGTCGGAGTACGAAGTCAGCAGGGATTCTGATCGAATGGGTCTGAGACTGAAGGGTCCATCACTGCCGATCGGGGGCGTTGAAATACTCACAGAAGGGGTCTCGCTGGGGGCGGTGCAGATCACCCCGGCCGGAGATCCGATTATCTTGTTCGTCGATCACCAAACGACCGGCGGATATCCGAAGATCGCCAATGTGATCTCCGCGGATCTGCACAACGTTGCGCAACGCCGTCCGGGTGACCGGATTGAGTTCAAACTGGTTTCGGTCGAGCAAGCCAGAACCATCCTTGCTGAACAGGAGTCGATGCTTAAGCAACGAGCATTCATCCCGGCATGACGCACGAAGTATCAAAGCCCTGGTATGCCGCCGCTACGCGTGAGCAGTGGAAGACCCTCTTTGCGGCTCAACTCGGGTGGATGCTCGATGCAATGGATGTCATGCTCTATGCATTTGCCATTACTGCGATCCGGTCGGAATTCTCCCTTTCCTCGGCATCGGCGGGGGCCCTCGCAGCGGTGACTCTCGTTGCCTCTTCCTTCGGAGGCGCGCTCTTCGGAATCCTCGCAGACAGAATCGGGCGCGCTAAGGCACTCGTCTACTCCATTCTCACATACTCGGTATTCACGGCGCTGACTGCAACGTCCGGAACGCTCTGGGAGTTGATTCTCTGGCGCACACTGGTTGGGCTGGGGCTCGGAGGCGAGTGGTCTGCAGGCTCGGTGCTTGTTGCCGAAACATGGCCTCCGGAACACCGCGCGAAGGCGGTCGGGTTGATGCAATCGGGGTGGGCTATTGGCTATATGTTCGCGGCGGTTCTCGCGGCCGCAATCCTTCCGGCATATGGGTGGCGTGTTTTGTTTTTCATCGGGATCGCGCCGGCCCTCCTTACGGTATGGATCCGTCGCAGTGTACCCGAGCCCCACATCTGGAAGTCTCAACCGACCGGATCATTCTCCGCGTCGTTCCGGGAGCTCTTTAAACCGCCGCATGTGAACAATACTTTGATCGCATCGTTTCTTGCTGCAGTCGTCCTTTTTGCATATTGGGGATTGTTCACGTGGTTGCCCACGTTTCTCTCGACCCCGGTCGAACGAGGAGGAGCGGGGATGAGCATTGTCAAATCATCGAGCTGGATCATACCGGTCCAGATCGGCGCCTTCGCCGGCTACACTGCATTCGGATTTCTCGCCGACCGATTCGGACGGCGCCCGGTGTTCATCGCATTTCTGATCGGAGCGGGAATCCTTGTTCCGATCTATGGTCAGGCAGCGGGGAATGAGCCGCTCCTGCTGATTCTCGGCCCGCTGATCGGACTATTTGGTCACGGTTATTTCAGCGTTTTCGGGGTGATGCTTGCCGAGTTGTTCCCCACCCGTCTGCGGGGTCTCGCGCAGGGATTGACCTTCAATGGCGGCAGGGCTCTAAGTGCACTTGCTCCGATCACAGTCGGCGCGCTGGCCGATCAATTCGGCATCGGCACGGCGCTTGGGGTGACTTCAGCGTTTTTTATCGCCGGGGCCGGGTTGATGACGCGCCTTCCTGAGACGATGGGAAAGCAGCTTGAGTGATAAGGGCATGACCGTCCCAACGATCGACTTGAATTGCGACATGGGAGAAAGCGCTCGGTCGTTGACGGACGGTACGGAGGAGCAACTGATGCGGCTGGTAACCTCTGCGAACATCGCGTGCGGTGCGCACGCAGGAAACCAGCGGACGATGCAAGAGTCGGTTCGTCTTGCCAAAAAATACAACACCGGAATTGGGGCGCACCCCGGATATCCCGACAGGCCACACTTTGGGCGGATTTCAATGAGGCTCTCCCCGTCGGATATCAAGGACCTGATTATCAAACAAGTCCGCTCGCTGGGCGAGATAGCGCGGTCACAAGGCTGCGAAGTTGATCATCTCAAGCCGCACGGGGCTCTCTATTCCGATGCAGCGCGAAGCCGCGAAATCGCCCTAGCCATCGCCGAGGGAGCGAGAATGTGGGACTCTGATATGATTCTTGTAGGGCTTGCAGGTTCATTGATGCTGGATGTATGGAAGGCGATGGGCTGCCGCGTTGCCGGGGAGGCATTTGCCGACCGTCTCTATGATCCGGATGGAGGCTTGCGCTCGCGGGAGCATCCGGATGCCTTGATCACGGATCCGGATCTCGCAGCAGAGCAGGCAATCAGGATTGTCCAGGGCGGGAGTATCAAGACCCGCTCCGGGACTGAACTACATGTGACCGCCCATACTGTCTGTATTCACAGCGACACTCCGGGATCGGTCTCGATTGCCGCTAGAGTGAGAAAACGTCTGGAAGAGGGAGGAGTGGAGATACGAAGTTTCAGCAAGGGTCAGTCGATTTCGTAGAAGAGGGCGTGTCAATTCGCAGTTTTTGTCACGACCGTAAGGTTCATAGTTTTTATGGGTTACAGTAATCAGAGAACTGCGTGATCGCTGAGTAAGCGCTCGGACGCCTCCCGGCTTGACTCTGGTGCGGATAGTTGGTACGTTTCGCTTAGAATCTCGGGAACCACCCACCCACCCGCCCGCCGGCAGGCAAGATGCATCTCCGGATTCGGCACATATTCCCCCGCAAAGTAGCAACCCTTCTCGCGGCGTCGCTCCTTGTCTTCCTGAACGTTTCAGGGTGTAACGAGGGCCTCGTCGTCCAACAACTCGAATCCTCCCATGCACTCATTCCCCTCGCGCTCGGAAA
>JACXTT010007441.1_pt1 | contig 15416 bp, 9 predicted proteins | sample 9270951 | NCBI WGS metagenome assembly JACXTT01 (sample SAMN15532306, study PRJNA645909) | rock metagenome | isolation source: weathered quartz diorite | place: Puerto Rico | collected 2017-06-21 | reverse complement strand
TGCCTAACGAGCGAATAAACACCAGATTTGATAGTTTTCCGTTCTGCCGTTGAAAATCTAAAAATGCTTAAAAGAGGACACTAAAGGCTACATCTCATTCCTAATCTCCTTGCAGAATAAGGGGAGCAAAACTACGTCAAAATTCGAGTCCCCGCGGGACTCCCATTCTTGACACGAGAGACATCTCTTCAAGAGACAACAAAAAAACGCCACATTTAAAGCGTTTTTTCTGTCACCATGATCTCAGTTCGAGGAAAAGCTTACAGTGCCCCGCATCGGGACATACCTCGAACTTGGGATACTCTTCTGCCGACCCTGCTAGACCACTTCACAGACCAAGATTGCCAAGACAAGGAGCTTGGGACTTTCTCACAATATCACGACGCAGCATAGGAACGAGGCTGGAGAATTTGCCGAGTAGAGTAAACCGTAAATGGGAGAAGAGATTTACTCTTTTAATAAATCAAACTAAACATAAGGAATTCATATGTGTAGACTAAAGAATATCTTCCCTTAAAAGATAGGCCGTAACAGAACCCTTCTCAAGAAGGAAATTTAATATTGTTAAGATCTGCTTCTTGATTTGTGGCGTCGTACGAACTTTATAACGGTTTAGCAGAATATATCCTCTCACAAGATTCTCCAAATAATAAATGGTGTTCACCTCCAGTTCCTTGGTAGTAAGCTCCGGATTTTCCTGCAAAGCGTCACTAATCCAAAAGATTCCCTCACTAGCAAAGCCACTCCCGATCTCATTAAGTAGTTTTGAAAGTGAGTACAAAACTGCAGGATGACCACCAATATCTTTTGCTGCTTTCTTAAAAAAATTCTTCTCTCGTTCTTTCAGTGAATGCCATTCTTTTGCGTCTTTTTTCCAGTATGGCCATGCGAGCAGATAATTGTAGACAATATCTACAGAATGGAATCGCGAGTTTTCGCTCTGATATAGCTTGACGATCTCTGGATAAAACAGGTTCCATACGACCCAAAATTCATCGTACTGATTTAATTTATCTTCGGCAGTAATAAACTCGCTGAAGATATTGGCCGCCTCCCTTAACCTTCCAAGGTCGTTAAGAAATGGACGCAAATAGACCTCAATATCCTCTTTTGTCGAGGTCAAGACGAAATAAGCGAATTTCTCCCAAAATCGATGTTCAAGTGTATAGTCTAACCTGTCTTCCTTATCATTATGATTGAGCATTCTCTTTGAAAGAATCGAGGATATCTCACTCACGAATCTCTTGTGATTGAGATCGGTAGTTTTTAGAGGCAGCATCTGGAAAGCCGTCACTAATGTATCGGAGTCCAGTTCGTTTAAATGGGGTAGATCACTGTATGTGAATCCATTAGAGATGACCTTAGATATCTCAAATTCCTGCTCAGTTATAAAACGTTCCAATACAAAATGGTTTGAGACGTTATATATATTCTTCTTGAAATTTTCTTTTCTCACTGTATCGCTTAATTCATCGAATTTTGGCTTCAATAATAAGTAACCCAGGAATAGAGAGTTGGCATCTTCAAAGCTTTCTTTCCACAAAGTGTGAAAAATAGCTGACACAGGATAATCCCATATACGTTGACTCATGCCCGTTGGTCGGGAGTCAAACAAGGTGAACAGAAAAATTTCCTTTATTACTTTGAAGTCTTGAGTAAATGGCTTCAATAGGAGCGGCAGCGTGTTGATAGCCGCATCCACACCATCACCTATCTGATAGTGATAGCCACTCTGTAAGGGCAGAGAAGCATATTCAATAATGATGTTTTTGCAAAACTCTTTTTCTTCCATATCAAGTGCATCGAAATAGTCCTGGATCAACACAGCACAGGCATATGGAGGCACTGCATGATAATACAAAGTAAAACTTCTGTCCTCACTCTCGTCATTTAGCAACCCTTCTATAATCTTTTTTGTATCAGAGATAACAAGTTGAGGGTTGTCTTCATATTGTAGATATTTTCGGTATTCCTCTTCATTTCTCTCGAACCGGTAATGCGACCAGAGCTTCAATGGAAGATACTTCATAGACTCAGAGTTCTTTGCCAACGAGTCTTCGCTATACTCTCTTAGTTTAGGATCAATTTCCGGATTGAACTTTAGGAGAAATTGACCGTCCTTGTTTTCAGTCGTAATGTCCATTTTTCTTCTATCCATCCGCGCCAAACACAACCGCCAGGCTTTGTCACTTTCTGTCTCTTGGTTATCAGATAGCTGTGCATAGTACTCATCAAATATCTCCCACAGAATCTCCTGCCTGTGCTTGGCTACCTCCTCTCCTTCCTCTTCGCTGACAAACAGTTGGTAAATAAGTGCTTGGTTTTCGAGAGTACGGAACCGATGTTTATCCTCACAAGTTTGAAGCCGCTCTCTCGTAAATATGCCTTCAGGGTCATGACTGATTGAGTAGATACCCTTCGCCGTCATATCAAGGTGCATTCTGGCCATATCATAAAAGAAAAACTCTTTTGTACGGAACAAAACTTGGGCGACGTTAAACAATTTAGAGGGTTCAGCAAGGACAACACTTGCAACAACGGCGGTGATGGATGCCGACCGAGAGTTTTTTATGAGATATAAACACCATTCTTCGAAAATCTGCGGTGTTGTCACCTTCGCAACAATCATAAGTAGCCATCTTTCCAGGGCCATATGCATAGACTCAAGAAGAGCGGGCGCTACTTGTGTTCCCCGGTAGATATTCCAAATTCTATTGCATATGTACTGTTTGATAGGTACTCTATCCCCATCAACAAACACGTCAACATCTTTTACTTCACGCTGCGCAAATTCTGATTTCGCAAAATGTTCAACAGATCTATTTGTAAAAGATAGAATAAAGTTAACCGTTTCTTGTGGCGATGTTTGCAGTAATTGGAAAATGGGTGTTTGGAAAGCACTTGCTGGATAATACTCAAAGTGCCCCTCTGACAAATCAAAGTACTGCTCGATGTCAATTCTATCACCTGAGTACCAGCCACTCGTTGGAGGAGTATAAAACCAAAAGAGATTTGCTAATCTTATTACTTCCTGAGGAAGATTCTTTGCGATTTCGGCGCTCTTAATAAGGGACGAAAGCGCTGCCTTGACCAACTCGTAATACCTCCCTCTATGATCGGTATCCTTTACTGCTACAACTTCGTCGACAATATGCGTTAGCTCCGCTTTTATTTCACAAGATCCATTGAATATGGTCCTAATAAGCTTGTCTTTTGTGTCGTCACGAGAGCTGAAATAAAAGCCGTCCTGCTTTGTCAGCTCCTCGTAATAAAACAACGCGATCTGACTGGCATTTCTTGTCGTCTCGCCTTCCTTATTTTTACTATTCCAATCGTCTAACACTGGAAGAATTGCGTTTATGTACCTGAACTGCAACTTTGTCTTGTGTTTGTTGATAAAGGCTATGCCACAGTCCCAACCCTTTCCTTTGGGTGTCGTAAAGATAGTCTTTAGCGCGATCCCTTCCGTTTTCGTGAGACCAAGGAGGTGCAAGAAATCCTCATCTATTGTCTTGCAAGCAATCCTCAATAAAAAGAGAATCCTGTATAACAATCTGTTTTCATACTTGTGATGAACACTGTCGGTTCTAACAATTTTCAAAGAGTCATCATCGTTGACTGCTTTTTCTGGAGCTTTTAACAGCTCCTCCTCAAAGCGATCAAAGAAAACAGCGGAATAGTCAGAAAGCAGGACAGATACCAAAACCTCGTCTTTCCAATGGCTATCTACCTGAACGCTACAGACTGTAAATCTTATTAATTCTCTTGCTGATTCGTCGTTGATAAGAAGTTTATCCGATAGCCAGCTCCTAAATGCCCTGCGAACAGGAAGCGAACTACCTATTTCCTGGTAAAATCTTTCATGATCTTGTGCACCTCGAAAAGATCGTTCTATGATTTTATCTAAAGCCCACTCCTCATAGATATCGTGAGTGATAAAGTACCCCCCAGCACTCGCTTCCCATTGAATTATCCCGTCCAAATCTAATTTCGATAGGGATTCTTGATCATATCCGTTTACTTTAATAAAAAAGTTCCCACTGTTTGCTCTTTCTTGAGCAAGGCTGAGGAAGCATCCTTCTCTTCGTATGTGAAGATTATTCTTTTGGTGAATAGAATTTTGGATATGTTTTCGCCAAATAAGCTCCCTGAAATCTGTATAGGTTATATTGCTCTGTATCTCCTCATAACTTTGTAGATATTCATTGAGATAGAGCGGGACCTGCAAAAGACGACATAGTCGGTCGTTCTGCGGTAACTGGAAATTGTAAGCACCGGACATCTCTTTCAACTCTTCAGCTGAAAGATCAGGAATATTTAAAGATTGGAAACTCGTGCGATAGAGTTCTTTCAGTTGGAATTTGAGATCATCTAAATAGTTATACCTGACGGTAAAGATAATCTTCCAACCGCTCTCAAGCAGAGTGGAAAGGAAAATCTGAAAGACCTCTCGATTCTCGATGTCTGACAATTTTTCAGCGGAGTCAATAACAAAGTACTTGGTTTCTATGTCAGCGTACTCTTTTATTAAATCTGACAGGGCCAGCTCGCCAAAAATTCTTAATAACTCATCAACATTGGACAAATTATTAAATTGAGTTGCCTTAAAAATGAAGCATGACGCTGTATTTTTAGTAACCTCGTAAAAATCTTTTACGATGGCCGTTTTCCCTACCCCAGCGCTACCGCTTAAAATGACTAATGGAGAGCTGTTCAATGTTTGCTGTAGCTCCTCAGCCACAATAGATCGGTCTAATTTTATCTTTTTGTCACCAAAAATGATTTCTGAATGTACGAGCTTCAGCAACGATTCCGTATGAACGGTCAGTGCGTAGATGGAATCGAGTATGCCTTTCTGCAAGCTAAAGAAGTGCTGTGCGATGGTGAAATTCTGTTCACAAACGAAAGGTGATTCAAAATAACTCGCTGTTCTCCATTCGACTTCGACACCCTCAGATTTTGCGTGATTTTCTATCTCTATTTTATGCGCAGGGTCTGTCCCTTGAGGATCTTGGCCAAACTCTTGGTTGGTGTAAAAAATTATTGTATTAACACTTGGATGCCTTGCCTTCGCTGTATCTATTGAAGATATGAAGTCGTTTTTATGTTCGGATAATCTCGTGGTATAAAATTTTGCCTGCCAACCAATAATCTTGCCGTTATATTCAACTGGATCCGTCTCGATACCAGCGTGGTTTTTGAATCGAAATATGCCAACGTTTTTTTCGTGTTCTTTACAGAACAAAAGATAACAAAGCCGCTCGAAGGCTTCTTGCTTATCTTTACTGAACTTTTCTGCAAAGTAGTCCCAATTGACTTCAGCTAATGCATTCATAAGTTTATCCTGGAGGTATTGTCAAGCTAGTAGCACCTTGCAATCGCCCATCTCCCCAACGAGTGTTCATTGCTTTAGATGTCGATGTGTTTTTGTTTACCGTCTCGCCGATTTCATCTGCTTTCTTTTCCGGATGAACCAGACCTTTAGCATCGCGAGCAATAGTTACTGGATTTTTTATGCATATGCTTATATCATACTTCTTTCGCCTTTTCTTCATCAATTCATAGTCGAAAATGAGGCAATAAAAGAAAACTCTTTTATGGTTTTCCAATAGTCGATCAAATTTCAAATTTTACTCAAAGAGCAATCATGGGAATCCCCCATTAGGCGACTCGGTATAGTGGTTTTCGCATATACAAGGAAATTTACAAAGCCGAATTTGGCATTGAGCTGACCGATAAGGACTCTGGCGTGTCAGATCTTTTTCTTCTTGAGCTATAATTGGACCGTAAGAAGAAGAGTTACGAAAAACCTTTGCTACCTAAGGAGGGATCCTAATGGAAGGAGCAAAGAGCAATGGAGCAGATGACGTTCCATGGTTGGCTGATATTAAGGCGGCGTTGAACAAAGCTGTCAACGACCCAGACGAAGGGAAATGGAGAAAGGCTTGTGAAGAATTCGAAGAGTATATATTCGATATGTCCTATACAGTATTCCGAATAGAGCGGCCAGGTCTACCAGAGGAGTGTACAGTCCTTCTTGCTGATTGTGCTACAGCTGAGGCTTTAGACCGAGCCGTAGAAAACATAAATCGAACCGGAGAAGGAAGCGGTGGCCAGCTTGTCGATCTTGCTTGGGAAGCCCTCTTCGGTCGTGACCTTGGCAATGGGTACAGGACGCGCGGGATAATCGGAAAACTTCTGTTAGAAACGCAGAAATTACAGTCGGATACACAGAAGCTACAAAACCTCATCATCCAGACGTTATCCATAGAAGAACAAGAAACAGAGCTCGAGGTAGAAGAACCCCCTGAAACGTCTCTTTCACCAGATGAATTTACATTACGGAAGATTGCCTTAGGAAATTTTCTCTTACTTCTCGATGAAGTGAAAGAAAAGATACCCCAAAAAGCAGAAGTAAAACGAAAGGTTCTTGAAACCCTCATTAGTATCTTTACTCGCTTCTCTCAGAACTTCTATCCAGGTATTTCCTGGATAGAACCGATTTCCCTTTATCACCTAGAGGGCAAAAAAATAACACTCAATAAAGACATCAGCGAGACCATCCAACTGAAAGCAAACCTCTCTCAAGGTGCAGCAAGGAAACAAGTTGATCACCTCCGTCTTTTACTTCAAGACATCGTGAACCAATGTGGCAATGACCTCGATGGCGTCTTTAAGATAATAGAAGATCAGAAACCGCAAACACGACACTAAGTCTCATAGAGAATTATCAGGCGGTGATATGCTGGAATCTATGATGACGTTCTCACGGATTGCTGTCACTCAGTCCAGAAGGAGGTTGTACTAATTCTCCAGCTTAAGCGGCGACTCGCGGTCAGCGCAACGCATTCAGGCAAGGAGGTTTCTCTATCACAGGAAGCAGGGCTGTGGAATCAGTGGCAGACTTAGCGAGGAATACGCAGCTGTGAGAAATCAGCTCAAACAATTCACATATATGGGGGCTTTTATGCAGCAACTAAAAGCGCTAGCAGAAGAAAACAATAGTAAGGAGAAATCTAGCCCAAGCGAATGTGAGGTCACTCGTTCTCTTCTAGAACGTGCGATCACAATTAATATCCTATTTTTATTAGCGGAAGGGAAAAAATCGCATCTAAATGAATGTAAGAAATGTCTTCTTTTTTTAGTTGATATTGTCAGAAAGAGAAAAAAACAAGGATACATAAATACTAGAAGGTATATCGCACCAGGAAGAATCCAAGCTCTTACGGAACTTTTTGGGTATTTTGCAGGAGCTTCTCAAAGCGGATGTGTCGAACAATCTCTACGCTCAAGAATCCCTAATGCATATATGATAATTGAAGAGATGAGTGAAGCTGATATTAGCGTGGCTCTGTTGGCTTGTGAGACAGGGAAATTCCTGTTGGCTAATTCTGCCTATTGTAGATTAATGAATTGTTCTGAGAAGGAATTACTCACAAAAACCTACCATGATATCACCCGCCCTGAATATATTGCTAAAAGTGAGGAGATTCATAAACGGGTTCGAGAAGGTTATTCTCAACGCCAAGAGCTTGACAAGATATACTATCTTCCCAATGGAGAAAGTCTTCCTGCCAAAGTGATTGTGGTGCCGTTCCCTGAGCCTGTAGGAGGAGTTTCTTGTTTCATGTCTATTGTATATCCACTCAAAAGTGCAAAAGAAGTTCCGCCCCCTGCTGTTAAATCAGAGTTGCTGCTGGGTTTCTTGGGGTCAATAAATCAACTTCGACAAGAAGAGATTGAAGAGAAAGGAAGTCCTGAGCTAGCCAAAAAACGAATGCCAAAAATAAAGAAAATAACAAAGATTATTCAAGTTCCGCTTGACTCCCAAATGGACCTTCGAAGGTAAATCACAGCATTTATTCTTGTCAAAATAGTAGTTACTAACCCACTTGAGTGATCGCTCCTCGCTGAAGCCTCCGGTTAAATTCGGAGGCTCTGGCTTTTTGCTTTCTCCCCGTTCGACGAAAATCCCATCTAATAAATCGCTGTCGAACTCCTCGCTTCCAGAAGAACGTCCCTGTCTAAACTTGGACAACAGCAAAGCTCAAGCATTCGACATGTACGATCTTTTTTTTTCTGAGCTAGAGTGTGTTTAGTAGGGGTGTGCACAGGACAGACTTTTTCTAGAGAGGAGTTTAACTTTTCTTTTGTAGATTCTACCGGGCAAAAGCTCATCGAACATTTTGGAAGTTATTCATCTCCTCTAAAAGATCGAGAAGGATGAAAGGTTGCAACAATGGAACTCATTGAATCTTCACTTACTGCTGCTTGTGTTATAGCACTTATGTCCGCTTGTAAGGTAGTCCTTAGTAGTTATGGTGTACCAAAATTCCCGGCCTTGTTCTCAGCCTTCTTAGTGCCTATTGGCATCGGTGTTTTTCTTGAAGTAAATTTCCCGCGTTTATATGCATTTATGATCGCGAGGCGAAATTGGTTCACCATGATAGTTTGTAGTACTTTTTCATTTGTTAGTTATGGCCTCATTGCTATGAAAGCTAATCTTGGCTTACAAGAGCAACTTCCTCCTAACAGTAGCATCATCTTGTATGTATGGGATCGCTATGATGTCATTATTGTACGCTCCTTCGTGACTGGGATAATTTTAGGAATTCTTCTCCGAACAACTGTAAGTTCACCTGAAGTCCTGTCACTACAACCCCGATCTGTTGATGCTGTAAAGAGAAGGATAATCTTCGCTATTTCTGCTTTGGTTATTCTGATTCCATTACCACCGATACCAATTTTTGTTGTTTCTATTTATTTATTTGGGATAGGATTTGGTGTTTTCCTCCATTTCATCGCTCGCACCGCCTGGCGCAATCATGCCCACCGAAACCAAAGATGGTTAACTATCCGGGAAAGAACTCGTCCATCTGGTCAAGGATTAAATCTTACGGCTAAAGAGAAACTAGCCATCTGGTACTATACAAACGAGCGATTCTGGAGGCTGAAAAGACTCCTGGAAAGAGTCCGAAAATCTACAACCTTAGTTATTCTCCAAGTATGTATGTTGAGGATCCAAGGGAAATACGAACTTGCACTTAACGCTCTTGATGCGGAGCTTGAGAACAATAAACGGACAGAGACTTTAGACTCAAAACTTCTTTGCCTAAAGGCACTAAGTTATGGTGAACTCGGAAAGAAGGCTGCGATGTGGAAATCTTTGAAAGCTGCTCTGAAGGAAAATTCTAACTGTATGCTCACTAATCTTACTTGTGCATTACGTCTTGCTGAAGAAATTCCTTTGACCGTAGGCATCAATCAGCAAGTCACACTAGACCAAGATAGCTATATACTAGACAAGTCCCCTAAGGAGTATCTTTGGGAGGCTTTGCGAATTAATTTGGAACGGAGCTCCAGTCAGGACGGTTTCAGTTTGGAAGAAAAAATTGTGGGGTACTCTGTTCCAATAACATGGACTTTCCTTGAAGACGCCCGTGCATATGTCTTGATGAAAGAGGGAGATATGAGACTATCTCGAATATTACTAACCTCCTGCATACATCATGACCCCACCTTCTCATCAGCGTATTTACATCTAGGTGAGTGGTTTATGAAACGGCTGTTATCAAATCAGTTGTCTCCAACTCAAGCGATGGAAGTCAGCAAGCTTGCTCGTATTTCTTTGTATGTAGCAAAGTATCTTGAGGGGAGAAAAAAAAGCCATCTCAAGCGAAGAGCGATAGCGTGTCTCGAAGAGCTTGGTCAAATTGAGCAGAAAATAGGGGAACGAGAATCGTTAAATACCTTTCCCAAAAATCTTAGTCGCTACTTGTAGCATCGCCCTTTGTTCGCTCGATGAAGTCTCTCCTAGTGATAGAGGCATCTATTTTTGATAAAATCAAGAGAATAACATCATAGAAATTTTTAGAGATGCTATTCTCTTTTACAAAGCCGGTCAAATCATTACCAGAGAGGATGATAATTTCTTGATTCTAATAATGTCTACTGCCGCTTTCGCGTCGTGGCCGGTAAGACATAGGGGCCTGGTGGTGTCCATCTCTCTTATGGCGCAAGACCAAACTGCATAGAGACAATGAAAAATACGAGCAACGCATAGGAGGGAGTGCAATTTATAATCATTTCAACAGATGCTCTGACTTCTTTTCTCCCGTGCCGCTTTAGGTCTGAGGGCAATTTTCTATTACGCTTTTGAGCTCATTGGTAAGATCCTAATCACCAACTGATTCACTATCTGCATTCTTACCACTCCAAGGACAATCCTCATTATGTTTTTTCCGATCGTAGAGATTATGTCCCATTTCTGACCCTTCTCTTGCTATTCGATCACGCGCCATTTTCCCCGCTCGTTCTCAGTCACTGAAAGAGACACTTCTCACAGGGCTTCCATAACCGAGGAGTTGAGCAATCTTCGTTTGTCTGTCACACTATGGCCTACAATGATAGGTATAGAGAAAGAGAATGACTCGTAAAGCTCCTGCCCTCTCGTACTTGTATGCTCTTCATCAGCAGGCTACTCGAACACTGGCGGCCATAAATAAAGAAATTACTCGGCGCGAAGCCGAACTAACCCTGCTCAAAGCCGAGGCCACGCGGTGGCAAGCAGTCGCACACGCACAACAGAAGAACCCTTCTTCTCCTTTGCCGAGACAGAGCCACACTCCCGCTGGTTCCCGCTTGCAATGGGATACGGTCCTCCAAGAGCTTCCTGAGACCTTTACCGCGCGAGTCGTGGCGCAAAAAACCGCCAAACCTATAGGTCAGGTTTATGTGGGGGTTCGTCGATGGATGAAAAAGAAGAAGGTTAAAAAGGTTGCAGAGGGCTACCAGAAAGTGATGGTTGGTCGATCCCCTTCTCCTATTAAGGGAGATGAGAAGCGGAAAAGTTGAGCGTATGGCCTGCGGGAAGAGAATGGTGCTTTTATGGAGGTGCCTCCCTTTATTTCTTTACCCCGTTGTTGGCATGCTTTCTAGTCATTGCCTCACCACAGTATTACGAACGGATAAATACACATAGAAACGAAGGCCATCGCAAGTCCACAAATCAAAACTTCCTACAAGAGAGGAAGTTTTGACGCAAACGGCATACTTTTGTGCCCCGCATCGGGACATACCTCGAACTTGGAACACACTCCTCAGTCAACTTATCGCCCATTTCGCAGAATCAAGTACCTCAAGAAGCCCTGAACCTCATTACACTAACAATACCAAATACCAGCAGACTAAATAGGATGGAGAAGTTGCTGAAGATGACAAAGCTAATGTCACTGATCGAGAATAGATAACTAGCGAATAATATTGCTCTCACCGAAGGTTCTAATATCGGTTACCAGTTTAAAAGATTCTGAAGAACGTTGCCGATGATAAAATTTTAGACGAACAATCCAGCAAAAATTAGACTTGGTTTTTGCGCCGAAGTTTCCTACTAAGTCTTGATCCATCCAAAGCCATTCACCAGTTGCTGGTGGAACATCGGCATACCATCGTTCTTCTAGACCATCGTGCCAAGCCTGCCACTGGGCTATTTGATGTTTACCGTTTTGCAACTTAAGAGACACATTGTCACAAAGAAGCTCGCATTCTCTATCTACAAGGTAAGGTGCGACTGTCCAGAGTCCTCGATATAGTTGAGGGATCTGCCAGCGCGGTGTTGTCCAACCTTCAACACGAAACGTGGTTGGTACAAGACTCCAGCCTGCAAATCGACACCGGTAGGCATCAATGGGCTCCGGTCGTATTGGTCCACCTAGAGTCGCTCGCATTTGTATGGGAAAGTTTCGGTGGCGATGAGATAACCAGTCAACAACATCTTCCAATTGTGGATTCTGCTTATCTTCAAATCGCTGAAACATACTATGAATCTCCAAGTCACAGACACTTGTCTCGTTGGAAAAGACGAGCCCACTCGCATGAGCCAACAGCTGCTTCGAAGTTCCTCGTTGCTGATCCTTCCAAAGAGCCTCAACCTGCTGCCATACTTGTCCTGGGGTTGTATCTAGACCGGTTATTCCTATATCTGCCCGTGGCCACCAGACTGGCTTATTAGAAGGTGTTATCTTCCAAACTCCCACATCAACTGGGCAACACTCAAGCGCACGTACTTGGGCTAGATCAGGGGGCAATTCACCAATGTCTACAGCCCATGCTAGGGCCCTTAGATAGGCTGAACGATAGGCTTCACTCTGAGGAACATCAACCTGCACATACGTTTTGTCATAACCTCGGACAAAGTAAAACGGAGGCCCAGAGAGTGGCAAATTCGTCCTTTTGATAATACGCTCCCACTCATAGGCCCATTGTCGTTGGAAAGGAAGTAAAAAATTGTTTTCTATCTCTTTAGCATGTATTTCATAGATTGGCGGTACAAATCCTCTTTCAAAACGCTCAAAGTAGGAAGACATTGTAAAGGAATTTGGTGCTGTGCCTGAATGCCATTCTTGCCATCGAGCGGGTTCCTTCCAGTTGTCACTGAGCTCGGCCATCAATAAATGGGATAAGGCAGAAGGATAATGGTTGGCCACAGCCAGACGATCGATACCTGGGAAAACATCCAGGCCGTCTGCCTTAAGACGAAGCGGCAGTAGAAGCAGATTCGCAGTCAAAATTTCAAGTTTTCGGCTTGAAAGCCACGCCACTAAGGCTTCGCCTATTACTTCTCGAAATGCTGGATCTTCCAGTAGTATGACTATCTGGGTGGCCGCTCGCTCGCGCACCATGAGGCTCGGCCATTCTAACCGTCCAAAAAGAAGTTCGAAGTTGGGGCTAAGCGATTTCATTTGTGAGGACCCAGTCCGGCGTAGAGAGAATTAAGTCAGCTTTCCGTTCCAAAGTAGCTCGTACGGCAGCCCCAGCTATTTTTGTGGCTGCCTCTCGCTGACCGACCATGAGACAAAACTTTACTAAAAGTTCAAACCCTATGACTGGGATATGTCCAATTCTATTAGCTCCAGCTTCAGACTCAGCAACGTCGCGGATGAAATCCAACCATTTTTCTGGATACAACTCTGCCACTCGCTGAAGTCGTTTTGTCGCTTCTTTCTCTCCAGCCCAAAGCTTACTCCATCCATGTTGTGTCTGGTGTGTTTTTACTATCCATGGATAGGCAGCCGAACGACCGCGCACTGAAAGGTACAATTCGAAGGTCTGATTCAACAAATGATCGAATATAAGATGGTAACGATTTGAAGATGTAACGGATAAGACCGCATCAAGTACCTGCTCGCGGTATCCCCTACTGCACCAGTAGTTAAACCACTGGTTCATCAGATCAGACCGATAAGAATAACCAATCTTGTCAATCTTATGAACATAATTCTGCAGTTGATCTGGAGGATAATCTTCGGGCGTAGGAAATAGGGAACGCTCTGGTTGCTCACGAAGACTCTCTTGCGATCGAAAAGTCGGTGTATTCGACGACACATCTCTTTCAGTCACAGAGATGCCACCGAGAAATCGAGCCTGAGCTTCAACAACAGCTCGTGCTCCTTGATCACCCACTTCTGCCCTGCTTTTCAATGCTTTCAAATCACGACTGTTTACAACTGTGCTTGCTATGGCTTGTACTATCGGATCACTTAAATCAGCCTGCTTAAGAAAAATATGAAATGCTCCCTCAGCACAATGCCAATGTTCTCCCTTATTTAAATGTTGGTAATATGAGGAAAATAACTCAGGGCAGATAGTCAAAATGACACCGGCCAATTGCCTTGGAAGCTCGCCAGTTTCATCACCATCTGTAAAATCGGTGATAGCGTCAATCATCGGTGCAAGTTGAAAAAGCCATTCACGGGCGTAACTAGTACCCAGCTGGTGACACGATTCAATGATATCTAACGTATCGAAGAGCAACATATCTTTGTGGTTACCATAACCAATCAGACAGTTCGTAGCCTTCCGAAGGAAATCTTTCCCTCTATCCTCAAATTTCGCTCCGTGTAGAAGAGCAATTTGAGCCAGTCGTGAATAAGCTGCTGCCCGCTCGTTTAACTCATTGACAAGATGTTCAAGATGATCTTTTTCTTTATCAAGCATCCATTCCGCTGCCTCATCTGTGAGAAGAGGATACCTATTTTCGATATAATGCTCGAGCCAAACCTCCCGGTTCCAATAAGGAGAATCGACGATCTGCTGGATACCATTGAGGGCAACTTTTACAGCACCTCCTTTGAGTCGACTCAAAGAATGAAGATCCAAAGCAATCTCAACGAGAGCACGTATAGCGTAGTTCTTGAGACCTGTGGTGATATTATTTTCGTCCCAACTAGATGGAAATGGATAGGCCCGAACGGTTTGATATACCCACGAATAGGGTACTCCTTCTCCCATCCGTAACTGCCTCCCACAATCCTTTGCAATCTTAGCTAGATGAAAACAGAAACCTTCAACCCAAGTATTCTGAGCAGTGTCTTGCCACCATCTATCGGAGTAATTTTCTATTGAATACAGCTCCATCGCTAAAGACGAGAAGAAAACATTGTGAAAAAAGCGAATAATATCCCATCGACGGCCTATAAGCTCATGCTCCTCCTGTTGTAGCTTCTCCATATCAGGAGCCTCTATTATGGCATGGGAAGGCGGAGCCCCCTCACGCAGAGCTTGGTAGCAGAGGAAAAGGGGTACTTGTTGGAGCTTAGAATTTCTTTTCCATAGACAAAGATCTATACCTTCCTTACAGGCGAGACGCACCCCGACTGTCGCTAAATCGTACGCATCGTCGTCGTCTAAATCGGCCTCGAAAAGTATTCGAAGCGCCTCTACTTTTCCTAAAACTCCTAAACGACGACAATATGTTAGGAAAGCATATTGTGCTGTTTTTCCCCTCTTGTTCTTACGAATAAACGCTAGAACACGATCCTGCTCAATGTCGTCTAGCAAGGCTATAAGTTCGACGTATTTTTCAACAACAGACTCAGAACTCCGCTTATCTCGGCTTCTTACTTCATACCTCTCCCTCACACGACGATCGAATTCAGTAAAACAGTCTATTGGAAGTTGAGTTGTTCCGGCGACTCGTGATGCTTCAGCTATGATTACTAATTCTCCATCAGAAAGAACGCGAAAGTCCGACAGCTTTCGGGAATAGAGAGATTTATCCTCTTTAAGTCGTAACTGACAAAAAAGAAGACTTTCAAAAGTTTCCGTCCCCCAATGAGTGGTATTTGTAATGTACTGCCAGAGTGTATTCAGCTCTATCACCCGGTCTAAATTGCCAGCATCAAGAGCAAGCCACGAAGCTCTCTGGAGAATGTCGACAATCTGTACTACTGGACGCCCGACTGCGAGGGCTTCGACAACCCAGGCTTGATTAGGCCCTTCACACAGGGCTGCAGGATCACCTATATGCGGAACACACCAAGAATTGGCTGATTAGGTGGCCAGCGCATACAGGCGGCCATCCTCCCAGCCATAGCCAAACTTCTTCAGGAAGTTAACGGTATGGGTCTTCACAGTCT
>JACXTT010007440.1_pt1 | contig 15417 bp, 15 predicted proteins | sample 9270951 | NCBI WGS metagenome assembly JACXTT01 (sample SAMN15532306, study PRJNA645909) | rock metagenome | isolation source: weathered quartz diorite | place: Puerto Rico | collected 2017-06-21 | reverse complement strand
GCATCGAAGGAGTCTTGTTTTTCTCCGAGGCAGTAGCGTAGAGGTTGCCGCCAGCGTTTGCAAGGGAGGGGAGGGATCTGAACTGGGGCCAACTCGGGGAACGCAGATCTTCTGTTCACGTCCCACTACGCCGTTCCGCCGAGAGTGGGTTCAAGAAGAAAGGGATCAAAGAAACGAGCCCGGGGAATTATTCTCGAGATGACCAATGGCGAGGCGTTTTACTACCGCGGCAATCTCTTCTAGGACCGGGTGAAGATTTCCGTCATCCGGCTGGCTTTCGCCATGGCCCGCGAGCTGCGCAAGCGAGATGTTGTTTCGGTGCCGTTGATCTAACGGACCAGATCCATCGTCGAACGACTAGGGCGCAGTTTGCCGGGGAAAGGCTTGTGTGCCGGACTGGGAGAATTCGAAGCGGATGAGCCATTCGCTGGGGACGCTGTGGCCATTCACTTCGGGTGCGGTGAATTCCCACCGGCGGGCGGCTTGCAGAGCGAGATCGGCGAAATATTTGCTCGGGCCGGGGGAATCCAGTTCGGCCTGGGAGACATTTCCTGCGGGCTCGATGTGGACGCGGACGCTGACGCGCACTTTGCCCTGAATGGTGCCGCGAGCTTTGTCGGAGACGTCGGGCAAGACCTGTTCCAGAACCTCTCCGTGCGTGGGAGACGCGGCGGCGGATTTGGGCGCATTAGCGGATGGAAAAGTATCCGTTCGCAGCGCCGCCGAGGCAGGAGCAGGAGGCGCGGCGGACGACGCGCGGGCGAGAGCAGGCGAGCTGGGTGGCAGCGCTTGCGCGGGTTTTTTCTCTGCGCCGGATTTCAGCGAATTTGGCGCGGCGCGTTTCGCGGACGGGGCCGTATCGCGATGCGCGGGCTGGCCCGAGGGTTTTGGTTGAGAGGCAGGTTGCGCGGCAGCCGTTGCAGCGGGGGAGGAAGACTCCTGGCGATGACTAAGGATTTTCGGCAGCGCGATCATGGCAACGACGACCAAGATGGCCCCAGCAAGAGGAACAACGTAGTTGGGAAGCACGAGAGTTTGTTTTGGTTGCGTGGCAGAAAGCAGGCGGGGGGACTGAGTTTTCGGTGCGGATGATTCATAGTGGGACGTTTGCAGCCTTGCCGCGGGAACGGCGGGCACCGAGGAGAGAGGAACAGCCAAGGGCGAAATGGATTGGGCTCCCGCAGCCGCGGCCGCAACGGCCGTGGGATTCATGCGCGCGGCGATTTCCGCGGTAGTCCAGCGGCGCCTGGGTTCGTAGACTAGCGCGTGGCGCGCGATGTCGAGAAACGGCTGCGGCAGCGCGTCCGGAACGACAGGATCGGATTTCGCTTCAGGCGACACGACAGGTGTGCGCTGGGTGAGCACTTCGACGAGGGTCATGCCGAGTGACCAGACATCGCTGGCCGTAGAAAGCCCCGAAGTTGCCGCTTCCGGGGCGTTGTACGGGCTGGGGCGCGCGATGGGCGCGCGCGGTTCAGCGATGGAAGCGAGAGTATCGCTGGAAAGCTTCAACTGATCGGAGGTGGCGAGAATGTTGGAAGGCTTGAGGTGGCCGTGAATCAAACCTTTGCCGTGGAGATAGACGAGAACGTCGAGAACAGGCTCGAGCATGTCCCGAGTTTCCGCGGAAGTGAGGGCGCGCTGCGGGAGAATTTGCGAGAGATCCTCTTCCGCGAACTCCATCACAACGTAGAGAAAATTCGCATCTTCAAGGCAGCAGCGGCCGAAGTCCAGGAGGTGAAGCAGATTGGGATGGGAAAGCTGTGCGGCGAGGCGCCAGCGCGAGAGCAGAAGCTCAGCGGTCGCGGGCTCCGCGTGAATCAGCTTGATGGCCGCCTTCTGCGGCTGTGAATCGCCGTGCTGAGTGAGGAACACCGCGCTGTGGTCCGAACTCGCCAATAACTGCTCGAGCGGAAATTCGTCATCGACGATTTGACCTTCGAACTGCTTCCAGGTGACGGCCATGTTGCACCCCTCGCTTCGCATTCACGCAAGCCGGTCTATCGGTACATTTCTACCTTCACGGTCTACGACCGGTGAAAAAGCACCGTGGCGTCTGAGGCAGGCTGGATCGTCGAGTCGAGTGAATCGCAGGCGCCAGGGGCCGGGCGCTCGTCGCCATCATTCTGGCACGAAATGGGGTTGTAGGGGGAGAGCCGTTCTTATCGGTAATCGAGCCGCTAGCGGCGGGGAGGGGAAGAACGCTTTGGGCGGGCCGCGTGGGAAGAAGCCGCGTGGATCAGGGACTGACATGCGGAGATGCAGGCATGTCGGAAGTCGCGGGAGATTTTTTTGTGGACGTCCGAAGAATGAAGCAGGGCGGCGGTGCCGTGGAGGAGCGCGACGAGGGAAAGGGCCAGGCGAGTGTGGCGCTCCGGGGCGCCGCCAAGATGCGCGGCAAGCTGCCGGTTGATGAATTCGAAGGAGGGCATGTGCTCTTTGCGGGCGAAGGCGATGGCCCAGTCTTCGGAGATGAGGCGATAATCATTGGGATGTGCGGTGAAGAAATCGAGAGCCCGCCTGCAGGTTTCCGTTGCAGAACGCGAAGGCCGGATGGCAGAGAAAAGATTGCGGCGGGCACGGCGGCGAAGGAGGGTGAGCAGATCACTCTTGTGCGAAAAGCGTTCGTAGAGGGTGGGCGTGGTGGTGCGAGCGGCGCGGGCCACGGCGCGCATAGTGAGGGCTTCTTCGCCGCGTTCGCTCCAGATGCGATACGCGGCATTGAGGATGCGGCCTTCCAGAAGAGCATCAGCTTTGCGTGGCATGCACCCGCCTTCCCGGTGGGGGCTGGGATTATATCCTTTACAGCGTTAAACCAACAGTGTATAACTAATCGAGCCCAGATCAGCCCTCCGCTGGCCCCACCCAGCAAAATTAAGAAACGGGATCGCTCAAAAGAGAAGTGAAGAGAGGTTATGTTTCGATTTCAATATGCTGTGACCACCAAGGCCAGCCGGGAGCGCACCTGGGAGGTTTTCTCCAACTGGCGGCGTTGGAACGAATTTGCGAATATTTACGGGCAAATGCACTGGCGCGAAGGCCGGCCCTGGGAAACGGGGAGCCGGCTGGAGATCGAAGTCGTGCAGCCGGTGAACACCATGGTGAGCCATGTGATCACAAACTGCCAGCCCGCGCGAAAAGTGGGCTGGATTGACCATTCGCTCGGAGTGGTCCTGGCGCAGTGGGTCACCTTCGAAGAAGCCGTAGCAGGCGGAACGCGTGTGCACACCTGGGGCGACATCGTCCATTCCGGCGTGAAAATAGCAGGGCAAACGGCGGAGCAGATCATCACCGGCTTTACGAATACGTGGTACGAGAATTTTCGCGCCGCATGCGATCAGATGGCGGCAGTGGGCGATTGAACGCGAAATTCGGTAGGCAGTTTTTCTCTCCGTAGTAAATCCAGAACGACTTCATGCAATCAGGTGTCTTTGGACGCGCGTTTCCTGCGATTAGAAGCGGAAAGCAGCAACCGTCTAGGGCCGCTGACGAAGGGATTGCCGCGCTCGTAGAAGCGGAGGAGTTGATCGACAGCGCGGGTAATGCCGATTCGAACGCTTTTGACGATGGTGCCGATGGGATGTCTTGTCACGCCGAGCCAGAGCGCGCCAGGAGCACAAAGATCGAGGCCGTCGTGGCGGCGGTCGATTTGAAAAGCGGCGGCGAGACGTCCGGGACCGCGCGTTAGATCGTGAAGACGGGTGGTTTTGCGATGGCGCTCCATGAGTTCGATGCCATCGAGAGGCTCGAGAGCGCGAATGAGGATCGCCGCGGCGGTGCCGGCGGGCTCGCTGACGACGTTGAGCATGAAGTGCGCGCCGTAGTTGAAAAAAATGTATGCGTGACCGGGAGCGAGATACATGGAGCGAATGCGCGGGGTGGGCCCGCGGAAGTGATGGCCCGCGGGATCGCCGGGGGGATAGGCTTCCGTTTCGACGATGCGGCCGCTGAGGCGTCCAACGGGAAGATCGTGGACGATCACTTTGCCGATGAGAAACCGTGCGAGTGCGACCGTATCGACAGGAAGTTCCGAGCGGCGAAGTCGACGGATGGAGAATGCTGAATTGCGTTTCTGCACGGCGGAAATTGTTATCGGCCAGTTGCGCCGCTAGAGCGGGACAGGAGTTTCTGCAGGTCTTCGGCGGAAACGAGGGCGTGGTATTCCGCATGCTTCCGGATAAACGCGGCAACGTAAGGGCACAGCGGCACGACGCGAAAACGATTGGCGCGGGCGAAATCGAGCCCGGTACGGGCAAGTTTGGCGGCGAGGCCATTGCTCTCAAGGGGCGGAGGAACTTCAATGTGGTTAAAGACGATACGGTCCGGAAAGCGGCGATAGGTAAGGAGTGCGCGCAGGCCGTCGACTTGCGCCTCAAAGCGCTGAGCTTCTTCGTTGTTCGTGACGGTGATACTGTCGAGGTTCAAGTCCACGAATCACCCTGCGGCTTTGCCCACTTTTTCATTCTTGAAATAACGGAGCGCGCCGGAAGGACATTGATCGACTTGCTGGATAATGCGATCGCTGGATGAGCCAGCGATGTTGATCCACGGGCGGGCGTGAACGTTGAAAACTTCCCCCAAGCCCTGGACGCATTTTCCGGAGTGGATGCATATGCCCGGCTTCCAGACCACCGTGATTTCGCCGTTGGTATAGGTCTTATCGGAATCGCTCATATGTTCCTCCGAGTGACGGCGGAATTCTATCAGGGAAATCGTAAAAACTTAGGGATTTGCGGAATCGGGAGGCTCGTTGTTGAAGAGACGGACTAGCTCGGCGTGATCAATCACGACAACCGGGTCGCGCTGGATCGCCTCAAAATATTTCTTTTGGAAGCTGTCGCCGGATTCCGTCGGGACAAACATCTTTCGGGCCAGTGAAATGGCCGTGCTGGTGTACTCGGGCGTGACAGGCTCCTTGGCGGCGAGAGTTTCGTCAATACGCACCACGAACTCGGAAATGTTGTGGAGCCAGGCGAACTGAGCGTGGTCGATGACCAGGCGGAAGAGCTCGCCGGTGTTGACGGAGCCGTGTTCGCGCTCATAGTCGCGGCGTTCCATGTTGAGAAGGGTCTTGTGCAGCTTGAGGAGTGCCAGGCGGAGGGTGATGAGTTTCTCGCGTGCGGAAGAGTCGTCGTTTCCGGGAGATAGATTGGAATTCAGATAATCCATTGGTTGCTGACTCATCTATTGTGCGTCAGTCGGCAGAGAATTTCAAAATGAACGGCGAGAGGAATGAAGGAGAGGCGCCTAATCATGATAGCGTTTTTCGCCGACGGGGAGCGCAATGGGGAGACGGTTGCCGGGCGGCGGAAGCGGGCAGGTGGAAAAAGGAGTGTAAGCGCAAGGGGGATTCTCCATGCGATTGAAATCGAGAACAAGTTCGCCGGGTTTGTCGAGGCCGTTGGTGGGAAAACCGGTGTAAAGAAAGCGGCAGGCGGGATACGTCGTCCTGGTGCTGGTGGTGTCGCGCAGGATGAAGAACAACTTGGCGACGGCAGGATCTTCGAGGACCGGTTCGATGCGAAATGTTTTTCCGGCGAGCGTGAATTCCGCGGCGCCCGGTACGGGCTGATCGTAAGTTGTGCCGACGAGTGTGGCGAGCGTGATGGTCTTGGTAGGAGAATACGGCATCCACGCGGCGGTGATGCGATAAGCAGCGTTGGGCGCAAACCACTTCAAGCCGTGAAACCCGATGATCGACGGAGACTGGGAATCCTTGATCCGCAGAGCGAAGCGCGCTTCGCGGCGGATCACGTACATGTTTAGTGTGCCGATCGTCAGGTGAGGCGAGACTTTGTCGTTGTTGGCTTCAGCGCGAAGGGGCTGCGCCTTCGCGGGCGCACCCGCAACGAGGAGGTCCGGAGGGAATCCACCGGACGGCGGGTTCAGAGTCACGGTCCCCCCTTCAAGATGAAGAATCGCCAGATGCGCGGGGCTGCCCGCGGCGAGATGGATCTTGTTGTCGGCGGCAGAGCCAAGAGTGTTGTCGCCAGGCTGAAGCCATTCGAGACCCGTGAGCGAGAGCCAGCCGTCGGGCTTCAAAAGGTCTGCGACATACTTCGTGCGCCATGCGGCGAGGTCTTTTTTCCAGGAAGTCTCTTGCGAGGCTGCAGGCGCCGGTAGCAGCGCGAACAGAAACGCGATGAAAGTCAGGCAGGCCCAACGGTTTCTGGAGCGCATGAGGAAGTATAGCGTGGAAGGGAAGGCGCTGAAAATGAAGATGAGTATGGAAGACCGTACCAGCCGTGCGGCAGATTATTGGAAGGCGAGGTTCGTGGAAGTGCACCGAAGAGCGGAAATCTTCGCGCGCGATGTCCGCTGATTCCAATTCAGTATACCGTAAGCCGTGAAGGGTTTGTGACTTAGATAAATCGCTTTGAATATTGTGATGTGATCTAACAGAACTAGCTCCCGTGAGTGTATGATTTGGAGCGTTTGAGTCGGTGGAGGGTTGGCCTCTTCGTTAAATGAATTGAGTCTATTTCCCCGACCGATTGTAATTCCCCACAACAGTACTGGTTTTTAGAAGCGGAGGAAGCTTCATGATCGTCGGAGTTCCGCGCGAGAGTTTTCCCGGAGAGCGGCGCGTGGCGCTGGTGCCGGCAGTCATTCCGAATCTGACGAAAGCTGGTTTGGAAGTTGTGGCGGAAGCAGGCGCCGGATTCGCGGCGGGCTATCCGGATGCCGACTATACGGCCAAGGGCGCAAAAATTGTTGCGAGGCGCGCAGAAGTGTTCGGCGCGGCCGATGTCGTGGTGCAGGTCCTCTGTTACGGATCCAATGACAAAACCGGCAAAGCGGATGTTCCTCTTTTCCGGTGCGACCAGTTGCTGATCGGATTTTTGAGGCCGCTGGGATCGATCGAAACCATCCAGGAGATCGCCTCCAAGGGAATGATTTCGTTTTCCGTGGAATTGATGCCGCGCACGACGCGCGCGCAGAGCATGGACGTGCTTTCCTCGATGGCGACCATCTGCGGATACAAAGCCGTGGTGCTTGCCGCGGACACTTCGCCGCGAATTTTTCCGATGCTTACGACCGCTGCGGGAACCATTACGCCGGGCCGCGTGCTGGTGATTGGAGCAGGCGTAGCGGGTTTGCAGGCCATCGCCACGGCGCGCCGGCTGGGAGCCGTTGCTTCCGCGTACGATTTACGGCCTGCCGCGAAAGAGCAAGTGCAAAGCCTCGGTGGACGATTCGTTGAGCTCCCGATCGAAGCCAAAGATGCCGAGGACGCGCGCGGGTATGCGCGGGCCCAGGACGAAACATTTTACAAACGTCAGCGCGAGCTGCTGGGAATGGTCGTTGCGGAGAGCGACGTGGTGATCAGCGCCGCGGTCATTCCCGGAAAAAGACCGCCGATTCTCGTTACGAAAGAAATGGTAGCAAGCATGGCGCCGGGCTCCGTGATAGTGGATTTGGCCGGCGAGCGCGGTGGGAATTGCGAGCTGACGCGTCCCGGAGAAATCGCCGTGGAGCACGGGGTGACGATTATTGGGTGGTTCAATTTAGCCAGCACGGTGCCCTATCACGCCAGCCAGATGTACGCGCGGAACATCACCGCGTTTCTTCTCCACCTTGTGAAGGATGGGAAACTGCAGCTCGATTTGGAGGATGAGATTGTGCGCGAAACGCTGCTGACGCGCGGCGGGGAAGTGGTCAACCCGCGCGTCAGAGAATTTTTCTCCCTGCCAGCCCTGCCGGCTGCGCCAAAGGAGATAGCAAAAACATGAAGATGGATCTGCCTACCAGCCTTTACGTTTTTATGCTCGCCGCTTTCATCGGCTTTGAAGTGATACGCCGCGTCTCCCCGCTGCTGCACACCCCGCTCATGTCCCTGACCAATGCTCTGGATGCCATCGCCGTCGTCGGCGCGATTCTACTTGCCGGCGAGCGCCATGCGCATGGCGCGACGCTCGCAAGAGCCCTAGGAACCATCGCCATCGTGGCCGCGACCAGCAATATCGTCGGCGGTTTCCTGATTACCGACCGCATGTTGAAAATGTTTAAAGCCAGCGGGCCAAAGAAATCATGACTTGGCTGCCCGGCATGGAGCAGGTCATCGAAATCACCTACTTGATCGCCACCGCTCTTTTCATCCTCTCGCTCAAGTGGCTCAGCTCTCCGAAGACGGCGCGCCGCGGCGTCTTTGCCGGCGAGCTGGGCATGTTGCTCGCCATTCTCGGGGCTCTGCTACACCAGGGCATCGTGGAATACAAATGGATCTTCATCGCACTCGTATTAGGCACGATTATCGGCGTGCCGCTCGGCAATGTGGCCATGACCGCGGTGCCGCAACGGACGGCCCTGAGCCACGCCTTCGGCGCGTTGTGCGTGACACTGGTCGGCACCGCGGAGTTTTATCTGCGCACGCCGGATGTGCCGCGTTTCATGATGGGTGTGCTCTCCCTGGAGGTCATTCTTGGCTCACTGACTTTCACCGGCAGCTTAATGGCCGCGGGAAAACTGCAGGAACTCCTGCCGCAAAGGCCCATTACTTACAAAGGACAGAACATCGTCAACCTCGGACTGCTCGGCGTGGCCATCGTTGTCGCAGGCATGCTGGTAGCTCATCCGGAGAAAACGCAGCTCTTTCCGGTGATTGTCGGTATCCCACTTTTGTTCGGCGTGATGATGATCGTCCCCATCGGCGGCGCGGACATGCCCACGGTGATTTCCCTCTTGAATTCCTACGCAGGACTCTCTGCGGCGGCGATGGGTTTCGTCCTTGATAGCAAATTATTGATCATCGCCGGCGCACTCGACGGCGCATCCGGTCTCATTCTCTCCGTGAATATGTCCAAAGCGATGAACCGCTCATTTTCAAACGTGCTCTTCGGGGCGTTTGGGCAGGAGCAGGCGTCTGCCACTGGAGTGCAGGAAGCGCGGCCGGTGCGTAGCGCGACTCCGGAGGACGCGGCCGCGATTCTTGCTGCGGCAAATAAAGTCGTCATTGTTCCCGGCTACGGAATGGCCGTGGCCCAGGCCCAGCACAAAGTGCGAGAACTATATGATGCGTTGACAAGGCGCGGCGTGGACGTGAAATTCGGCATTCATCCGGTCGCGGGCCGAATGCCGGGCCACATGAATGTCTTGCTAGCTGAAGCAGACATCCCTTACGACAAGCTACTGGACATGGACGAAATCAACGGAGATTTTCCGCAGACAGATGTGGCCCTGGTAATTGGTGCGAACGACGTGACCAATCCCGCGGCGCGCACGGACCCAAACAGCCCGATCTTCGGCATGCCCATTTTGGATGTAGACAAGGCGCGCACCGTAATGGTGATCAAGCGCAGCATGGCCGCCGGTTTTGCAGGAATCGACAACCCGCTCTACTACCTCAACAAAACGCTCATGCTCTTTGGAGACGCAAAATCCTTCGTAGGCTCAATCGTGCGCGAACTCGGCGGCGGCAACGAATAGCTTGGCCTCGCCGCGAATCGATCAAAACTCCCCAAGACTTTCGCTCAGCGATAAGACGCATAAATCATTGCGTACCTACATCTATTCGTAACGCAACGCCACGATGGGATCGACGCGTGTTGCGCGCCGCGCGGGAATCGAGCACGCCACTAGCGCCACGAGGAGAAGAAGCATAGCCACGCTCAAGAACGTGACCCAGTCGCCGGGCGTGACACCGAACAGCAAACTGGACAAGAGCCGCGTAAGCGCCAGCGCGGCGATAATGCCGATGGCCACGCCGGCGAACGTGGCAACAATTCCCTGACGAAGCACCATTCTCAAGATGTCGCGGCGTTGTGCCCCAAGCGCCACGCGAATGCCGATCTCGCGCGTGCGCTGAAGAACCATGTGCGAGATCAGCCCGTACAAGCCCACCACCGCCAGAATCAGCGCCAGCGTAGCAAAACTTCCGATTATGTAGGAAGGATACCGCCGCAGAAAAACTGACGGGGATTGATTGGCGATCTGTTCCAGCGATTGCGGCTGGATCATCGGGAGTTGCGGATCCATCTCATGCAATGCCGCTCGCGCGGTTGCGACAAACGCCGCCGGTTCCCCTCCCGTACGCATCAGGTAACTCAGAAAAGTGGAAGGCCCCTGATCGTTGGCCGTATAAATAATGGCCGGCGGAGGTGCGGCGATATCGATGGAAGCGGTATCCCCGGCTACGCCGACGACCTGAAGAAATGGATTCTGCGCGCTGAACGTGAAACGAATCCGCTTGCCAATGGGATTCTCTCCAGACAAGTAGGCTTTGACGAAGGCGCGGCTTACGACCACGGTGCCGGGAGCATCCTGCTTGTCGGTTGCGTTGAAGAAACGGCCCTCGACAAGTGGAATCTTCAAAGAGGAAAAATAGCCCGTACTCACCGTGATGATTTGGCACTCGTCTTCCTGCCCCAGGGCTGTGGTGCGGCCTTCGATCACAAATCGAATCGTGCCGCTCCCGCCGCTCGCGGGAATGCCCGAAGTCTGCCCCACATCAATCACTCCCGGCAAGGAACTGAGGCGTTTCGTGAATTCGTGATCGAAGCGGACTGCCGCCGCGCTGTAGTAGGGAGGAGTCTTGTCGCTCGGATAAGCAGAATCCGGCAGATTGACGGAGAAGGCCAGCACGTTGTGAAGATTGAAACCCGGATCTTGCCGGAGCAGCGCATGGAGGCTCCGAAGCAGGAGTCCGGCGCCGACCAGTAGCACCAGAGAAATCGAAATTTCGGCAATGACCAGCGCATTGCGCAGACGCGCCTGGCCTCCGCTTGTTCCGCTGCGCGATTCGTCTTTCAACACACCGTTCAAAGACGTCCGCGAAGCGTGCAGGCCGGGCGCCAAGCCAAAAAGGATTCCGGTGAGTACTGTGGCACCGCAAAGAAAGAGCAGCACGGGAAGATTGATCCCTGCGTTGCGCAGGTAAGGCGTGCTTCGCAACAGAGTTTCCGGAATGGCGGCGATCAGCAAATCGACGCCCCATTGAGCGCCGACCAGTCCAACGCACGCGCCGGCGAACGAGAGCATCAAGCTTTCGGTCAGCAATTGCGTGAGCAAGCTTCCTCGGCTCGCGCCCAGAGCGGAACGCACGGCAAATTCCTTGCGCCGCCCGATCGAACGCGTCATCACCAGGTTGGCGACGTTCGCACAGGTGATCAGCAGGACGAATCCTACGGCTCCCAGAAGAATAAGCAGGATGGGCCGAACCTTACCCACGACCTGTTCAGTAAGGCTCTCCATGACAAAGTATACCGAGCTGTTTTCTTTCGGATATTCGCGCGAAAGCCGCGTGTTGATGCTCTGCAGTTCCGCGCGAGCCTGGTCAGGAGTGACGCCCGGCGCGAGCCGTCCGAAAACACTGAGCCAGTGGAGACTGCGGCGCGTTATCAGATCACCTGTCTGATGGATGGGCACCCAAACCGGCGCGGAGTTGGCGGGCGCAAACTGGAAGTCGCGAGGAAGTACGCCCGCGATAGTGGCCGGCTTGCCGTCGATATGAATGATGCGCCCAATGACGTTCGGATCGGCGCCAAATTCGGTGCGCCAAAAACCATCGGTGAGAATGGTGACATGCGGACCATCGGACCGCATTTCATCCTCGAGGAAGTCGCGTCCGAGGGCGGGTTTAACGCCGAGAGTCGAGAAGAAACTGGGTGTCACCTGCGCGGCGAAAGTGTTCTTCGGTTCCCCCGTGGCTGCTATCGTGAATGCATCGCCGCTGTAGGCCGCGAAGGATTGGATGCTCTTGGCCGCGTGCTTCCAATCCAGGTAGTCTGGATAGGATACTTGAGCGCCGCTCGTGGCGTAGTCCGCTTGCGTGCGCGACTCGCCCAGATGAAAGAGCTTGCCGGGTTCGCGATAGGGTAGCGGCCGCAACAGCGCCGAGTACACCACCGAGAAAATCGCCGTATTCGCGCCGATTCCCAGCGCCAGCGTCAGCACGACAACCACGGCAAAACCGGGGCTGTTCGAGAGCGTTCGGATGGCGTAGCGCAGGTTTTGTGTCAGGGTGCCCATCGGCAGACCTCCGAATGCAATCAGAGTGCAAGGGCAAGTCGTAGTCCATCTTTCAACGATTGCGCTGCTGAACACAAAAGACTTAGCAGCCGCGAAAACGCGTGGTGGTGGAGGCTTGTGCCCGCTAATGGGATAGAGAGTGCGGATTCGGACAGCCGCCGGCGCAGCTCCGCCAACCGCTTGCCTCCGCTATTTTGCGTCGTGGAAGATGATCCCCAGGGTGTAGCGTGTGCCGCGGTGCACGCGGCTGACCCCATGCCGGAGGTTGACGCGATAATAGCCGCGCGAACCTTTCACCGGCCGATAGCGAGTCGTAAAGAGAATCGCTTGTCCCTGATTTGCCAGAACCACTTGCGGCCTCGACTGCGCTCGCGGCTGCTGCTCGACCAGGATAAATTCTCCACCCTCCCAATCGTGGCTCTGTTGCCCTAGCAGGAAAACCATCTGCACCGGAAAGCTGACTTCGCCGTAGAGATCCTGATGCAGACAGTTGTATCCGCCAGCCTCGTAGTGGAGCATCAGCGGCGTGGGCTTCGTCTGTCCGGCTTTGTGGCAGAGCTTCAGGAACGCTGCATGGTCGCGTGGATATCGAGGAGTGTCTTCACCGAGGGCTTCCGCCCATTGATTCGCAACTTCGGCGAGATGCGGATACGCACTGGTCCGGAGTTCTGCGACTATTCCCGGAAGGGGATTCGCGAAATATTTGTAATCGCCGATTCCAAATCGATACCGCTCCATAACCACCTGGCTGCGAAAATTGCTTTCATCGCTGTAGAGCGCCACAAGTGCGGCACATTCGCCCGGCGATAGAATCGGAGATGTCACCGCGTAGCCGAGGTCCGAAAGCGATTCCGCCGCCCCTTTCCAATCCAGCGTATCGATCCTTTGGGCGATGGATGGGATCTCAGATTTTTTCCGGGCTGCTTCTGGCATGGTGCCTCTCCCCGCAATCGGCCTGCGCGCAGACAGAAATATGAATCCAATCGCGCGAACGATTCTATCCGCTCTGCGCCGTCAAATTCTCCTTTCAACTGCTGATGATCAGGTTATTTTTCACTGAAAAAACATTCGGGACCTGGTTGGCTCGAATGCCGGCGAGATTCTTGTCCGCTTCGCTATCCACCGCTCCTTCCAGAGTGACGTTGCCGTTTTTGACGATGATATGAATGGAAGGCACGGCCTGCACGGAATAGCGCGAGAGGCCTGATTCACCATAGATGGCGCGGTACAGCGCGCGGCGCAGCTGATCATCCAGCGGCGATGGAGGCAGAACTTCGATGTTGTTCACCACCGTGGAAACTCCCTCGATGCTTTTCACGACGGCCTCGGCGTCCGACTTCAATGTCGGCCGCGTGACTTGGCCGTACAGAGTTACTTTGTCACCTTCCACTTTGTAAGCGAGATTGTCGAATACCGAGTACCACGGCAGCATCACAAGTTGGTGGCGCACTTCCTTCATCAGCTTTTCTTGCGCCTTTTCGCTGCGTTGTTTTTTCTCATCCCCTGGCCGGGCGGACGCGGAGTTGGGCAGCGCGGCCATCGGCGTCGCAAGCAGCAGAGCTACGAACAGGGCCCCGAGTTCCTTTCTCATGATTTCCTCCTAGACAAACGTTCCATCGTGCTTCGACCAGTTAGATTCAAGATGCAGGGCAAATGGGCGCACGCTCCCATGCCGCAGGTGGGTGTTAGCATGAATCTTGTAAGGCCTGCAAGAAGTATAGAATTGCAGCGAGGACCGAAACGTCTTGAGAGCAGGGGTGTTGGACGGATGCCCGCTGCGGCCGAAGGAGCAGAGAAGTGCTGGTCATTGCGCATCGGGGAGCATCGGGGCACACGCCGGAGAACACGCTGGCGGCGTTCAGGAAGGCTGTAGCCATGGGGGCGACGTTCATCGAGACGGATTTGCAAATGTCGCGGGACGCACGCTTCGTAGCTATCCATGATGCGACAGTAGACCGTACGACGAACGGGCAGGGAATCGTGCACGACATGACGCTCTCCGAATTACGGAAGCTGGACGCGGGTTCGTGGTTCGGAAGTGAATTCGTGGGGGAACGGATTCCCACGCTGGAAGAACTTCTGGCGTTTTCGAAAAAGAATGACGTGGTGTTCTATCTGGAGCTCAAGCCGCAGGGATCGTGGGGCGGAGAACATGCGCTCATCGGCGCGCTGAGGGAATCGGGCGAAATACCGCGAGCCGTGGTGATTTCGTTCGATCCGTCGGTGGTCCTGAAATTGCGCAAGATCGAGCCAACACTGATGACGGGTTTGCTGTACGACGGGCAGGTTGAAAAGCCACTGGAAAAAACGCTTGAAGTGGGGGCGCGTCAAGTTTTGGTGCGGGGCGACCTGGTGACGCCGGCGCTGCTCAGCGCCGCGCGAAAGAAAGATTTGCAGGTGGTTTGCTGGACGATAAACCATTCCGCGCACATGCGCGCGCTGCTGGCCGCGGGAGTGGACGGAATCATGAGCGACTATCCGGACCGCCTGGCAGCAGCCGTGAAACAAGAAACCGAAAGCGTTCCCTAACGCGCGTGTCCGCCTTTAAGATTGGGTGGCTGACAGTTTCATGGCGTGGAATCCGCCCCGGGAACGAGCCGGGCTTGGAGAGCGGCGAATTGAGAGAGGGAGAGCTGCTCGGCGCGAGAGTCGTGGGGGAGATTTAGCGAGGCAAGAATTTCGCGAATTGTTGTGGGCTTGGCGAGCGAGCGCAGGTTGTTCACCAGGGTTTTGCGCTTCTGCGAGAAACACAACTTCACAAAATCGAGGAAACGTGATTCATAGGCGAGGCGGAGCTTTGCGCGTTCGCCGGGGAAGCGAAGCGTGACAAGCGCCGAGGTGACATCCGGCGGCGGCGAGAACGCGTCGCGAGGAAGTTCAAAGACAAATTCGGGCCGCGCGTAGAGCTGCGTGAGGACGGAGAGGTAGCCGTAGTCGCGCGTGCCCGGTTGTGCGGCGAGGCGTGCCGCGACTTCGGATTGAATGACGACGTGAATTTCGTCGATGAGGTCTGCGAACGTGAAGAGGTGTTGAAGGATCGGCGAGGTGATGTAGTAGGGGAGATTGCCGTAGATGAGGATGCGACGGCCGGAGGCGATAGTGGCGAGGTCGGCTTCGAGAATATCGCCGGGAATTACGTTGAGATTGGAAAATTTCTTTGCGAGGCGGCGGAGACGCGCGATGAGAGTTGGGTCGAGTTCGATGGCGTGGACGGGGGCGCCGGCGGCGACGAGGTGCTCGGTCATTTCGCCGTGTCCTGAACCGATTTCGATCCAGCAGTGTTTGTCATCGTGGGGGAGAGGCACAGTGGAATGCGGCGAGACGCGAATAGCGCGGGCGATTTCTTCGCGCCAGTGGAGATCGGAGAGGAAATGCTGGCCGAGGCGTTGGCGAGCCATGGGTGGAACAGTGTAGCAAGAGGTGCGAAGCGCGCCGAGAGGCAACGAAGTA
>JACXTT010007439.1_pt1 | contig 15420 bp, 15 predicted proteins | sample 9270951 | NCBI WGS metagenome assembly JACXTT01 (sample SAMN15532306, study PRJNA645909) | rock metagenome | isolation source: weathered quartz diorite | place: Puerto Rico | collected 2017-06-21 | reverse complement strand
CAACGGACGGCACGACGCCGACCCTGGGCAGTCCTGTCTACACGTCTCCGCTGAGCGTCAGGGCGACGACGACGGTGGAGTTCTTCGCCGTCGACAATGTCGGCAACACCGAGGGCGTACGGACGCAGACCATCACGATCACGTCCGGCGGGGCCAGGTTCGTCCGCCAGATGACGAACCTCTCGTCGAGTACGTCGAGCCTGGCGACGTCCTTGTCGCCTGCGTCCACGTCGGGAAATACGCTCGTGGCCATCATCGTCTTCGCGGCCGGAAGCTCCGCCTCCGTGACCTCCGTCTCCGACTCGGGCGGCGCATGGACGAAGGGGCCCGTCGGTTTCCTCACCGGGGTCAACAGTCGAGTCGAGATCTGGTACAGGCTGAGCGCGCCCGCCGTCAGTTCGGTGACCGTGACGCTCTCCAGTGCCAAAGCCGTGGCCATGAACATCTCGGAGTGGTCCGGCGTGACGGGATTCGAACGGTCCTCGAGCGGCAACGCCTCCTCGTCCACGACGATAACGACCCCGTCGCTGACGACGACGAACGCCCAGGATCTCGTCATCGCGGCGACGAACTTCCCGAACAGCGCGATCTCGACGCTGACGTCCGGGTCGTTCACAGTCCTCCAGGACTTCAACTCGGGCTCGGGCGTGCACGGCCGAGCTGCGTACGTCATCAGCTCCTCGACCGGAAGCTACCAGGCCTCCTGGTCGCTCAGCGCCTCGAGCGGCGGGCACGGCACCGCGATCATCGCCTTCAAGGCTTCGTAGCCTCGGAGATCCTCGCGGAGTCCCTACACTGGCGCGCATCGCACGGCCGGGCTCAGTCGGCGGACGTCTCCTGAGGCGCATTCACGACAACCTGCGCTCGCCGTTGTGTGCCGCCGCCGCCGTCGTCGTCGTCGTCGTGTGCGCAGTGTCCGTCGCGGCTCCGGCCGGCGGTGCGGCGCCGGCTGCGCCGACCTCCTCCGGTACGGGTCCGGCAATCGTCGACCGGGAGCCGAATCGCAACCTCACGCCCGTCGCCGTCTCCTCCCAATACCTCGTCTGGGAGAGCGCCGGCGGCGAGGAGTCGTCGGTGGCCCCGTCACTCCGGCAGCTCGACCTGCGTACGAGCCGCATCCGGATCCTCGCGCGCGGCGTCGTCCCGCACTTCGGGCTCGCGTCCACGACGAGCTGGGTCGTCTACGCGGTCGGGCGCGGCTCCACGCTCGTCGCCGCCAGGCACAACGGCTCGGGAGAGACGACGTTGAGCACACAGCTCGTGGCTCCGATCGCCGCCCGAGGGGAGAACGTGGCGTGGGCCGACCAGGATGCGAAGCGGCAGCGCGTCTACGTCCGCGACATGTCGACCGGTGCGCGCTGGCTGGCCGCCGATCTGCCTCGCTGCGTCGGCGGACGCTGCTACCGGATCGATGCCGTCGAGCTCGCCGACCAGGGCGTCGTCTTCGTCCGAGGCGCGATCGGCCCACAGCCGTCCTTCATCGTCCGCCGCGGCTTCTCCGATGCGAAGCCGATCAGCCTTGCGGTGCCCAACGACCCGCAGCCCGATCTGGCGCCCTCCTCGGCAGGCGCGCTCTACTACGCGTTCGGGCGCGGCTGGTACCGCTGGGATTTCGGTCGGCCCGACACGCGGCTGACTCGCTTCCGAGGCGCCCGGCAAACGCCCGTGCTGCTGAACGAGGGCGACGACTGGTTCGTCCGCGTCGCCGCGCCGTGCAAGGGGGGCCTGCAGCGCTTTCGTGGAACAGGCAGCGCCGCGACCGTGGGCACCGCCGCACGCGTGCTGGCGCTCGCCGGCATGCCAGCAGACGACTGCGCCGACCTCCTCGACCTCCAGCTCTCGGGCGGCCGACTGGTGACCACGTGGTCGCTCCACGGGAAGTCGGGCAACCCCGAGGATGAGAAGGTCACGGGCGTCATCGTCTCGCAGCCGTACCGCATCTAGGAGGGGCGCCCGGTCGCGGGGTCGTACCGGTGATCGCAGCCGACGTCGATGGCGAGAACGCGCTGCCGCTGCAGCTTGATCGCGAAAGCCAGAACCTCGGCCGGGACAGCGCTACACGTCGGCGCCGGCGCGTGGACGTGATCAGCCTGCGAGGAGTCCGGTGGCCCACATGAGGGCGAGGAGCGTGCGACGAGAGAATTTAGTCATGCCTAACCCGAACAAACAGGGTACTCTGAACTTCGTGACTTCGCCAGCACCCGGGCTCTCAACGGCGGTCGAGGACTACCTCAAGGCGATCCTGGCGCTCGAGCACGCCGGGGGACGCGTGACGGTCTCCGCCCTCGCGCTCCGGCTCGGCGTCAGCGTTCCGTCCGCGACGGAGATGTCCAAACGACTTGCAGATCTCGGACTGGTCGAGCGCACTCCGTATCGCGAGATCGCCCTCACGGCTACAGGACGGGCCGCGGCGCTCACCGTCGTTCGGCGGCATCGCCTGCTCGAGCGCTACCTGAGCGACCGGCTGCAGGTTCCTTTCGACCAGCTGCATGCCGAGGCCGAGCGGCTCGAGCACGCGCTCTCTCCGGAGCTGGAGGCGCGGATCGACGAGTCGCTCGGGTTTCCCGCACTCGACCCTCACGGAGACCCAATCCCCGACCGACGCCTCCGTCTCGAACGCCGAGCCGAGCGGACGGTTTCCGCGCTCGAGAAAGGCGAGCACGCCACCGTGGCGCACGTCCCGGACACCGACCCTGCGTTGCTCCGCTATCTCACCGAGCTTGGTCTGATTCCCGGCAAGACTCTCGAGCTGCTCGGCCGTGCGCCCTTCGGCGGCCCGATCGCGCTACGCACTGAGTCGGGCGAGCACGCGATCGGCCGCGAGCTTGCTGCCTCCATCGGCGTACGGTGAACCGCCATGGGAAGGACAACTCGCCGTAGTTCACGCTCGAGAACGGCCGGTGCGGACGCACACCGTGCGGTATCGGTATGGCCTCTCGCAGCTCCGGGGACGGCTCAGCGAAAGCGGCTGCGGCTGCGCGCCATGTACTGGCTGCGGAATCTCGCGCGCTTCGCCCGGTCGACCAGCCAGGTGCCGAGCCCGACGACGAGCACTGCCACGAGGAAGCCGATCAGGACCGCGACGAGGACGGCGGTCATCTCTGCTCTCCCTGGGCGGAACCGTTGACTTGGATCTCCCCTCCCGAAACGTCGAGACCTGCGACCCGTCACTCCGAGGAGCTCTGGGTTACAGGTCCCGACGGAGCGACTCTCTCACGGAGGTTGATCCGCTGTCAAGCGCGGCGTGCGGCCCTAGCCCAGCGTCGCACGGTACGCTGAGGCCGAGCCCGTGAGCGAAGCCGTCTGCAGCCATCTTGACCAGATCACCGTCACGGCCCTGCCCGAGCCGCTCGCCGGCTGCAAGGAGTGCCTGAAGATCGGCGGCCGTTGGGTGCACCTGCGTATGTGCATGAGCTGCGGCAAGATCGGCTGCTGCGACTCCTCCCCCAACCGGCACGCGAGCAGGCACGCGGCCGACGCAGCACACCCCATTGCGCGCTCTGCTGAACCGGGGGAGACGTGGAGCTGGTGCTTCGTCGACGAGGTCGCGTTCGTCGTCGAGCCGGCCTGACATGGCCGTCCGAAACCGCGTCGAGCTGCCGCCGCTGCCTCTGACGGAATGGGAGGCCACGAAGACGACGCTGCACCTCTGGGTGCAGATCGTGGGCAAGGTGCGAATGGCCTCGAGCCCACCCCGCAACCACTGGTGGCACGTCCCGCTCTACGTCGACGTGCGCGGATTGACGACGCGCCGGCTGCACGCCGCGAGCGGCGCCACTTTCGAGATCGTCTTCGACTTCGTCGACCACCGGCTCGTCGTGAAGACGAGTGACGGGGCAGTCGACTCGTTCCCACTCGGCGACGGGCTCTCTGTTGCGGCGTTCGACGAGGCGCTGCACGCGATGCTGGGCCGGCTCGGGCTCGACGTCGAGATCATCGAGACGCCGTTCGGCGTTCCGATGACGACCCCGTTCCCCGACGACGCCGAGCATGCCTCGTACGACCCCGACGCGGTAGCCCGCTTCTGGCGCATCCTCGACTGGAGCGACGGAGTGTTCGAGGAGTTCGCCGGCTGGTACTGCGGCAAGACGAGCCCGGTCCACCTCTTCTGGCACGGGCTCGACCTCGCGGTCACCCGCTTCGGAGGCCGGCGCGCACCCGAGCTTTACGAGGCTGACGCGGTCACCCAGGAGGCGTACTCGCACGAGGTCATCTCCTTCGGCTTCTGGGCGGGCGACCAGAACGTGCGCGAGCCCTGCTACTACTCGTACACCGCGCCGGAACCGGCTGGGCTCCGCGAGCAGACGCTTCACCCGGAGGAGGCGCGCTGGATCGACCAGGGCGCCGGCTCGCTGGCAGTGCTCCCCTACGACGTGGTCAGATCGTCCGCCGACCCCAGGATGACGGTCCTGGCGTTCCTCGAGAGCGCGTACAGGGCAGGCGCGACGCTCGCGGGCTGGGATCGCGCGGGCCTCGAGTCGGCGTGGTGCCCACGCGATCTCGGGGAGCTTCTGGGGTTAGGCGCCTGAGTCGCCGCGCGGCGGCGTCGTGGCGAGCTGCGCCGCAGCCGAGTACGTGCTCGCCTGATCTACGGGCGCGGTGATTCCCGCAGCCCCGTACGCCTCGTCCTGGTCGAGCGTCTCGTGCTCGAGCAGCGCGTCGGCGAGGCGGTCGAGCTTGTCGCGGTTGGCGGTCAGGAGCGCCGTCACTTCGTCGTGCGCGGCGGCGACGAGCTTGCGCACCTCTTCGTCGACGAGGCGTTGGGTCTCCTGCGAGACCTCGTCGGCACCAGGGAGCAGCGGACCTCGTCCATCCATCGGGAGGACGACCACGGTGCCGATCACCGTATTCATTCCCCAGCGGCCGACCATCTGACGCGCGATCTGCGTCAGCTGCTGGAAGTCCGACTCCGCGCCGGTGGTGAGATCGCCGAAGACGAGCTCCTCGGCGACCCTGCCGCCGAGCGCGACCTTGATCTTGGCTCGCAGCTCCTGGTCGGAGTAGTTGAACCGGTCGGTGTCGGGTGCCGAGAACGTGACGCCGAGCGACTGGCCCCGCGGGATGATGGAGATCTTCCGCACCGGATCGGCACCAGGCGTCAGCATGCCGACGACGGCGTGCCCGCCCTCGTGGTACGCCGTACGGCGCCGGTCGGCGGCGGTCATCATCACCTGGCGCTCGGTGCCGAGAACGATCTTCTCGAGCGCGTCGGTGAAGTCTGCTTCTTCCACCTTCTCGTGGCCGCGGCGGGCGGCCAGCAGCGCAGCCTCGTTGACGAGGTTGGCCAAGTCGGCGCCGACCATGCCGGGCGTGGTCGCGGCGATGCGTCCGAGCTGGACGTCGGCGGCGAGGGGAACGCTGCGCGTGTGCACCTCGAGGATGCGCTGACGCCCGTTTCGGTCGGGCGGCTGCACGGCGACGCGGCGGTCGAAGCGGCCCGGTCGTAGGAGCGCCTGGTCGAGAACGTCCGGGCGGTTGGTCGCCGCGATCACGATCACGCCGGTTGATGCGTCGAACCCGTCCATCTCGGTCAGGATCTGGTTCAGGGTCTGCTCGCGCTCGTCGTTGCCGCCGCTGAAGCCCGCGATTCCCGACGTGCGCGAGCGGCCGATCGCGTCGAGCTCGTCGATGAACACAATCGCGGGTGCCGCCTCTTTCGCCTGCTTGAAGAGGTCTCGCACCCGCGCAGCGCCGATGCCGACGATCGCCTCCACGAACTCGGATGCAGCCATGGAGAAGAACGGCACGTTCGCCTCTCCGGCCACCGCGCGCGCGAGCAGCGTCTTGCCGGTGCCGGGAGCACCGCTGAGCAGGACTCCGTGCGGGATGCGTCCACCCAGCCGGCGGTACTTGTCGGGGTGACGGAGGAAGTCGACGACTTCCGTCAGCTCCTCCTTCGCCTCGTCGATGCCGGCGACGTCGGCGAACGTCACGCGGTCGCCGGACGCCTCGTAGCGGCGTGCCGACGAGCGGCTGAACGCGCCGAGCACGCTCTGCATGTTGCTGCCGCGCCGCATCAGCCAGTACAGAAGGCCGATGAACAGGAGCGTGGGCCCGAAACCCAGCAGCAGGTTCGCCCACCACGAGCCACCCTTGTCGAGCGGCTGCGCATTGACTACGACACCTTTTCGCTGCAGGAGCTGCGAGAGGGCCTTCGTGTCCGCGAAGGCCGGGATCTCGGTCTTGAACTTCGTCGTCGGCTTGGCGGTCTTGAAGACCGTCGGCTGCTTGAACGTGCCCTGGATCGCCGTCCCCTTGGACGTGATCTCGACCACGTTCCCGGCATCGACCTGCTGCACGAAGAACGGGCTGTACGGCACGCGGGTGCGGGATTGCGCCCGCATCGCGTGCGAGCCCGCCCAGTAGTTGACCACGAGGAGCCCGAGTAGCACGAAGAGCCACCAGCGCACGCGCGGCCGTCCGCCTGCTGTGGGGGTTCCTCCGGGTGCGGGTGGTGTTGCGCGTCGGCTCGGATCAGCCGGCCGCAGGACGGGTCTCTGGCGCTCGTTCGACTGCGGTGACGCCGTCATCTACTAGGGAACCCAACGCTCGGCAAGCGGCGTCACCTGCAGCTCGTGCGTCGTCCCGCGCGGGCCCTGATCGGCGAGGAAGAGAATTGCAGCGGCGAGCTCGCGCGGGTCGGCGAGCGCGTCGAGCGCCTGGCCGGGCTGCGCTCCGCCCGGCGGCTCGATGCCGGCATCGATGATCAGGAGCGCGACGTGGATGCCGTGCTCGCGGAGCTCGAGTGCGGCCGCCTGCGTGATCGCCCTGACACCGAATGCGCCTGCGGCCCAGAGGCCGCGCCCGGGCGCCGCGCGTCGGGAGGAGCCTCCCGTCGCCTGGACGACCGTCGCCGGCGTGCCCTGCTCGAGGAGGAACGCACCGGTCGCCGAGAGGAACGTGAACGCCGATCGTGCGGGCGCGGCCGCCCACGAGTCGAAGGCGTCGGACGCAGCCTGCGCGATCGGTCCGCCGCCGAAGGGGCCGCTTCGGTCGCCACCGTACGCTGCGGCGGCGTTGACGACCAGGTCCAGAGCTCCGTGCGCGGCGGTTGCCTGCGCCAGGACCTCTCTGACGCTCGCCTGGTCGGTGACGTCGCCCTGGAGCGCGAGCGCTCCCATGGCCTTCACGCCGTCGAGAGTCGCGTCCGATCGCGCCACGCCGGCGACGGCCCACCCGCGCTCATGGAGGAACTCGATCACCGCCCGGCCGAGGTTCCGCGCTCCGAACACCACGGCACTACGGCGGCGTTCCTCACGGTTCACTGCGTCACCCTAGCGCGCAGCCACTGAGTTGTCCCCAGGTGTGGGGACAGTGTGGACAACCGTCAGCGCTTCTTGGTCGCTCGTGTGCCGAGGAGGCGTCCGACTCGACCACGGAGCGTCGAGTCGAGGCCGCCGGCCGCGGGCTCGCCGCCCGCGAGAAAGTCACCCGCCACGTCCTCCATGCCCCGCCCGGCCGGCTTCGGCTTCTCGGCGCTCTCCGGCGACGAGCCGTCGCGCGCGTGCCAGACGTCGACCTGCAGGCGGTCGATCTCCTCGACGAGGATCAGGATGGCCTTTCCCGCCGCCCTGAGCTCGTCGCGTCCGTCGGCGGCGAGGCCAGCCCCCCAACTTCGGAGCGTCTCGAGCTTCTCGTCGTCGAGGCGGCCGCTCACCTCGGGAGAGCCTATTACCGTCACGTCCCCGATGTCACGACCCAGGCGGGTGGTCAGGCTCGACCTCGGTTCAGTCTCGACGCCGCCCCGGTCGGTCTAGTGCAGGTAGGGCCGTAGCGCGTCCCTCGCGATCAGGAAGCCGCGTTCGACGAGCTCTTGCGTCTTCTCGAACGAGCGATCCTCGTGCTCGACGGACACCACCCCGTCGTAGCCGGCGCGGTACAGCGCGCCGAGGAATCTCCCCCAATCGACCTGGCCGAGTCCAGGCAGCCGAGGGATCTGCCAGCCCATCCCCAGAGAGATCGTTCCGTTGCGGTAGAGACCATCGCGATCGATCTCCATGTCCTTCGCGTGCACGTGGAAGACCTTCGGCGCGTAGTCGCGGACGGCCCGCTCGTAGTCGATCATCAGCCAGACCAGGTGGGACGGGTCGAGGTTCAACCCGAACGACGCTGACGGGACGATCGAGAACATCTCGTCCCAGGCGGCCGGGGTGGAGGCGAGATTCGTGCCTCCGGGCCACTCGTCCCACGAGAAGATCATCGGGCAGTTCTCGATCGCGATGCGGACGCCCTTCGACTCCGCGTAGGTGACGAGCCCAGGCCAGACCTTGCGGAACTCGCGGAAGCTCTCGGGGACACTCTTCGTCTTGTCGCGCCCGACGAACGTGCCGACGGTGTGCACACCGAGCGTCGCGGCGGCGTCGACGACGCGCCTCAGGTGCGTGTTCGCTGCCCGCCTCAATGCCGGGTCTGGGTGCAGGTTGTTCGGGTAGTAGGCGAGCGAGGAGATTTCGAGTCCGTTCCGGTCGAGCACGTCGCGGACGCGACCCGGGTCGAGGCGTTCGACATCGATGTGCGAGACACCTGAATAGCGCCGCCGCTCGCCCGAGGTCTTCGGCCAGCAGGCGATCTCGAGCATCTCGTAGCCGTTCGCTGTAGACCATGAGGCCACCCGGTCGAGCGTGAGCCGCGAGAAGGCCGCCGTCATCAATCCAAGCTTCACCGTTACACCTCCGGGGTAACCATTACGAATCCCTTGCGTGGCCGACGCTGCCATTGATGACCAGCCCGCCGTCGACCAGGAGCTCGTGGCCGGTGACGTACCGCGCCGCATCCGAAGCGAGGAAGACGGCCGCGTCGGCGATCTCCTCCGGCTCGGCGATGTGACGGAGCGCGACACGTTCCTCGTACGCGCGCCGGACCTCGGGTGTGTAGGCACGCTGGTTGAGGGGCGTGTCCGTTGCTCCGGGCGCGAGCGCGTTGACGGTGATGCCGTGCTCTCCGAGCTCGAGCGCGAGCGTCTTCGTAAGCCCGACAATGCCTCCCTTCGCCGTGGTGTACGCCGTCAGGTCGGCGAGCGGCTGGATGTCGGCGGCGGAGCTGACGTTGATGATCCGGCCGCCGCTGCCCTGATCGATCATGCGGCGCGCCGCGGCCCGGCATCCGTAGAAGTAACCGTGGAGATTCGCGCGGAGCAGCCCGTGCCACTCGTCGTCCGTCGTCTCCAGCAGGGGCTTCACCATCAAACCGGCGGCGTTGTTGACCCAGATGTCGATGCCGCCGAGCTGCTCGGCCGTTTCAGCGGCGAGCCGCTCGACGTCGTTCGGATTGCCGGTGTCTCCGCTGATCATGAGGGCGCGCCGGCCAAGCTCACGGATCGCCCGTTCGGTCTCGGGCGCCTCCTCGAGCGACAATCCCGCGACGTCGGCGCCTGCGCGGGCCAGGGCGACGGCGATTGCCCTGCCGATCCCGCGTGCCGCTCCCGTGACGACCGCCCGGCGGCCTGTGAGATCGAAGGGGGAGACGGCCACCTCTGTATCAAACACCGCCGCGGAGGCGTGTGAGCGTCGCTCAGCCCTCGTCGCCGCCGTTTCCCTTCCCATGACCCTTGCCGTGCCCGTGAACGCACCGTCTCTCCGCCTCCGCGCGCAGCTGGTCGATCTCGGTGCGGTGGCCCTGGATCTGCTGGGAGCGGTCGAGGAGCTGGAGGACGCCGTCGCAGCGTCCCACGGCGAACCACGCCCAGGCGAGGTTGTAGCTCGCGTACGCCTCCACGAGGCTGCCGGTTCCGCTGAGCGCGGCGACGGCCCGCTCGAGCAACGGGAGGGCCGTCTGTGCATCGCCTTCCCGTAGACGTGCATAGGCGAAGTCGTTCAGCTGCGCCGGGCTGGCCGTCGCGGCGGGCACGGTACTCGGCTTGGGCTTCTTCGGTGTCGTGGCCGGGTGCGTGACCGTGGCGGCCGCCGTCTTGCCGGTCGCGCGGTTTCCCGACGTGGCCGCCCTACCGCCGCCGTCCCCGCGCGACACCCCGATGCCGATGCCGACGCCGAGGAGCGCGAGCGCGAGGGCGGCGGTCGCGGCCTGGTACGGCAGCCTCGACCGCCTTCGCCCGCGCCCTGCCTCGCCGACCGTCGGTACCGGTCCGGGCAGGACGGCGGTCGCGGCCTCGGTCGCCCAGAATGCCTCGCGGAGCGCCACGACGAGCTCACGGCATGTCGCCGGGCGATCGTCGGGTGCCTTCGCCAGGGCGCGGTCGAAGACCGTGTCGAGCGCACGTGGCAGTGTTGGGTTCACCTCGTGAATCCGGGGCAGTCTGCCGTGGGCGTGCCCGAGGGCCTCGGCGGTGGGTGTTTCCGAGGCGAACGGTCGCCGGCCCGTCAGCAACTCGAACGCGACGACGCCGAGCGCGTATCGGTCGCTTGCCGGCCCGGCCGAGACACCTGCCGCCTGTTCCGGCGAGATATACCCGGCGGTTCCGAGCACTGTGCCCGGGGTCGTGAGGGACACGAGTCCGGCGGCCCGCGCGATCCCGAAGTCCCCGACGTGAACGACATCGGCGCCATCGAGGAGCAGGTTCCCCGGTTTGACGTCCCGGTGGACGATGCCCTCCCGATGTGCCGTGTCGAGAGCAGCCGCGGCCTGCTCGAGCCACATCAGCGCCTGCGCCGGTGACTGTGCTCCCTGGCGGAGCCGATCCGCCACCGAGCCCCCGGCCATGTAAGCCATGACGATGAACGGGCGGCCGTCGTGCTCACCGACGTCGTAGATGGTGACCACGTGGGGCTGACCGGAAAGCCGAGCGGCGGCGAGTGCCTCGCGCATGAAGCGCTGCCGGATCTCCACGTCCTCCGCGTAGACGTCGGCGAGCACTTTCACCGCGACGTCGCGTTCGAGCAGCTCGTCGCTGGCAAGGTAGACCTCGGCCATCCCTCCGACGGCAAGCAGGCGCGCCGAGCGATACCTACCCGGCAGAACAGGGCTTCGAAGCGCGATCTCCCGATATTGCCGAAACCCGCGCCGGGCAAACGCCCTAAGGGGGGATTACGGCAAAGATCCGCGCCGGCGTGCCCGAGCCGCCGACGATCGGCAGCGCGCCGACGACGACCCAGGCGCCGCGCGCCGGGACGCGCTCGAGGCCGACGAGGCCTTCTGCATGCCAGAGGCCGGCCGGCATCGTGATCCGGTGGGCGGCAAAGCTGAGTGAGCCGCCCGGGTCGATGCCCATCGTGTCGATTCCGATCCCGGCGAGCCCGCGGGCGACGAACAGGCGCGCAGCGTCGGCGCCGATACCCGGGAACGACGTCGTCACGCCGCCGCTGTAGCGCGCCGGGTCGTCGAGGTATCGGTCCCAGCCCGTGTGGACGAGAACCGCGCTGTCGGGCGGGATGAGTCCGTGTTCTCGCTCGAGGTCTTCGATGTGTGACACCGAGAGCGCGAACGACGGGTCGTCGCCCACCAGCTCTCGCACGTCGAGGCGCACCGCCGGCCGTACGAGCGTCGCGAGCGGGATGAGATCCGCCGTCGCGCCGTCACGGTGGAAGTGGGCGGGGGCGTCGATGTGCGTGCCCGCGTGCTCGGGGAGCGCCAGGTCGCGTGCGTACGCGCCGTGTGTGTCTTGGTCGACGGTCGTCTCCGTCTCGAACGGGTGCGATCCCGGCCACAGGATCGTCGACTCCCCGAGCGGCTGGGTCAGGTCGACCAGGCGGTCGGCCGCGAGGAGCTCGTCGAGGCCGGTCACGCGCCGGCCGTCAGCCGTGCGTGCACTCGCCGGTCGCGCCTTCGCAGCAGCCGATCTTGAAGCGGCAGCGCGGGCACTGGAGCGTCTGGTGGCGCCATTCCATCGCCGCGCCGCAACGCAGGCAGCGCTCGGCCTCGGGAGAGACGGGCGTCGGCGAGGTCGGCTGCGGCGCGGTCACGGGACGAGTTTACGAGCCCGAGGCGACGGGCTGCGATTGCCACGCGCGGCGCCTCGGCCGAGTGGGATCGGGCTCGAGGATCGCGCGACCTTCGCCCACCGCCTTACCTGCACGACGGCGCTTCGTCATTTCGAGCCCCGCCTTACAGCCCGACGTTCGCGCGCCGCCGGGCCAAGGTGGCGTGGTGGCTGAGGGCCCAGACACCGGCAATGAGGAATGGGAACAGGTTGAGCGCATGCAGGACGACGGCTGTCGCCAGTGCCTCGGAGCGGTCCACCCCGTACGGGATCAATGCGAGCACCACCGCCGCTTCGAAAACTCCGAGGCCTGCCGGTCCCGACGGAGCGATGAGGGCGAGATTCGCGACGATCACGATGAGGAGCCCGGCGCTGTAGCCGAGCCCAAGGTCGAACGCGAGCAGCCCACACCAGAATGAGAGCGCGAGCACGATCCAGGACGCGAAGGTCGCGACCAGAGCCGGAATCGCGAGCCGCGGCCGATGCAGGCCAGTGAGGCCGTGAACGAGATTCGCCGCCGCATTGTCAACTCGCTCTCTGGATACGCCGGGTAACCGTGTCAGCGGTCCGAAGATGAACGAAACGGGACGCTCCTCGTAGCGAAGCACTACCACGATCAGCGCCACGAGAAGGAGCGCAAAAACGATTGCGAAGAGTGCCGCCCGCCGAATCCATGTGATCGCGGGGAGAATTGGGACTGCGACAAAAAACGTCAACAGCAGCGACAGGACGTCGAAGACTCGCTCGGTGATGGCCGTTCCTGCGGCTTCCGCTCGAGACGTTCCGCTGTCTCGGTGCAGAGCGAGGACACGTGCGGCCTCACCGGCTCGCGCCGGCAAGAGCTGATTGAAGAAGCAGCCGATCAAGAGCGCCAGCGTCACCGCGCGCAGTGGGGGACGGGTCTTCGGGACGAACAACAACCGCCAGCGAACGGCTCGTATCCAGACCGCGAGGGCCAGCGCTGCGAGCGCTGGGACCAGCCACGCAAAGGTAATCTCGGAAAGACCCGCCCGGAAACGCTCGAAGTCGACACCAGACACGGCGAGGTAGCCGAAAGCACAGGTCACCGCGAGGCCAATCACCACTCCGACGACCTTCACTACCCGCGTGTTGCCAGTCACAGGCTGGGAGGTTAGCCGCCAAGACGGTCTTCGCAGCACCGGGGGACGAGCGCCGACGGCCGGCGTCGGCGGCATGCCCTAGAAGGGGCCGCTCCGCGGCCCAACACCTACCATCCCACTGGGGCCGGTAGCTCAGTCGGTAGAGCAGGGGACCTTTAGTCCCAAGGCCGCAGGTTCGAATAGAGGGCACCAATCTCAGCAAACATGGCAGCTGCCGCAACTGCCGCCGCGGCGTTCAAACCGGGCGCATACGGACTCGAGCGGGAAACCCGCCAGCGCACGGATTATAGTCCCGGCGTTGGCTCACTCAGCTCGTCTCGAGGTCGTCGGAGCATCGGACCGCATCGTTTCGAGAACGGTAATTGCCATCGCGGGAGCCTATGCGGTGGTGGTCGCAACCCTCTCCGTCCTCCGCTACGAGGCCTTTGCTTCCGACTTAGATCACGGCATCTGGACCCAGTACGTGTGGCTGCTTGGACATCTCCGCGACCCTTTCAACACGATCGACTTGCGCGAGTTGCTCGCTGATCATGTCGAACCGGGCTTGGTGCTGCTGGCGCCGCTAGGGACCGCGGACGTCGCGGCGACTGGTCTGCTGATCGTGCAGACGCTGGCTCTCGCGATGACGGCGCCGCTCTTGTACGTCCTCGCGCGGACTATGGGGGCGACCCGATGGCTCGCAGCGCTCCCTGCGCTGCTCTGGTGTTCGTCGCCGGTCGTGTTCCATCCCGCCTTGCAGGACTTCCATCCCGAGGCGCTCGTGCCCCCGATCCTCGTGGCGGGCTGCATCGCACTGACTAGAGGACGCGCAGGGTGGTTTCTCGTCAGCGCCGCTGTCGCCTGCTCCTTCAGAGAGGACGTCGCGCTCACCTACGCGGGGTTCGGAGCCTTGCTCGTCTGGACGGGCCGGCGCCGACTGGGGGCGGCGCTCGCCGCTGCGTCGATCACGTGGGGCCTGATCGCGGCTTTCGTCATCCTGCCCGCCTTCGGGAACGCTGCCCAGCAGGAGTTCGGCCCTCGCTTCGCCGGGTACCGCGGTCGCTCGTTCGGCGACGTTCTGCATTACATCGCCGCTCATCCGTTCGCGACGCTCGACTCGGCGCTGACGCCGAACGACATCGGCATCGTCGTGCTGCTGATCGCAACGACCGGTGGTCTGTGCCTGCTCGCGCCGCGGTGGCTCGTCATAGCCGTTCCGGCGACCGCCTTCAACCTGCTTTCGGCCGATCCGCTGGTGCACACGATCGACTACCACTACTGGATCGTCCAGGTGGCCGCCGTCGCCGTGGCCGGAGCGGTAGGCGCCGGGCGCGTCAGCGCGAGGACGGCTCGCTCATGGCTGTGGGGAGCAGCGGTGACAGGGTGCGTCATCAGTCTGCTCACGGTGCGCTGGGCGAACAGCATCGTGGATCAGATCCGCTACGAATGGCCCCGACGAGCGGATCGCACGGCGGTGCTCGCTGCAATTCCCGCGACGGCGAGCGTCGCCGCCCCGATGAAGGCCTTGCCGCACCTCGCGGAGCGGATGACGCTCTACGTGCTTTCGGAACCGCTCGTTGCCTACCGGAAGGGGACGCTGTGGGGTGCGGCGCAGCGTGCGCGTGCAGCTCGCGAGCTGCAATACATCGTCTACGACCCGGGGCTCAGATTCGAGGGCAACGTGACAGATGCACAGGTCGAGCGCGCGATTGTCCAGCATGGCTTCCGCGAGGTGATGCGCCGCGGCCAAACGCGTCTGTACCGGCGAGTGGCATCCTGACCGGGGAGCGGGAGTTCAGCTATCGACGGGCCGACCGGTGTTCGTCGTCACCTCTCGTTCGTGCTCGCGCGTCGCGTCGAAGCCGGGCGTCGCTCGGAGAATGTAGACAGGGCGCCCCTTCACCTCGTTAAAGACCTGCCAGAGGTACAAGCCGATCACCCCGAGGGTACTTGGAGCGGCCAGCCGACCGCTCGGCGCGCTCGTACGTGACGGACGCTTGCCGAAAACCGACCCAGGCGATCACGCCTCTGACGTAGCGGTTGCGCTCGCGCAAACCCCGAAAGCGAGCATGACGCTGCGGTCAACGAGCCTGAAGTCGCCCGTATCGACTCGGATCGGGACTGCGGCAGCGCGCCGCAGCAGGCGGTAGTGGGCGCTTGCAAGCACACGCTTGCGCCAGTTTCCAGCGGGTTCCAACGGGTTAGGGCGGGATGACGGGCTGGAGGATCCAAGGGCCGGAACCCGCCTCGGGGTGCGGGTTTCGGCTTGTACGATGGGTCGCTCGGGCGCCTTGGCCGAGTGGTTAGGCACAGGTCTGCAAAACCTGGCACGCCGGTTCAAGTCCGGCAGGCGCCTTCGCCAGCAGACAAACCGAAACCCCCATGTTGCGTGGGTTTCGGCGCTTTCGGACGCGCACTCGTAACTCCCGCTTGCACTCTTGGCCACCA
>JACXTT010007438.1_pt1 | contig 15421 bp, 20 predicted proteins | sample 9270951 | NCBI WGS metagenome assembly JACXTT01 (sample SAMN15532306, study PRJNA645909) | rock metagenome | isolation source: weathered quartz diorite | place: Puerto Rico | collected 2017-06-21 | reverse complement strand
CCCCGGAGGCGAGGATGATGAAGAAGGTTCTCTTGCCCGCTATGCTCCTTTGCGCGCTGGCTCTCGCGCCGCTCGCCGCACGGCAGCCGCAACAGCCGCCCCAGCCCGCCGCGGCGGGCCAGCTCGACGCGCTCAAGAAAGAAGCCGTCGCCGAAGTCGACAAGCTCCAGACGTTTACACAGCAGGTCGTCGATCAGATCTTCAGTTTCAGCGAGCTGGGCTTCCACGAGGTCGAGACCTCGCGCTACCTTACCTCTATCCTCGAGAAGAGCGGCTTCCGCGTCGAGCGCGGCGTCGTCGGCATCCCCACCGCCTGGGTCGCCACTTACGGCAGCGGCAAGCCTGTCATCGCCATGATCACCGACGTTGACTGCATCCCTCGCGCCTCGCAAAAGCCCGGCGTCGCTTACCACGACCCGCTCATCGAGGGCGCTCCGGGCCACGGCGAAGGCCACAACTCCGGCATGGCCGTCAACCTCACCGCTGCGCTTGTCCTGAAGAAACTCATGGACGAGCACAAGCTTTCTGGCACTCTCAAGATTTTCCCAGGAGTCGCCGAAGAAATCCTCGGCACGAAGGCTTTCTACGTCCGCGCTGGCTTATTTAAGGACGTGGATCTCGTCCTCGGCGTCCACGTGGATTCCGAATTCAAGGTCGAGTACGGCATCGGCGACGGCAAATGGAGCGGCCTCGTCTCCGTCCAGTATTACTTCCACGGCAAGGCGGCTCACGCCGCCGGAGCCCCCTGGGAAGGCCGCAGCGCCCTCGACGCCGTCGAGCTAATGGACACTGGCTGGAACTTCCGCCGCGAGCACCTGCGTCTCCAGCAGCGCTCGCACTACGTCATCATCAATGGCGGCGACCAGCCCAACGTTGTCCCCTCCGAAGCCGCCGTTTGGTACTTCTTCCGCGAACTGGAGTACCCCAAAATCAAGGAACTCTACGACCTCGGCAACACCATAGCCGATTCTGCCGCCAAAATGACCAGCACCACCGTGGACCATCGGCTCGTCGGCTCCGCCTGGCCCCCGCACTTCAACAAAGTCATCGCTGAGACGGCCTTCAAGAACATCGAGCAGGTCGGTATGCCCCAGTGGGGTGAGTCCGACGAGGCTCTCGCCAAAGCCTTGCAGAAAGAGATCGGCGCCAAAGTGGAAGGCCTCAAAGACAAAATCACGCCGCTCTCTGAGCCCGCCAAGGACCCCACCGGTGGCGGCTCCGACGATGTCGGGGACATCTCCTGGAACGTCCCCATGATCTATCTCCGCTATCCCGCCAATATCCCCAATCTGCCGGGCCACAGTTGGGCCGACGCCGTCGCCATGGCCACGCCCATCGCCCACAAAGGCTCGTCCGCCGGCGCCAAAGTTCAGGCGCTCACCGCGTTGGACTTCCTCCTCCGCCCCGAGCTCGTCCAGCAGGCCTGGGACTACTTCCGCAACGTCCAGACCAAGGAAGTGCATTACGAGTCTTTCCTCGCGCCTGCCGATAAGCCCGCCATCGAAATGAACAAGGAAAAAATGGAGAAGTTCGCGCCCCAGCTCAAAAAGCTCTACTACGATCCCTCGCGCTACAGGACCTACCTCGACCAGCTCGGCATCCGCTACCCCACCGTGAAGCCATCCTCACCGTGACCCGCATGTGTGGGGAGGGCGCGGTGTCTCGGCCGCGCTCCTACCTCTTGTTTCCGACTTCGGAATTTACTGCAGCGAGGCGGGCCGGCCGGGCGGCAGGGGTGAGGCATGATGCGTGACAAGGAACCACCGTTCGCCACCGCCCACTTCAGCGGGCAGTTCCCGGCGGACGAAGATGTTCGTCGCCTGCAGGTGCGCCTCCGAAAAGTCCTTCGCGAACGCGGTCATCACGTGCTCCCGGCACGACACCCAGGCCACAGCGCCCTCCATCCGCACCAGCACCGAGCTGATTTCGATACGCACGCGCTCAGTCGACGAGAAGATCCGCGCCCAGCTCGCGCGCACGTCCTCCCACCCGAGCAACAGGTCCCATCCCGGATGCACGCACTCGACCCAGTCCTCGTGCAGCCACACGGCATGCATGCGGTCCAGGTCCAGCGCGGCGAACGCCCGGTAAAACTCGATGTTCGCTTGCCGCACTGCTTCTTCAGCGGTTTCGAGTTGCTGCGTTGCGCGTGTGGTCATCGCGTCGTGGGGAGAGAGGCCGCGCAGGTGCCCCCGAGTATACCGCAGTGGTGGCGCGCCTCCAATGCTCTTCACGTTTTCGCCGACTCTTCCGCGATCCAGCGGTCGAGCCGCGCCTGCTGCTCCGGCGCCACATTCACAAACGCCACGCCCATCCCCATTCCCGGACTGCTGTACACGATTCGGCCACTGGCTTCAAAGGTTTCGGTCTCGTGCGTCAGCCGGACCAGGATTTCAGTCCCCGGGGGCGTCGGATTCAGCGTGTCGATGTAGCACCCCGTGCGGCTCACATCCGCGGTCCGCGCCGAGAGCTTCGCCCCGCTCGATACCTCGGTCACTTCCGCCGCGAAAATCAGCGGATACCGCGGGGCCCCTCGGCGTTCGGTTCCGTCAGGCATCGCTCACGAAACTTCTCAGCAGGGACCCGTTGAAGCCATTCGCCCGCCGCCTTTCGACCGGATACACCAGTGCGCTCCCAAGTGCGCTCCGGAAAGTCCGCAAGTCCTGCTGTGCAGGACCGCGGAGGAAGGGTCTACAGATATTCTTGCCGCGCTACCCGGCGCCGTCAATCCCTTTGCGGCGCTGCGTGCCCTGTTTATCGCTTCTCGACCGGTGGATCGCTCGCGCTGGCGAGCGCGCCCTGCCGGTCGGCGCCGCGCACCACTCCGGACGCATCCAGCAGAAACGACCGTCGCCCCGTCTTCCCGTAGATGAGCGGCGTCGCGGCCAGTTCATACCCGCCGCGGCGGGCCGGCGTACCCGCTGCGGGGACACCCTCGAGCACGTAGCGAAACGCGTATCCCGTTTCAGTTCCCGAAGCAAGGTCGCTGCCGAGAAGCGCCGACGCCGCAGCCGAAGCTGCGCCCCGCTCGGGCGGCCCGAGCTGTGCGAGCGCTTCCGGCAGCTTGCCGTACATCTCGCGATACTTTTCGATCGCCGCCGCGACGCGCCCCAGGGCTTCGATCGCGTCGCGCTCATTCGCTTCCAACTCCTGCTGCTCCCACTGCTGCTCGAGCGTGCGCAGGTCGAGCAGCAGCAGCCCCACCGAGAGCAGCTTCCAGCCGCTCGACTCGCGCACCAGCCCGAAGGTGTTGCGCCGCGCGTCCGCGCCCGCCGCGTCCCCGGTCCCGCGCACCTCAAGGGGAACGAACGCGAGATTTTCCTGCACGTTCGCGGCGCCGAGCTGCATCTCGGTCGTTACGCTCGCCGTCTCGCAGCGCACCAGCGGCCGCCCGTTCGGATTCGCGCGCACCTGAGGCAGCCCCGGCTGGTCGAGCAGCACAAACCGCTTCATCAGCGCCACGCGCGTCGCCTGTGCCAATTGCGCGAACACCTTGGCGTTGTCCGCCGTCAGGAAACGCGCGAAGTCGCGCTCGTTCTGTGCGCACGCGGCCGCGAGTGCGTCCCGCAGCGCTGCCGAAGGGCCCGCATCCGCAATTGGTGCCGCCTTCGAGGACGAGTCTGCCAGCTCTTGGGCGCTCATGCTTGCGGCGAAAATCGCCGCCAGCAGCAAGGCAGCCGCGCCGCGTACGATTGGCATAAACGATTTGGGCTCCTTCACGCGTCAGCCTTCCGCCGTGCTCAAGATCGCCGCCAAGTTCTGGGTGAACTTGGACCGCGGCATCACCTCGCGGCAGCCTGCCGCGCGCGCCCGCTCTGCGAGTTCGGTCTGCACATGAGAAAGGAAGCCGATGAGCGGCGCGGCGTTGCCTGTTGCGCGCAGCTTCTCGATCGCGCCGATGGCGTCCGCTTTCGCGTTGAGATCAACCACGATGAGCCCCGCGGCGTTGCGCGCTTCACCCGCAAGCGCCTCGCCCGTTGTCACCATCTTCAGCTCGACGCCGACTTGGCGCGCCGTCTCGGCGAGTTTCGCTTGGAAGAACAAATCGTCCACCAGTGCAATCACCCGTGCCACTCTTCCGCCTCCTCCGCGCCTTTCACCTCTATCACGCGCGTTCCGCTTGCACAAGCGGCATTGGCTCTTCGCTCTCGTCCCCGACTGCGGTATAAGAGAAGAGTCCGCCCCAGGAGGCTCTCATGCAACCCGCCGCAGCACCGGAATCGCTTCCCGGCTTCCCGGTTCTCGAGCAGACGCCCATCATCTTGGAAAAGCTTCTGCGCACGGCCACGCACGACGAACTGCAGTGGAAGCCGGCGCCGGACCGGTGGTCCATCAGCGAAGTCCTTGCCCATTTGAGCGACGTGGAAACGATGTTTCGCACGCGCGCCGAGCGTATGGTGAAGGAAGATGTGCCGGCGCTCGAATCCTACGATCAGAACGCGGCCGCGGCTTCCGGGAAGTATTCCGCAGGCACGGCGCGCGAGCATCTGAAGACGTTCTGCCACGAGCGCGACCGCACGCTTTCCGTCTTGCGCTACCTGCCGCCGGATGCTGGCGCTCGCACCGCACAGCACTCCGAGCTCGGGCGCATCACTCTCGGGGAATTGTTGAACGAGTGGGCCTGGCACGACCTCGGCCACATCCGGCAGATCACCGAGGTGTACCGGGCTCGCGCGTTTTATCCTCACATGGGGCCGTTCCAACGCTACTACACCCCGAAGCCGTGAGCGCGGGTCCCGCCGCGCATCCGGAAGATGAACTACTTGCGCGCGCCGGCTCGCGCGACGTGACGCTCTACACGCGCCCTGACTGCCATCTCTGCGAGGAAGCGAAGGCCGCCATCGGGCCGCTGCTGCGCGAATTCGGCGCCATGCTTCGCGAAGTGAACATCGATCAGGATCCTATTCTCCGCGAGCGCTACGGCTGGGACGTGCCGGTGATTTATATCGGTGCCCACAAGGCCGCCAAGCACCGCGTTGACCTCGCGCAATTCCGCCGCCAGCTCGAGCAGGCACGATGAGGTTTCGTCAGTGTGGTGTTGAGGTTTTTGCGCCGACGGATTGATCGGGGATGTCGCCGGGGCGGCCCTTGACGCGGTCATAGACGGAAAGCTGAGAGACCGAGCCTAGCGCTTCGTTGTAGAACGTCGGCACGCCGAGCGCGGTGCGCAACTCTTCGTTGAAGCGGCGCAAGTTCTCAAGATGCTGCGCCAGAGCGGGAAACTTCAAGCCGTCATCCGTCAGAAGGAATTTCTGGTAGCCCGCGTCCCACAGCCGCGTGAACTGGCCGCGCAGCATGACCGTCGGCATGACAGTCATCTGGTAGCGGCTCTCGCTCGTCTGGCGTAACTCCGCTCCGCAGCCGTACTTCTCGACGCGTGCTACGCCGCGCGTGCTGCTCACGGTGAAGCCCGCCGCCGGCAAGTCCTCGAGGATGGCCTTCGCTTCAAATCGTTCGTCAATGTGCCACATAGAGTTTCAGAGTAGCACAGCCTTCAGGCAGCGCTACAACGCAGGTTTGGTCCTTAAGCCCGCGCGTCGTGTTCTGACTTCCCAGGTCAACGGAGCTGCTGGTATATACTTCGGGCCGGGCCGGAACCCTGAAACGGAAACCCTGCTGAAGCGTGATGACGTATCTTGTTTGGTCAAAAGACAGGGACAATCGAAGAGGAGGGCGGCGCATGTTTCGTTTCCTGCGAATCGGATTCCTGCTCGCAGTTTCGCTATTGGTGTTTGCCGGGGGCGCAGGATCACAGCAACCAAAAGTCTCAACACCTGTGAAGCCAGAGCAGATGTCTCCAGCAGTGCCACCTGAGGCAGGCACCCGCACGGCTGCGGCGGCTCCGGCTGCACCGGAGTTTGACGTGAAGGCGGCAGTGGACGCTTACTTGGCGAAAGTGCCGCCGGACAAGCGGGCAAAGTCCGATGCGTACTTCGAGGGTGGTTACTGGCTGATTCTGTGGGATTTTCTTTATGGCGCGGCGATCATGCTCCTGCTGCTGGCGACCGGCGCTTCTGCGCGAATGCGTGACTTCGCCGAGCGTATCGCACCCTGGAAACCGGCCCAGACAGCCCTGTACTTCGTCCAGTTCTTTCTCGCCGTCAGCGTGCTCGGGTTTCCGCTGACGTATTACGAGGGTTTCGTGCGCGAGCACAAGTACGGTTTAGCTACGCAGACATTCGGGCCCTGGATGCGCGACCAGGTGGTCGGCCTTGCGGTCGTGCTGGTGCTGGGCGGCCTGCTCGCGATGGCACTCTTCGGCGTCGTCCGTCGGCTGGGGAAAAGCTGGTGGGTATGGGGCGCTGGAGTAACCACTGTCTTTTTCGCGTTTGCCATACTTACTGGCCCCGTCTATATCGCGCCGCTCTTCAACACCTACAAGAAGTTGGAAGACCAGAAGGTCAAGGAAACGATTCTGAGCATGGCGCGCGCGAACGGGATTCCGGTCACCGAAGTGTACGAGATGGACGCCTCGCGGCAGACCACCCGCGTTAGCGCCAACGTGAGCGGCTTTCTCGGCACCGAGCGCATCACGTTGAACGACAACCTGCTGAAGCGCTGCTCGCCGGCGGAGATCCAGGCGGTGATGGGTCACGAGATGGGGCATTACGTGCTGAATCATGCGTATAAGGGGCTGGTCTTCTTCGGCGTCATCATCGTTGCTGGGTTTGCGTTTCTGAACTGGGGATTGAACTGGTCGCTCGCGCGTTGGGGCCAGCGCTGGGGCATCCGCGGAATCACAGACGTAGCCGTGATTCCACTTGCCGCGGTGATTTTCTCGATTTTCGGTTTCGTGTTCACGCCGATCAACAACACCATCACTCGCACGATGGAATACGAGGCTGACCTTTACGGGCTGAACGCCAGCCAGCAGCCCGACGGCGAGGCCGAAGTGGACTTGAAGTTGGGCGAGTACCGCAAACTGGACCCCGGACCCATCGAGGAGGTCCTCTTCTTTGATCACCCGAGCGGGCGCACACGTATCACCGCGGCCATGCGCTGGAAAAAGGAACACCTAAAGGCAGGAGACAGGTAGCGGGCCAGAGGGAGAAGATCTTGCGCACTGCGCATCTGGTCCCTTCGCGACCGATATACGACTCATTCAGTCCGAATTTGCAATGATTCTCTACGTGTAGTAGGGTAATTCTCGTAAGTGCCTTCGCCTTAAGCGAATACCGTACGGCACCCTAAGGCGCATAGGCGTGGGCGCCGGCTCCGTCCCATCCAGTCAGGACGCAGGGTCAAACAAGGGGCACAATGACGACGGCAGAGGCCTCGCTCAAAGCCAGAACGGCTGCACAACTCGCTCCGTTGGGTGAGGCGCTCCTGGACCGCATCGGCAACACTCCTCTTCTGCGCCTGGATCGCGCCGGCCGCGAGTTCCCCAACGCCGAGTTCTACGCCAAGGCGGAGTGGTTCAATCCGGGAGGCTCCGTAAAGGATCGCCCGGCCCTCAGCATGATCCGCGAAGGCGAACGCTCCGGCGCTCTCCGCCCCGGCAAGACCATCCTCGACGCCACGAGCGGCAACACTGGCATCGCCTACGCCATGATCGGCGCCGGGCTTGGCTACGCCGTCAAGCTTTGCCTCCCCGATAGCGCCTCGGTCGAACGCAAGCGCATCTTGACGGCCTACGGCGCCGAGCTCGTCATTACGCCGGGCGATGAAGGCTCAGACGGCGCCATCCGCCGCGCCCGCCAACTCTACGCCGCCGATCCGGAGACCTACTTTTACGCCGATCAGTACAGTAACCCGGCCAACTGGCAGGCGCATTACCGCGGCACCGCGAATGAAATCTGGCAGCAGACGGCGGGGCGTATCACCCATTTTGTCGCCGGCCTGGGCACAAGCGGCACGTTCGTCGGAACGACGCGCCGCTTGAAGGAATTGAATCCGGCAATCCACTGCATTAGCCTCGAGCCCGATGCGGTGTTCCACGGCCTCGAGGGCTGGAAGCACATGGCCACGGCGATTCGTCCGGCGATTTACGACGAAACGCTCGCCGACGAGAAGCTGCACGTCGGCACCGAAGACGCATATCGGCTGGTGAAGCGTCTCGCCCGCGAGGAAGGTCTGCTGGTCAGCCCGAGCGCCGCGGCGGCGCTGCTCGGCTGCTTTGAAGTGGCTGCGCGCCTGGCGGGCGGCGAACATGCCGTCATCGTCACGGTTTTTGCCGACTCGGGCGCCAAGTATTTGAGCGAACGCTTCTGGGACGAAGTGGAATGAGCGGCGCTCTCCCAGCGCGACTCGCCCTTAGCGTGGACCTGGCCGCGCAGATGCGCGCTCACGGCACCGACACGTATCCGCACGAATGCTGCGGCGCGCTTCTCGGGCGCGACACCGGAGATGCCCGGGAGGTTTTTGCGTTGTATCCGCTCGTCAATCGTCGGGAGGATTCGCCGCGCAACCGCTTTTCGATCACGGCGCAGGATGTGCTGACGGCGCAGCGTGCCGCCCGCGAAAAAAATCTCGACATCATCGGCTGGTACCATTCGCACCCCGATCATCCTGCGCGCCCGAGCGAATACGACCGCGAGCACGCCTGGCCGTGGTACAGCTATGTCATCGTCAGTGTCGTCGGACGCGCGCCGCAGGAGATGACTTCCTGGCGGCTGGCCGACGACAGGTCGGCCTTTGCGCCGGAAGAGGTCGAGATTCGCGCGAGGGCCTCCGCGTGAGGCGCTCGGTGTAGCGCCCGCCTTCCCGCGGGCATCATAAATGGAGGGCTTGCAAGGAGCCATGACAGTGAAAGTGATTATCCCCACGCCCCTTCGCGTCTATGCAGGCAAACGGGATTCCGTGGAGTTCAACGCCCGCACTGTCGGCGAAGCGCTGGGCCGGCTGACAACCGAGTACACTGAACTGCGCAAGCATCTTTATACCGACGACGGGCGCATCCGCAGCTTCGTGAACGTCTACGTCAACGATGAGGATATCCGCTATCTTTCGAGCGAAAATACACCCATCAAGGACGGCGACACGATCAGCATCATCCCGTCCATCGCCGGCGGCGCCGCGGCTGCGGCAGTTCTCGAGACCCGGAGGGAATAGGAGGAAGAATGGCCACCAAACTTCAGCCTGTTCCGGGCGATACTAACGAGGTGAAACTCTCGAAGGAAGAGATCCTCCGCTACAGCCGCCACCTCATCATGCCCGAGGTGGGCATGGAGGGTCAGCTCAAGCTGAAACAGGCGAAAGTGCTGCTCATCGGCGCCGGCGGCCTGGGCGCCCCGCTTGGCCTCTATCTCGCCGCCGCAGGCGCGGGGCGACTCGGCCTCGTGGACTTCGACGTCGTCGACTTCACCAATCTTCAGCGGCAGGTCACCTTTGGCACCACCGACGTCGGCCGCCCCAAGATCGAGGCCGCGCGCGAGCGGCTTTCCAATCTCAATCCTGAAATCGAGATTGTTCCACACGAAACGAAGCTCACCAGTGAGAACGCGCTCGAGATTCTCCGCAACTACGACATCGTCGTGGACGGCACCGACAATTTCCCCACCCGCTATCTCGTCAATGATGCCTGCATTCTTCTTGGCAAGCCCAACGTCTACGGCTCCATCTTCCGTTTCGAAGGCCAGGCGACTGTTTTCGGTTATCCCGGCGGGCCGTGCTACCGCTGCCTCTATCCCGAGCCGCCTCCCCCGGGCCTCGTGCCGTCGTGCGCCGAGGGCGGAGTCCTGGGCGTGCTTCCCGGCATCGTCGGCGCGATTCAGGCGATGGAGACGATCAAGCTCATCCTCGGACGCGGTGATGCGCTGGTTGGCCGCCTGCTTTTGTTCGACGCGCTGGCCATGAAGTTCCGCGAACTGAGGCTGCGCAAAAACGCCGATTGCCCTGCTTGCGGTGAGCATCCCACGCTGACGAAGCTCATCGACTACAACGAGTTTTGCGGCATCCGCGGAGAGGAAGCGCCGGCGGCGCAGGTGCAGGTGCCGGAGATTGCGCCGCGCGAGCTGAAGGCGCGCTTGGACCGCGGCGACAACGTGTTCATTCTGGATGTGCGCGAGCCGCACGAATATCAGATCTGCAACCTCAAGGGGCATCTCATCCCGCTCGGCGAGTTGCCGCGGCGCGTCCACGAACTTGATAGCTCGCGCGAGATCGTCGCGCACTGCCGCAGCGGCAAACGCTCGGCCGAAGCCGTCGATTTTCTGCGCAAGGCCGGCTTCCGCAAAATCTGGAACCTGAAGGGCGGGATCCTTGCCTGGTCCGACGAGGTCGATCCTTCGGTTCCGAAGTACTGAGGCTCATGTCGTGACCTCATTCGTCGCATACTCCGCTGCGTGTTGGTGGTGTTGGTGCGCTCGGGCGAGGTGTGCCGGGTGAGCTGAGCACAATCCTTCGGCCCAGCCCGCCGCGCTTTCGAATCCGGCGGGCTTTCTCGTTTGACCGCGGCTCGCGCAAGCGGGCACGGCGTTTCGTCAGGAGGCACTATGGGAGTCTACGAAGAAACGCTCAAAGCCAATCAGCAGTATGCAAGACGCTTCAAGCTCGGTGATCTGCCGATGCCGCCCGCGCGCAAGCTGGCCATTGTCGCCTGCATGGACGCACGCCTGACGGTCGAGCAGTTTCTCGGCCTCAAGACCGGGGAGGCGCACATCATCCGCAACGCCGGCGGGCTTGCGACCGAGGACGCGCTGCGCTCGCTGGTCATCTCGACGCGCCTGCTTGGCACGCGCACGATCCACGTGGTCCAGCATACCGACTGCGGGATGCTGACGTTTCGCGACGAGGAGCTCCGCGAACGCCTCAAGACCGAAACTGGCCACGACGCCTCGCACCTGCAGTTTCAGGCATTTTCGGATCTGGAGGGCAGCGTGATCCGGCAGCTCGCGCGCATCCGCGAAAACCCGTTTCTGCCGAGTGACATCGATGTGCACGGTTTCCTCTACGATGTGCGGACAGGTCGGCTGAAGGAAATCGCGGCCCAAACCCAAACCCGCGCCGCCTTGAGTTCCGGCTAGTCTCTGCGTATGGTGGGAGTGGTTGCTGAGCGGTTAGCCACTCGCGATTTCCCTGCCGGAGGAAAAATGGCCGCAACGAAGATCACTCCTTCGCACAACGGCCCGCTGCGGGTCGAAGGCGACTTCGAGATCGTCGATCCCGAGGGGAAGCCTTTTGGTCTCGCGGGGCGGACGAAAATCTCGCTCTGCCGCTGCGGCCACTCCGCCAACAAACCTTTCTGCGACGGCACGCACAAGGTCGTCGGGTTCACCGACGAGGTCCACGCCCGAGAATTGCCCCCGCCCCAGCCGAAGCCCTAGACAACGCGAAAATCAACGCGGGTGCGTGAACCCGCACTCTTTCCACAGCCTCTCCCAGTTCCAGATGGCGTAGGCGACTTTGCCGGGCAGCGGAAACCCAAGTTGGCCGGCGAGCATGCAGACTTGCCCGCGGTGATGGGCGTCGTGCGTAATCATGTATGCAAACATGGCCGCGCCTGCAGGCCAAGGTCTCGCCCAGCCGTCGCGCAGAAACTTCTTGAGGCGGTCCTGGTCGGCGAGCATTTCCGAGCAGCGTGCTGCGCTCTCTGCGAGCGCAGCTCTTGCTTGCTTCTGCGTGCACCGCGTTCGGTCGAGCTGAGCAGGCAGCTTCAAATGCGGCGCGGAGAGACGCAGCCACTTGCGGCGAATGTTATGGACGTGCGAGAAGATCGCGACGATGGTGCGCCCTTTGCCGCCGGGCGGTTTCGCACGCCACGCGCGCGGGTCGAGATTCTCGAGCACGAGCTGATTCATCCGGTCGTTGACGGCGTAAGCTTCCGCCATCACCTGGCATTGGTCGAGGGCATGTCCCGCGGCGATTCGCGCCATGGAGCCTCCTTGCTGCCTGGAAGGTTAACTCGCCCCTTCATCCCGTGCAACGAAGGCTGCGCGCGGGGCCCCAAGTCGTATTTCAATCTCAACCGTGAGACTGTCTCAATTTGATACAAGTGCGCGCCTCTGAACCCCTTGCCGCCTTCTCCGCCCTATCTGTCTGACTCCACGCAACTTGTAGAGGGACCCAAAGGTTCTGCGTCAGTCTTTAACTGTCGCAGGTGTTTCAAGGCCAACAACACGGCTCGCGGAGCGCTGATAAGTGCTGTGATTACATACGTTTAGCGAGGACCGAATGGAGACGAAAAAGGTCACATGCGTGCTCTTTTTTTCCACAGCTTTGGCTTTTGTCCGTGTTTTGGGGGAAGTCTTGGGGGCTTTGAACGAAATTCGCGGGACGCTCGGGCTTGACCGCCGTCGGTTCTCGAAGATGGCGCTGCTCCTCGCGCCTCTGCTTGTCCTTGGCGCTCTGCTGCTTCTCCGGGGCGCGCACCTCGAAGCCAGCCCCGAGACCTATCTGTACTTCGAGCTGGCGGGCACGTTCCTGAGCTTCTGCTACGCCGCGAACGCGCTGGTTCGTTTTCGCGGCACGCATGATCGCATCGCATTGATCCTCGCCTTCGGCTTTGTGATCTCCGGCGTCATCGAGACGGTCGTTTATTTTGGCCTGCGCCAACTACTTGAGAGCGGCCTGCTGACACTCAGGCATGTGCCGATGGGATGGATGGTCGGCCGAACGCTTCTGGGCATTTTGCTTCTCGCGGCCATTGCGGTGGAGCGCCGTCTTCCCACGGCGCGCCAGCCCAGCCGCGAAATCGCCGGTGCCATGCTCGTCGTTGCCGCAGTGTCTTACATCACGAGCGCTACGTTCCTCGCCGCGCCGGCCTCGCCTGCCGTGCACCCGACGCGTTTCCTCTCGCGGCCCTGGGATCTGCTTCCCGCGGGACTGTTCCTCGTCGCGGCATTCTTCTTCCGCCGTCGGCTGCGCTTTACGGCGTCGATCTTTGACCACGCGTTGATCTGGGTGGCGGTCCTCAACGCCGGGTGTCACCTCGTAGCCTGTTTCTCCGAGCGCCTGTTCGACGGCCCGTTTGTCCTCGCCGAGGTCCTGAAAACGACAAGCTACGCGGTCATTCTCACGGGCGCGCTTCTCGACAATGCGCGCCTGTTCGATGAGATTCGCCGACTGGCCGTGAGCGATCCGCTCACGGGCCTGGCAAATTACCGCAGGCTCATCTCCGTTCTCGAGAGGGAGATCGACCGCTCGCGCCGTACGGGCCGCTCGTTCAGCGTCGTGCTCTTCGACATGGACGGCCTCAAGAACATCAACGACCGCTACGGCCATCTGGTCGGCAGCCGCGCTTTGTGCCGCCTTGCCAACGTCCTGCGCGGCAATTGCCGCACCATCGACACCGCCGCGCGCTATGGGGGCGACGAGTTCGCGCTGGTTCTGCCCGAGGCTGCGGAGGACATCGCCGCGCGCGTCGTCGCGCGGATCTCCCAGCGCCTGGCGCAGGACGGCGAGCGACCGTTTCTATCCGCCAGTGCCGGCGCGGCTGTGTATCCGCACCACGGCGATACTGTGGAAAAGCTCTTGGGCGCCGCCGACCGCGCGCTTTACCGCATGAAAGCCGGCTCGGGCGGGGTGAAGTCCTTCACGCGCATTGCCGCGTGTCTCTGATCCCGGGATAGGGAAATCGAAGTGCCGAAGACGTTCGTTTTTCATCGCGCCGAGCGCCGCATCCCGATGGAAGTGGCCGTGTTTGTATCCGGTCATCGGAGCACGCCCGGCGTCGAAGCGACGTTCACCGAAAATGTCAGCGTGCGCGGCGCGCGCGTGGTCTCGGTCCGCCGCTGGCAGCCGAACGACCGGCTGACAATTGCTTCGCGCACCGGAGAGTTTCGCTCGACGGCCCGAGTGGCCTACTGCCAGACGTTGCCCGGCCAGGGCTACGCCATCGGGGTGGAGTTCCTCGAACCGAAGGGGCGATGGGTTGTTCAATCCTTAGCAAGCTCGACTCGGCGTTAGAGCGGGAAGGAGGGGAAAGCGTCGGAAAACAGAAACTGGTGCAATTGTTTTTCCTGAAGCGCCGGACGGACCCCTGGGAAGGTTCTCCGGCGCTTCGCCTTTACGCGGCGGGTTTCTTCTCCCGCAAGACTTCCTCATATACTCGCAGCGTCCCTTCGACCATGCGGTCTGCCGAGAATCGCTCCATCACCCGTTCTCGCGCAGCTTGTCCCAGCTTGCGCGCATACCCCTGATCGCCCAGCAACCTCGCGGCCGCGCCGCGGATCTCTTCGACGTTCGGTCCTGAGACCAGCAGCCCGCTCTTCTCGTGTTCTATGATCTCCGGCAGCGCCCCCTTGGCAAACACGACGGCCGGCCGCTCGTAGGACATTGCCGCCAGCAGGGAATTGTTCAGGGCCTCAAAGAATGACGGCAGCAGAAACACGTCGAGCGCCGCGTAGACGATCTGCACGTCCTTCACGAATCCTGCGAAGATCACTGCCTCGCCGAGACCGAGCTCCCGCGTCAGCTGCTCCAGCATCGGCCGGCAGGGCCCGTCGCCTGCCAGGAGCAATCGAGCGTCGGGAAACTCGGCGCGCAGCGCCGCGAGCGCGCGGATCAGCCACTCTTGCCCCTTGTCCGCAAGGAGGACGCCGACGCAGCCAAGAAGCGGCTCGTTCCCGCCGATTCCCCATCGCTCCCGAGCGGTGCGCCGAACCTCCGGGCCCGGGAGAGCGGGGATTTCCACGCCTTCGTGAACAACCGAGACGTTCTCTCGCGCCGCTCCCGAAGCGACAGCCTGCTCCGCCACCCATTGGGAGTTCGCGATGATCCGCCGCGCTGCGCGGTAGCGTGCTTGCGCGAACGCGCTGCGGCTGAGGGGATATCCGACGCGTCGTGAAATCACCACCGGCGCGCGCCGATGCGCCCGCGCCAGCCAAACGGCCGTCGCCGCGTGCGCTTCGTTTGCATGTACCACGCTGATTTGTGTCTCCTCGAGCGCGTACCTCACTGCGCGTCTCGCTCGCCATCGTTGCAACCACGATCTCGCCGTATGCACGCGCACGCCCAGTTCCTGGGCGCGCTCCGCGAGCGCCGAACCCTCGACGGCGACGAGCTCGGCGCGGTGCCCGCGCTCGCGCAATCCCTTGAGAAGCAGCAGCGCCTGATTCTGCCCGCCGCGCCATTCCGTCTCGAGATCGACCAGAAGCGGCTTCATTCGGCCACGCTGTGCTGCTTGGCGACTATCACCCTGCCGTCGGCGCACCCCGCTTCCATCACCACGATTTCATCCGTAATGGCGGCAAGCGACGCGAGCGCCAGCGGTAGATTGTGCTCTTCGTTCAGGGTGATCGGGCAGGCGGAGACGCGGTGCATGCGGGGATCGCGCGTAGTATCGCACAAACCTCAGGAAGGGGCGTGGGGAGGAAATTTGCCGCGCGCTATTTCGGCTCCAGCGTCACCCGCACAATACTCGACCCGATGCGGAACTCCGCGCCGCTCTTGAGCTCCGCCGCGCGCACGCGCTCGTCCCCGAGGAACGGGCCGTTCGTCGAATCGGGAGCCGTCCACCGGCTCACCGTTTCCTTCATTTCCC
>JACXTT010007437.1_pt1 | contig 15421 bp, 17 predicted proteins | sample 9270951 | NCBI WGS metagenome assembly JACXTT01 (sample SAMN15532306, study PRJNA645909) | rock metagenome | isolation source: weathered quartz diorite | place: Puerto Rico | collected 2017-06-21 | reverse complement strand
AACTCGGCCTACACTGGTGGTGGCATACGCGCTGGCGGCGGTCTGACGCTGACCAACAGCACGGTGTCCGACAACTCGGCGGGATACAGTGGTGGTGGCATAGAGAACTTTCGCAACCTGACGCTGACCGACAGCACGGTGTCGGGCAACTCGGCGGCAGACGGTGGTGGTGGCATAGAAAACCGTTATGGCAGCGTGACCCTGACCAACAGCACGGTGTCGGGCAACTCGGCGGCATTTATTAGTGGTGGCGGTGGCATTCTTAATTACGGCGGCCTGACGCTGACCAACAGCACGGTGTCGAGCAACTCGGCGGCATTTACTGGTGGTGGCATGAGTAACGGTGGCAGCCTGACGCTGACCAACAGCACGGTGTCCGGTAACTCGGCGAAATACGATGCTGGTGGCATAGAGAACTTTGATGGCAGCCTGACCCTGTCCCGCAGTTTGGTCTCGGGGAACACGGCGCCGACTGCTGCAGAGGTCTCCGTCAGCTATCTCTACTCCTTTACCGCTACCTTCACCCTGCTGGGCCACAAGGGCCTGACCACGGCCGAAGCTATCTATGGCTTCACGCCTGATTCCAGCGACCTGATTGCCACCTCGGATGGCACCACGCCGACGGCCCTGGCGGACATCTTGGACACCACCTTAGGGGATAATGGCGGCCCAACACGCACGCATAACTTGGTCGTGGGCAGTCCCGCCATTGACGCTGCCGGGGCCACCTGCGATCTGACCACCGATCAGCGCGGTTTTTTCCGCCCCTTTGGCCCGGCCTGTGACATCGGCGCCATAGAATTTGGCTCTTCGCCCCCTACCCTCGATTGCTCGACCGCGACAGCGAGCGTGCAGTTCCCTCAGCTGGGGAATCGGCACCGCTACCCGGTGACTATCAGTGGGGTAACGGCTTCTCCAGGCAATGAAGTCGACATTACGATCACCACCATCTTCCAGGACGAGCCGGTCACGAATCCGACCGGACAGACGTGCCCCGATGGCGTGGGCGTGGGCACAGCAGGCGCCAAAGTACGCAACGAGCGGCTGCTCGCGGGTGATGGGCGCGTCTACCATATTGGCTTTACCGCGACGTACGGACCAGGCGCGTCGTGTACCGGGGAAGTCAAGGCGTGTATCCCAGTCAACGAGGGCGAGGCGTGTGGGGATCAAGGGGCGCTGTTTGATTCGACGACCTGCCCTTAGCTTGACGAACGAGCAACCTCAGGCAATGGGCCGCCCGTGTGTTTCTTGAAGGATCATGGGCGGCACGTTCGTCAAAAATGGGAGGGGAATGGTTACGCAGTGCGGGTGCGCCCTAGAGCCAGATAGGCAATCCCCGTTGGAAGGAAAAAGTTCTCTCCCACCCCTACTAAGGGCTTGTCCTCATACTTTCTTTCTGTGTTGCATCCTGACCCCAGCGCTCGCCAACCTTTCGTGCGGCCTCACTACATTCCCCCAGGCTCTGTTTCAACATCATTCGATTTTTCCTTGACAAACCGTTGCCCTCCCTCCTATAGTTCCTCGCACTCACAATACGATAGGGACTGTCAGGCTTCTGCATTACGGGAGTTGTGGGTCAAAGGGAGGACGTATGGGCTCCATTCGTGCATCGGTGGATAGTGCTGCTCTCAACGCTTGGCGTGGGCAGCTGGCCGCTACGGGAGAGCGACGGGGATTACGGACGCAGTTACTCTACCACCGGCAAGCCTTGCTGCCGCGCTTCGCGACTCTGTACCGACAGTTACGCGCCTTGCCGCGGCGACTGCGCAAAGCGCTGCAGCGGCGCTGGGGAGTGTCCTTGGCAGCCGTGGCGTTGCTGCTGACGGTGCAGCCTGGAGCGAGTGAGGCGGCAAACTTCACCGCTGGCACGGCGGCGGAGTTAGTGACGGCGATCAATACCGCCAATAGCACGGCGGAGGCGGACACCATCACGCTCACCGCGGACATTACGCTGATAGCGGTGGATAATACCGGGTTGCCTTACACCTCCAGCCCGAACGGGGTACCGGTGATCACGAGCTCAATCATCATTGCCGGGCAAGGGCACACGATTCATCGGGACAGTAGGGCGCCGAATTTCCGTCTGCTGGGGGTGAGCGATACCGGGGATCTGACCCTGCAAGACACGACGTTGAGTGGGGGTAGAGGAGCCGGTGGCGGTATTTGGAACTTTGGCAGCGTGACCCTGACCAACAGCACGGTGTCACGCAACTCGGAGACAACCAGACGTAGCAGAGGAGGTGGCGGCATAGTTAACTATGGCAGCGTGACCCTGACCAACAGCACGGTGTCCGGCAACTCGGCGAGATCCAGTGGTGGCGGCATATTTAACTATGGCAGCCTGACCCTGACCGACAGCACGGTGTCGGGTAACTTGGCGCTCCGTGGTGGTGGCATAGATAACAATGGCAGCCTGACCCTGACCGACAGCACGGTGTCGGGTAACCTGGCGCTCCGTGGTGGCGGCATCTCCGCCTTTGGCGACGTGATCCTGTCCCGCAGTTTGGTCTCGGGGAACACGGCGTTCCGTGGTGGTGGCATATATAAAGTTTTTGGCAGCCTGACCCTGACCGACAGCACGGTGTCGGGTAACTCGGCCTACACTGGTGGTGGCATATCATTTAACCATTATAGCAGTGTGACTCTGACCAACAGCACGGTGTCGGGCAACTCGGCGGCGGGCAATGGCGGTGGCATAGATAGCAGTGGCGGCCTGACCCTGACTAACAGCACGGTGTCGGGTAACTCGGCGGCGGGCAATGGCGGTGGCATAGAGAACTTTGCTGACAAGATCGATAGCAGTAGGGCGACCCTGACCCTGATCAACAGCACGGTGTCAGGCAACACGGCGCGCCTTGGCGGTGGCATAGATAGCAGTGCCGGCCTGACCTTGTCCCGCAGCCTCGTGTCGGGGAACGCCGCGCCGACTGCTTCAGAAGTCTCCGTCACCTCTCGCTCCTCCTTTACCGCTACCTTCACCCTACTGGGCCACAAGGGCCTGACCACAGCCGAAGCTCTCGTTGGCTTCACGCCGGATCCCAGCGACATTCTTGCCACCTCGGACGGCGCCACGCCGACGGCCCTGGCGGACATCTTGGACACGACCTTAGGGGATAATGGCGGCCCAACGCGCACGCATAACTTAGTCACAGGCAGTCCGGCTATTGACGCCGCTGGGGCAACGTGCGATCTGACCACGGATCAACGGGGCGCGCCCCGACCAGTTGATGGCAATGGCGATGGCGTGGCGGCCTGTGATATCGGGGCCGTGGAGTTTGGTGCTGTTCCCCCCGCGCTGGATTGCTCGACCGCGACGGCCAGTGTAGATTTCCCGCGGCTGGGGAATCGGCGTCGGTACCCCGTGACTATTAGTGGGGTAACGGCTCCTCCCGGCGACACCGTCAGCCTGACGGTCACCAGCATCTTCCAAGATGAACCGGTGGTCAATCCGACGGGCAAGACGTGCCCCGATGGCGTTGGTGTAGGCACAGATATTGCCAAGGTGCGCAATGAGCGGCTTCTCGCAGGCGATGGGCGCGTCTACCATATTGGCTTTACTGCCACGGATAGTGAGGGCGCGTCGTGTACGGGGGAAGTCAAGGCGTGTGTCCCGGCCAAAGAGGGCGAGGTATGTGGAGACCAAGGGGCATTGTTCGATTCGACGGTCTGCCCTGAGTAGGGGCGAGGCGACGTCTCCCGTGATCCTCAAGCGCACCCCAGGTCGAGTGCACAGAGATTGCGGTCTTCGCGAATGGGGGGGAGGGGTCATTCGCTGCCTGCGCTTCACTCTCCCCAGACCACAGGCGAGCGTCTCCCACATCCTCCCTTAGCGCCTCGGTGCCTCACGCCTATTGATGCAACAAGACCGACACGTTGTCGGAGTAGAGGTTGGTGGTGACCACATCGAGCCACCCATCTTCATTGACGTCCCCCACGGCTACGGAGAGTGGACCGGCTCCCACCGCAAAGCGTGGCTGAGCCTGGAACGTCCCATCCCCGGCGCCGAGCAAGACCGACACGTCGTTGGTATAGGAGTTGGCGGTGAGCACATCGAGCCGCCTATCCCCGTTCACGTCCGCCACGGCCACGGAGGATGGACCGGCTCCCACCGCAAAGCGTTGCTCGGCCTGGAACGTCCCATCCCCGTTGCCCAGCAAGACCGACACGCCGCCGGAGTAATAGCTGCCGTCGGCGGTGACCAGATCGAGCCGCCCATCCCCATTGACGTCCGCCACCGCCACGGAGGTTGGAGACCCTCCCACCGCAAAGCGTTGCTGGGCCTGGAACGTCCCATCTCCGTTGCCGAGCACGACCGACACATCGCCGGAGTTGGAGCCGAAGTAGCCGTTGGCCGTGAGCACATCGAGCCGCCCATCGCCATTGACGTCCCCCACTGCTACGGAGCGTGGAGGTATCCCACCGCAAAGCGTTGCTGGGCCTGGAACGTCCCATCTCCATTGCCGAGCAAGACCGACACGTCGGCGGAGTAGTAGTTGGCGGTGACCACATCGAGCCGCCCATCCCCATTGACGTCCGCCACGGCCACGAAGTATGGAAAGTCTCCCACCGGATACCGTTGTTGTACAGGATAGAGAGGAGGCGAACCCAGGACGGGAACCGTGATGACAGGGGAGAACCGGCGATGCCGACTGCCTTTGAATCGGGCGGCCACCCGCAGAGACAGAGTGGCGGCGGTCGCCTGCGTGAGGGTCGTTTGGATGGTGTAGCGCTGATCCCCGGCGACGGCATCCCCATTCACCCCATCATCGTGAAGGTTGCCAAGAATCACGAGTAAGTGGCCGCTAGAGTCCACGCTCTGCAAGATCACACTGTCGGAGACCACCGAGGGGTCGGAGATTAAGGCTGTGACTGTCACCCTCGTGGCCACGCCGACGAAAAGGGAATCAGGCGTGACCGTAGGGGTGTCGATGTGCCAGGCCAACACCTGCCCCGTGCTCAAGAGACTGCCCACGGCCCCACAAACCAAGAACCGGAAGATTGTCCGTGTTACGTGTGCGGTGCCCATAGATTGTATTCCCCCTTCCAGCGTTAGAGCGGCGCGGTTCACCCTGAGATCCGTGTGGCTCTCGTCCCCCTTTGCCAACGGTGCCGCAGCTCTCATGTAGAGGACGTGTGCCAAGGGAAACATGAGTTTCGAATACCGTCGTCCTGTTCCCTTCTCGCCTCACCGATAACAAATTTCTCCCATAGGCTGCTATGAGGCCTCCGTCTATGCCATACCGGTTTGGCATGTTCTCATCAAATAAAGTAACCTTTTCCATTATCCGTAAATTAAGAAAAACCGGATTCTTAAAAATTAGAAAACTAGACGCAAAGGAAGGCGTGGCAAAGAGCATTTTGGCCCATTGCCGCGCCAGTTGTTAATTGGCTTACTCGCTATACAAGTCCTTAATTGCCTAACTCATTTCACGGTGAATCGCGTTTTCGGGTCTTCAGCGCAGCGGAGAGCATGCGAGAACTAGGAGAGCTTGAAAAGCCTGCTAAAGAGTAGCCTCCTCAAACTCTCACCTGAAGCGCAAGGCAGAAAAGCTTCTTTTCGTTACTCAGCATTCCGCATTTGTTACTCGCCACTCACTTCAGCCCCGCCTTGCGAAGAGCAGTCAAATAGCGCTCCAGAGTCAGAGGGTCCTTAAACGGCAGCCTCGATCTGTTCACCTCCAGAGAGAAAGTCGGGTGGAGTCGCAAGACTTCCGCCACTTCCGCTTGCGCCTCCTGCTCGCGGCTCACGTCTTGTACCTTTACCGCTTTGCCCTTGTACGTAAACGCCGAGTTACGAGCGATGACAAAGAGGTTGGAGATTTTGGAGAGGTCGGAGGTAATGTCTTCGGTGATCCCGTCGCTGAAGTACTCCTGCTTGGGGTCTTCACTCATGTTGACGAACGGGAGCACGACGATGGAGGGCTTGTCGGGCAGCGGCAGCGCCGCTGGCGCTGCATCAGTCCTGAGTGCTGAGTCCGGAGGGCGGAGAGGCGAACGAGAAGAATAATGAATGGCTCCAATTGCTACCGCGACAAGCAGCAGGCCAATCACAGCCATCATCGTCCAGTTCCTACGAGGGATTGACCTCCGAACTCCAAACTCCGAACTTCCTACTTCCCTGGCGGCCCCCTCACCCTGGCCCTCTCCCTCGAGGGGAGAGGGAAATTCCATCCTTACTCGGTAGACTCGCACCGGCTCGGCAATGTTCTTGACGTGCTGCTCACCCAGGTCTTCATAGTGCAGGGCGAGTTTGTTCTTGACTTGCTCATAGACGGTCCCCGCGATGTAAATGCCGCCCGGTTCAGCTAGACTCTCCAAGCGTGCAGCGATATTGACGCCATCACCATAAATTTGTTCGCCCTCGACTATGACATCACCGAGGTTGATGCCGATGCGAAACTCCATGCGCCGGTCGGATAGGAACTCGTTGTTCTTGACTCCGAGTGTTTGCTGGATTTCGACCGCGCACTGCACGGCTTCCACCACACTGGCAAATTCGGCCAAGATGCTGTCTCCAGCCGAGCCGACTACTCTGCCGCGATGCTGCTGAATGAGCGGATCGATGATGTGACGATAGGCCGTCAGCGTGTGCAACGTGCCCACCTCGTCCGCGCCCATGAGGCGGCTATAGCCCGCCACATCGGCATGGAGAATCGTGGTCAGCTTGCGTTCAATGCTAGATAGGGACATGTGAGGAACTCATAAAGCGAAAAGCGGGTATTGTCTACCTTTCGTTTATTTATCCCTGTTTATGTTTTGGCTCTTTGGAAAAGAACCACCAGGAGCCGAGAACGACCAACAGGGCGACGATAGCGGCTAGCAACATGAGTTCCATGGGTCAATCCTCTTGCGAAAGGAAAATGGCGATCACAATTAGAATAGCAGCAATCGCTAAGACGACAGTTCCTATAAAGTAGGTCCGGGAGGTGATCTCCCTCGCAAAGATTCCTTGCGCTACTGTTCCAAGGAGAAGACCTACTCCGAGTTTTTCCGCAACATCCGCCATTCTCTTTCTTCTTCCTTTGTTCATCCGAAGAAGAGATTACATTGTCTGTTCTTCCAGGGCTACACTTTACCTCTTTACTCCCGTGCTTTTGCTAGTTGCGCCACCACATTGCGCACCAACCGCAACCCGATATCGTTCTCCAAAGTAAGAATCGACTCGGGATGAAACTGTACAGCAGCCAGAGGAAGACTTACATGTTCGATCGCCATGATGACGCCATCACTGCTTTCAGCCGTCACGCGCAACTCCGCCGGAAGTTTGTCTCTCACAGCGTACAGAGAGTGATAACGAGCCGCGGTAAACGCTTGCGGGAGCCCGTCGAAAATGCGACCGCCTAGCACGCGAATCCGCGCCGGCTTGCCATGCATAGGATAATCAAGAACATCGAGCGCCCCGCCAAGGTGCTCGACTATGCCCTGTAGTCCAAGACAGACGCCGAACACTGGCAACTGGCGGCCGAGCGCTGCGGCGAGCGTGCCGGACACGTTAAAGTCTTTAGGGGTCCCGGGGCCAGGGGAGAGCACGACAAGATCGGGTTGTAATCTATCTAGCTCATCTTCGGGGAATCCAGCACGCAGCGTAATCACTTCTGCGCCGGTCTGACGCAGATAGTTCGCTAAGGTATGGACGAATGAGTCTTGATGATCGACGAGAAGAATCCGTTTCCCTTGGCCGGGTTGCGTCGCTGTCGTTTTGGTTGCGATCGCCGCCCCGCGAGGTCGCCGAATCGCGTCAACAAATGCCGCAGCTTTCAAGCGGGTTTCCCGTTCCTCTTCGTCCGGATCGGAGTCGTACAGCAGCGTCGCGCCGACGCGCACCTGCGCCACGCCGTCTTTGATGCGGATCGTACGTAACGTGAGACCGGTGTTCATATTGCCGTCAAATCCGATCAAACCGATGGCGCCCCCGTACCACGCACGTGGTGATTTCTCGTGATCTTCAATGAACTGCATGGCCCAGACTTTCGGCGCGCCGGTGACGGTGACTGCCCAGGTGTGCGCCAAAAAGGCGTCTAACGCGTCAAACTCTTCACGCAGATGACCTTCGACATGGTCAACGGTATGAATCAGGCGAGAGTACATCTCGATCTGCCGACGACCGATCACGCGCACACTGCCTGGTTTACAGATGCGTGACTTATCATTGCGATCGACGTCGGTGCACATGGTGAGTTCCGACTCGTCTTTGGTTGAGTTGAGGAGTTGGAGAATTTGTGCAGCGTCGCTAATCGGGTCCGCGCCGCGCGCGATCGTGCCAGAGATCGGGCAGGTTTCTACACGGTCGCCATCCACGCGCACGTACATTTCTGGTGAGGCGCCAACGAGATATTCGGACTGACCCAAGTTGATGAGGAATCCGTATGGCGCCGGGTTACGCTCGCGTAAGCGGCGGAACAGTTCCGAAGGGGCAGCGGGGCACGGTTCGAAAAGGGTTTGTCCAGGCACCACTTCAAACAGGTCGCCGCGTTTGAACGCTTCTCGCGCAAGGCGTACGCCTGCGGCGTATTCGCCTGGTTCGTGATCGCAGGACCGCTCCACGTGCTCTGCGCCGACATACGACTGTGATGCGCCCTCGCGTGATAATCCTTCGGTCGAGCGGCCCTGCACCTCAAACTCATAGTGGTAACGGACCGCCTGTTCACGCTGATGGTCGATGACAGTGAGCTGATCAGGGATGTACAGCACTAAATCACGTTGATCCGCCGGTCGCTCCAGTCGTAAGCGCAGCGGCTCGAATTGTAAAGCGAGGTCATAACCGAACGCGCCATAGAAGCCGAGGTGCTGATCCTTATCACTAGCAAAGAGATCGATCACCGCACGCAGGACCGAGAAGATCGAAGGTTGTTTACTACGTTGCTCTTCGGGGAAACGTCCTTCTGGCGTAGCGATGAGACCAGAGAGTTCATCCTCCCCCGTTTCTGATTCGAGTACGGCTGGGAGGGTACGGACAACGTCGGCGATAGCGGGCAGCAACACGCGCCCGCGAGCGTTGAGCGCTGAGAATCGAAACTGACGACCACGTGACGCCAGGACAAGAGGAGGATTAGAAAACCCCATATCCCAACGGGTATAGCGACCCGGATACTCGTAACTTGACGCGAGCAGGACACCGCGTTGGCTATCGAGTGCGTCGATGACCGGCTCTATTGCTCCATCGATGGGAATACTCTCGATCCAGCGATGAACGAGAATGCCGCCATCCGAATGGTAGGTCTCAGAACTTGGGGAAAACGCGGCTTTGCTAACCATAACTGACTCCTCCAAATCGTTCTTTAAGAGCCAGGCCCCGCAAAGCAGCAGGGCCGCAACCTCGGATTTGAGATGGCGGCCCTAAAAATGCCAGAGCCGCCTCGATCTCAAGGCGGCTCCGTGGAAGTTTTACGTACGACGTCCCGGCCGCCTGTTAGGGCAGCCACCACCAGCAGCAATGATGGGTGAATGGACGGTTCGCGATCATGCGGGCGATGGTGACAGGTTGAGAGTATTCAGTCAAGAGCCTCAGAGCATAAAAGACCATAATACGGATGGTTTAATTGTCCCACGCGCATGCGCCCGGTCCGCGCGGATCACCACAACTGCCGCAGGGACCAGGGGCGGCTTCGACGGATGCGCTGCCATTGGTGCTGCTCACCGCGAAAGTCGACAACAGTTTGTCGAGCTTCTTGCTGTTGCAGGACGGACAGGTTGGGGTCATCGAGCCCATAACCAGGGCTTCAAACTGATGGTCACATTTTTTGCACTGGTACTCGTAAAGAGGCATAGGTCCTCCGCATTATGTTTTAGTTACTTATGCCAATACTACAATGTGTTGCCAAGAGGAGCGAAGTCGGTCTTTGGTGGGAAGCCTGTTCATCGTCGTGCACCCAGTACTAGGAGGCCCGCTCCTTGGAGAAGGTGGCCAACGCCAGAGGCGACCTGGGCCGAAGTCCGCCAACCCGCATTACTCTGACGAGAGAGATGATCTTCCAGACGCATTTTTTCCTGCGGGCTAAGACTGTCATAGGGACGACCATAATACTCCTGGGCCTGCTGCTTCGCCGCCGTGTGTGGGTCCATAGCTGTGCAGCCGGTGAGTACAGTCATCCCGATAATCACTGCATTCACTCTGCGAAGCCACATAGGATATCCTCCCTTATTGTTCCGGCCTTTTGTCCTGCTGTCGCACTGATTCAGCAATGTCATATACTTCTTGTTTGACTCTTTCCAGATCTTCCCGGGTGCGACGATTATCTCCTATCACTTTTTCACGTTTCTCTTTGAGGGTCTGGCGCAGGGTCTTCGCACGCTCCCACAGCTGACACAGCTCGTCGATATCCTTCTGATTATCCCGGAAAAATGCTACCCGCGAGTCGTCCAATTTTTGCCGCAAGTCCTCCCAGTTGTTTACTAACTCCAAGAGGCGATGGGCTTTTGCTTTGACGTCATCTGAGGTGTGTGGGTTCCCTAAGAGTCGCTCCGCTGTGTTCCTGATGCGTTCAAGTCGCAGGTGCAGGCCCTCGCGCTGCAGCGGTATCATCGCTCCTTGTCTCTCTCTTCTCCAAGGGCACCCTTGAACGTCAGGACGCTCGGTCTCAGACGAGAAGGGAGGCGGACCACTGTGCGGAAACGCCGGTTGGGGCGTGGTCTGACCTTCGCCCCGTTGGAGAAAAGGTTGCGCACGAGCGAGGCCACCGCTGAATTCCCAACAACAGAGGAGCAAGACCACAACGACGTTAATTCTATTCATCATCGGAATCCCAAGCAGAAGGTTCTTCCGGCCAGGTCGGAATGTCTGATGGTTTATCGGAGAGCGTCTTCTGGTCATAGTCCAGAGCCTCCAAGAGTTGGTTGCTTAATGTGACGGCCGTCACTGGATCCTGCCGTTCAAGTGGAGCAGCGATATAAAACGCAATTGCCGCCGCGGCTGTCGCGAGCGTTCCTACAATCGAGAGTCTTCCCCAATGACGCCATGAAGACATGCGGCTTAAGAAAAAAGTTCTTGTGTGCGTACGGTTGGAGAAAGGCGTCGTCTCCTGCTGGTAGTCTGACGGCGTTTTGATCTGCTTGAGCCGCTCTTGCAGTTGCGCCGTCATCACGGGGGTGACTTCTCTCGCTGGGAATGAGCGGAGGAGCTGACGGGTGCTCTCAAATTGCCGAAGAAGTTCTTTGCAGACTGTACATTCGCGCAGATGAGTCGACAGTCGCTCGCGTTCAGAAATAGAGAGTTCATCATCGAGATATGGACTCAGCAGTTGTTGGTATTGACGACACCTCATAGGATAACCCTTTGTGAATTTTGTTGTAGTAAGGCGACACGTAACTGCTCCCGCGCCCGCGCGAGGCGCGAACGCACCGTGCCAATTGGGGCGTTGACAATCTCAGCAATCTCTTCGTACGGGAGATCCTGAAACTCTCGGAGGATCAGCATCATCCGCCACTCCGGAGGGAGAGAGTCAAGCGCTCGCCGGACGCGAACCCTCTCTTCTTTCAAGGCTAGGACTTCCGAGGCGTCAGGCGTCTCCGTTGGAGGATCGTATTCCTCAGCATCTTCAGGGTCCTGAGCGCGTCGAGACTTGTGCAATCCCCAAGACAAGAATCGCCACCGTCTGCGTTTGCGCAGTTCATCGAGCGTTAGATTGGCGGCGATGCGGTATAGCCATGGCGCGAAATTGGGGCTTGCTCCGTCCGAGTGCAGTCGGGGCTGATAAGAGGCAAGGTTTTCTAGCGCACGCACAAAGGTTTCCTGCCACAAATCCTCCGCAGCGGTATGGTCTCGGACCATTCTATTGATGAGAGTAAACACTGCTTTGCCATATCGTTGGACGAGCAATGCAAAGGCCTCGCGGTCTCCAGCTTTCGCTTGAGTGATGAGGGGTAAGTCATCCTGCTCTCCCCCTTGCTCGTGCGACGAGGACAGTCCTTTGCTGTGGCGCGTCTGGTTGGGCAAAGCCCGGTCCTTTCCTCTCACCCTAGATTTTTTTTGCAGCTAAGACGCTCTCTAGTGCAGGTTCAGTCTACCTCTTGGGGAATACCGCTGTAGGGGGCCGATTCATCGGACCCACCCACGGGCTTGATCAATCAAGCCCCTACCCCTGCCTTGGCCGCATCGAGGCGCATCATATTCCCCAACCGGTTTCCTGCAGATGCACTAGGAAAACGTCTGAGACGAGAAAAAGTTCCTGACGCTTTTGAGGGTTGCTTTGCCGGGAACTTTTTTTTTGCTCACACGTTCTTAAAGAGCAGGAGGATAAAGGTATGAAAAATATGCGTCTAATGTCAATCGTCGGCGCTGGACTAGTTGCTGGCCTGCTGTGGACTGGAACCTCAGCTCACGCCGAAACCCGTTGGGAACGTCACCATCCCCGACGCGATCAGGTCAATGATCGTTTAGAGCGACAACACGCCCGCATTCACGCAGGGCTCGTAAAGGGGCAGCTTTCCCCACAGGAAGCACATCAACTTTCGCAAGAAGATCGACAGATTCGACTGCAAGAACGCGCCCTCGCTGGACAACAGGGAGGCCATATCACTCGAGCCGAGCAAGCCCAATTCAATCGAGAAGAGAACGCAGTCAGTCGGCAAATCTATAGGGAACGACATGATGGGCAATAACGTTCGACAGTCGCTCATATCCTCTTTCGCAACAAGATCTCATCGCACCCTGGTGCGATAAGATCTTGAATCGGCCCGATTTCATAGTAACCGCGCCGTTCGTAAAAAGCTCGGGCTTTGGTGTTGAAGCTGGAAACGAGAAGCCACACATTGTGAGAAGCGAGCCGCGTTTGGGCTTCGAGCCAGTCCATGATGTCGGCGCCGACGCCATGCCCTTGTGTGGCTGCGTCTAAGCCGATGAGTTCCAGGTATGACCCCCGCAGCCAGGGATAGCGAACGCACACGACACCACTCATGTGATTCTCTGTGACAACGCCATAGCGATAGAGCGCTGCATCTTGACGGAGCAGATACGCTTGCATGGCGCTGGCGGTGTAACGCAACGTGCGCCAGGGGTCCATATTCGCCAACTGCTCGCCTAGCAGAGTAGCTTCGGCTTCGTTGCCCATGGCCCGCAGGGTGCAGGCGGCTAACGAGTATTGGGTTTGTGAAAATGGCGCGAGGTTAGTCATGGACGAACCTCCTTCTTGGAAGGATGATCGTAGCGTTGAGTATCGCCGGGGCGCAGTTCATAACAATCCGACGTCGAGGTGATAGTTCCTCCCGTCTGAAGCGCAAGCCGAAGGAGTTCACTCACTGTGACAAAGGTAAAGCCGCGCTCTCGTAAAACTGCAACGATGCGTGGAAGCGCGGCGGCGGTATTGTACCCGCGCCCGTTGGCGTGAAAGATGACGATTGAACCAGATCGTGTTTGTCGGAGCACGGTGTTGATAATTTGCGGCGCCGTTTGATGACCGTCTGGATCACCGCTGACAACATCCCATTGAATTGCCGAAAGTGCGGCTTGGGTGACCGCATTGAGCGCAGCCGTGTTGCAGGCGCCGTAGGGAAAGCGGAACATCAAGGGGACGGCCGGGATCTTCGCAATTTCCTGTTCATCGACGCCCTGCTGACGAGCCCTGCGAGCAAGTTCTTCGCGCAACAAGATATACTGCGCTTGCGGCCAGAGAATCTGTTCACGGAGATGTTGTTCATTTGCGAGCCGCAGGTTGGCGTGCGACCAACTATGGTTCCCCACTTCAAAAAGTGGATCGGCAATGAGCTGCAGCGCCCGTTCCTGATGATTGCGCATCCACTTACCGCCGGCGAAGAAGGTGGCGTGAACGCGTTCTGAACGGAGATAGTCCACAATGGGCGCGTCGTAGCCTGAGATTTCCTTGGTGCCCTCACAAAGATCAAAGGTGAGGGCAATGACTTTGTAGAGAGGTTTCAGCTCAACGCGTCGAATTGAGACAGATGGCCCGGGCGGTACGGACGCTGACTGTGCTGGCAATTCCGGCAAATTTGGAGCAAGCCGATCAGCAAGGGAGGCGCGGCGTCTGTCGCGCTCGCCCGCGCTGCCGCGCAGAGCCTCCGGCGTCCACAGTTTTTCGAGAATGATCTGGGAGCCGAAGGTGAGGGGTTCTTCCGCCTGAAGCGCCGCGAGCAAAGGACCAGCATAGAGAAAGATGAACAGGAAGAAGAGGCCGCATCCTTTCCTCCAGCAGAAACCGCTCATCCTTTCGGTAACCCCAGCACCCGTTCGCCAATGATGTTGTGTTGAATCTCGCTGGTGCCCCCGGCGATAGTGTATTGGCGCGCGCTGAGCACCCGGTTGACCCAACGCGGAGCGTCGGGAACGTCGTCGAATGTCGTGTTGGTTACTGCAAAGTCTCCCAACAGTTCGCTGGCAAATTGAGCAATGCGTACCCCGAGTTCAGAGCCGGTGAGTTTCAGCATGGAGCCTTCCGGTCCAGGCGGCAATCCTTTCAGCTGACGGGTGAGGGTGCGTAGACGCGTCAGGCTCAGGCTCTCGCATTCAGTTAACAAATACGCCAGCTTTTGTCGCACCCATGACTGCTCCCAGGCGATCTGCCCATTGACCTTCACTTGATGGGCGAGCGCCGCTAGACGTTGCACTTGTTCTTTATAATTGCCGCCGCCCGCTATTGAGCGTTCGAACATCAGGGTGGTGATCGTCACCTTCCAGCCTTCGTTCTGCGGGCCGACCAGGTTCATCTTCGGCACGCGGACATCTTCAAAGAACACTTCGTTAAAATGTTCGTGGCCGTTTGCCAGCACGAGCGGACGCACCGTAATGCCTGGCGTTTTCATATCGACGAGCAGATAACTGATGCCGTTATGTTTCGGCGCATTGGGATCGGTGCGCGCCAGCATGAAAATCCAGTCAGCATATTGGGCTCCGGAGGTCCACACCTTTTGACCATTGACGACAAAATAGTCGCCCATATCCACGGCGCGGGTTTGCAATCCCGCCAAGTCGGAACCGGCGCCAGGTTCTGAATACCCCTGGCACCAAATGACTTCTCCCTTGAGCGTCGGATGCAGAAAGCGCTCTTTTTGTTCCTCCGTGCCCCATTGCATTAATGTGGGGCCGCAGAGCGCAATGCCCGAATAGCCAGGCAACACTGGCGCACGCGCATGTGAGTACTCTTCGTCAAAGATTACTTGCTCCATCAAGTCTGCTCCCTGGCCGCCATATTGCTTTGGCCAAGCGATGCCGACCCAGCCTGCATCGTACATTTTCCGTTGCCAGGCGCGTCGTTTGATAAACGTTGCACGGTCGGGTGCGATGCGCTCGTCGCGTGCATCTTCAACGCATAATTCTTTCGGAAGATTGGCGTCGAGCCAGGTGCGCACTTTGGCGCGATAGACTTCTTGCTCAGGAGTGTATTGGAAATCCATAGCGGTCCTCCCTTTTTATCTTCTACAGGCTCAACCAAAACTCATTGCATGACAAGAGCTTGTTGGGCCGTGGTAGAAT
>JACXTT010007436.1_pt1 | contig 15423 bp, 12 predicted proteins | sample 9270951 | NCBI WGS metagenome assembly JACXTT01 (sample SAMN15532306, study PRJNA645909) | rock metagenome | isolation source: weathered quartz diorite | place: Puerto Rico | collected 2017-06-21 | reverse complement strand
TACTTGGCGACGCGATCGGAGCGCGCCGGAGCGCCCGTCTTGATCTGACTCGCGTTCGTCGCGACCGCGAGATCCGCGATGGTCGCATCCTCCGTTTCTCCGGATCGGTGTGAGATGACCGCCACGTACCCGGCTCGTTGCGCGATCTCGATCGTGTCGAGCGTCTCGGTCAGCGTTCCGATCTGGTTCAGCTTGACCAGAATCGCGTTCCCGACCCGCGCCTCGATTCCCCGCCGCAGGAAGGCGGCGTTGGTGACGAAGATGTCGTCGCCGACGAGCTGGAGCCGCCGCCCGAGCCGGTCGGTGAGCGTCTGCCAGCCCTCCCAGTCGTTCTCGCCGAGACCGTCCTCGATCGACACGATCGGGAAGCGGTCGGCGAGGTCGGCCCAGAGGTCGATCATGCCTCCCGCGTCGAGGGTGCCACCGGAACGCCGGAGCTGGTAGACGCCGTCTGCGTGGAGCTCGCTCGCCGCGGGGTCGAGAGCGATCGCCACCTTGTCGCGATGCCCTGCGCGCTCCGCCGCCTCGAGAATCACGGCGCAGGTGTCGGCCGCCGACGGCAGGTCCGGCGCAAAGCCGCCCTCGTCGCCCACACCGGTCGCAAGACCGCGCTCCTTCAGCAAGGTCCTCAGATGGTGGTAGGTCTCCGCGCCGATGCGAAGCCCCTCGGAGAAGGACTCGGAGCCGGCGGGCACGAGCATGAACTCCTGGAAGTCGAGGTTGTTCTCGGCGTGGGCGCCGCCGTTGACGACGTTCATCATCGGCACGGGCAGCACGTGCGCGTTGGTGCCTCCGATCCAGCGGTAGAACGGCTGACCCGAGTGCTCGGCGGCTGCCTTCGCTGCCGCAAGCGAACACCCGAGGATGGCGTTGGCGCCGAGGCGGCTCTTCGTCGGCGTGCCGTCGAGGTCGACCATGGCGGCGTCGACCTCGCGCTGCTCCTCGGCAGCGAACCCGGTCAGCAGGCGCGTCAGCTCGCCGTTCACGTGCTCGACCGCACGCGAGACGCCCTTGCCGAGCCAGCGCTCACCGCCGTCGCGGAGCTCGACAGCCTCGTGCTCGCCCGTCGAGGCGCCCGACGGCACTGCGGCCCGGCCGAACGCACCCGACTCGAGCCCGACCTCGACCTCGAGCGTCGGGTTGCCGCGCGAGTCGAGGATCTGCCGCGCGTGGACGTGGACGATCTCGCTCGTCATGGTCTGATCCTAGAAAGCTCGGCCTTGGCGCGGTCGTAGTAGGCGTCCTGCGCTTCCAGGTCGAGCTCCGTCCAGGTCTCCCCCGCCTGCGCCGCGATGCGCTCGGCGAGCTCGACGCGCTCGACGAACCGGGCGCTCGTGGCGCGGAGTGCCAGCTCGGGATCGACGTTGAGGCGTCTCGCGACATTGACGACCGTGAACAGAAGGTCGCCGATCTCTCCGACCGCCTCCTTGTCCGGCTCGGTCTCCGGCGCCGGCGTTCCGGTCGCATTGACGACGTCCACGAGCTCGGTGAGCTCCTCCCGGATCTTCGACAGCGGCCCCGCGAGATCCGGCCAGTCGTAACCGACGGCGGCGGTGCGGCGTTGCACCTTGCGCGCGTGCAGCAAGGCGGGGAGCGAGCCGGGCACGTCGTGGAAGATGCCCACGCGGCCCTCCTGCTCCGTCTTGATCGCCTCCCAGCGCTCCCGGACGCGCCCAGCCGTGCGCGCATCGGCGTCGCCGAAGACGTGAGGGTGACGGCGGACGAGCTTCTCGTGGACGTTGCGAGCAACGGCTTCGAGGTCGCCGTCGCCTTGCTCCTCCAGGAGCAGGGCAAGGAAGTAGACCTGGAACAGGAGGTCGCCGAGCTCGTCGAGCAGCTTGGCGGGAGACCCCGCAAGGGCGGCGTCGGCCACCTCGTACGCCTCCTCGACCGTGTGCGGGACGATCGTGCGCTCGGTCTGCTCGCGGTCCCAGGGGCAGTCGCGGCGCAGGCGACGCGTCAGCTCCTGCAGGTCGACGAGCGCGTCGCCGAGGGCCATTGGCCTCTAGCCGGTCGTGGTCGCTGCGCTGGTGCTGGTCGTGCCGGTCGGGGCCGGCGGCTCGAACCCGGTGGCGTACGAGATCTTGCCCTTGTACTTCCGACCCAGGTCGGCGGCCCACGTCTGCAGGGCGGCCTGCTGCTTCTGTTGCAGCAGCAGCGTGCGGATCGACGCAGTCGCCTGAGTGAGCGTCATCGTCTGGGCCGGCTTGGCAGCTGCGAGCGCCTGGATCAGGTGATAGCCGAACTGCGACTTCACGGGCTGGGAGACCTCGTGTGTCTTGAGCGAGAACGCCGACGCCTCGAACTCCTTCACGAACGTGCCCTTCACATCCGTGTACTCGCCGCCCTTGTCCTTCGAACCGGGGTCTTGCGAGTACTTCTTGACCAGTGTCACGAAACTCGCCCCGGCCTTCAGCTTGGCGTAGAGCTCGTCGGCGAGCGTCTTCGACTTCGTGAAGTCGACCTTCGTGTCGGTGACGCCCTTCGCGGCCACGCCGACGCCCTTGGCGTTGAGTGCGACAAGGATGTGGCGCACGCGGCGCTGGGCCGGTGTCGTGTACGGCGTCGAGCCCTTGTTCTTGTCGTAGTACGCCTTGATCTCCGCCGGCGTCACCTTCACGTCCTTCGTGATCGCCTTGCTCAGCTTCGTCCCGAGCACCTGGCGATGCTCGATCGTCTCGAACTCGGCCATGCTGTACCCGGTCGTCTTGAGGTAGGCGTCGAACTTCTTGTGGTCGCCGTTGAACCGCTGTTTGACGATGTCGTCGAGCGCCTTGGTGACGTCGGCCGTGGTCACCGTCACCCCGAGCTTGGTGGCCTGCTGCTCGTACTCCGCCTGCGTGACGAGGTAGACGGCGGCCTGCTGCTGCAGCGACTGGTACTGCGTGCTGCCCGCCGTCGGAAACGTCTGCTTGTTGTGCTTGTAGGTGAGCTCGGCGGTCTTCATCAGCTCGTCGAGCTCGGCGCGGGTGATCTTCGTTCCGGCGACAGTCGCCACGACGCCGCTGCCCAGATCGCTGCCACCGGAGCTGCTCGAATTGCTCCCGCCACCGCAGCCCGCCACGGCGAGCGCGCCCGTGACGACGACGGCTACCAGCGAAAGATTCGTTCGGGTCATGGAAAAAGCGTCATGCAGCGAAAGGTCAGGCCGCGAGACGCGCCTCTACGATAGCAGCGGCCAGTCCGAGGGCCTGGTCGAGGTCGTCCACCCGCTGGGACACCTCGCGCTTCGCGGTCGAGTAGACCGCCGTGTCGATCACAGCACGCAGCGCCCGCACCTCGTTCGAGCCGAGCGCGATCGGCCCCACCGTTGCGCGCCCACCCCGGTACACCAGGTAGTCGGCACCGACGCGCGCTAGCGCCAGCTTCGCCTCCTGGATCGCGAAGAGATTCTCGACCGGCTCCGGCAGCGGGCCGAAGCGGTCCTCGGTCGCGAGCCGTAGCTCGCGCAGCTCGTCGTCCGACTCGACAAGCGCGAGCCGCCGGTGGAGGTCGATCTTCATCGCCTCGCCCGCGATGTAGGCGGCGGGAATGAAGGCGTCCACTCGAGCGTCGACGCGGACGGGGCGCGTGACGAGTCGAGACTGGCCCGACAGCTCGGCGACCGCCTCGTTCAGCATCTCCACGTAGAGCTCGAATCCGAGTGCGGCCACGTGACCCGACTGCTCGGCTCCGAGGAGATCGCCGGCCCCACGTATCTCGAGGTCGCGCATCGCGATCTGGAAGCCTGCACCGAGCTCGGTGTGGTCGGCGAGCGTCGACAGGCGTGCCCGCGCCTCCGGCGTCAGCTCGTGTGCGTCCGGATAGAACAGGTACGCGTGGGCGGTCACGTCCGAGCGCCCGACTCGCCCGCGGATCTGGTACAGCTGGCTCAACCCGAGCATGTCCGCGCGCTCGACGACCAGCGTGTTGGCCTGCGGGATATCGATCCCCGATTCGATGATCGTGGTCGAGACGAGCACGTCTGCGTCGCCGCGCAGGAATGCGTGCATCCGGTCCTCGAGCTCGCGTTCGCTCATCTGGCCGTGCGCGACCAGGAACCGAAGCTCCGGGCAGAGCTGCTGGAGCTTCGCGGCGGCCTCATCGATCGTCTCGACGCGGTTGTGCAGGGAGAACGACCGACCGCCCCGGGCGTGTTCCCGCGAAAGCGCCTGCGCGACGAGCTCCTCGTCGTATTCGCCGACCGTCGTTCGGATCGGGCGGCGCCCTTCGGGTGGCGTCTCGATGATCGAGATGTCGCGCAGCCCCGAGAGCGACATGTGCAGGGTGCGCGGAATCGGCGTCGCCGAGAGCGCGAGCACGTCGACCTCGAGACGGAGCGCACGGAGCAGCTCCTTCTGCGCCACGCCGAAGCGCTGCTCCTCGTCGAGGACGACCAGACCGAGATCCTTCGGGATCACGTCCCGCGAGAGGATCCGGTGCGTCCCGACGAGCACCTCGACTCTTCCTTCGGAAAAGTCTTTCAGGATCTTCTTTGTCTCCGCCGGCGTTCGGAACCGAGAGACCATCTCCACCCTGATAGGGAAATCGCGGTAGCGATTTCTCAAGGTATTCCAGTGCTGCTCGGCGAGGATGGTGGTCGGGCAGAGGACGAGCGCCTGCTTGCCGTTGACCGCAACCGCGAACGCCGCACGGACGCCCACCTCCGTCTTGCCAAAGCCGACGTCGCCGCAGACGAGGCGGTCCATCGGGTGCGAGGACTCGAGGTCCTCCTTCACCGCCTCGATCGCGCGCGCCTGATCCTCGGTCTCGCGGTACGGGAATGACGTCTCGAGCCGTTCCAGCCACTCGTTGCCGAGGTCGAACGAGACACCGGGTGCGCGCTGGCGCTGTGCGTAGAGCGCCAGCAGCTCTCCGGCCAGCTCCCGCACCGACTCGCGCGCCCGTGCCTTGAGATTCGCCCAGGCCTTGCCGCCGAGCTTCGAAAGCTGAGGCGCCTTGGCATCGGCGCCGATGTACTTCGACAGCTTGCCGAGCTGGTCGTGCGGCAGGTAGAGCCGGTCCTCGCCCCGAAACGCCACGTAGAGGTAGTCGCGTGTGACGGAGGCGACCTCTTTCGTCTCGAAGCCGAGGAGCTTGCCAACGCCGTGGTCCTCATGGACGACGTAGTCGCCGGTGCGCAGGTCGGCGAACGACGCGAGCGCCCGGCCGAGCCGCGCGTCGGCCCGAGGCGGCCGCTTCCGGAACACCTGCGTGTCGGGCAGCAGCACGAGACCGAGCTCCCGCCAAACGAAGCCACGGCGTGCCGGCGAGACGACGAAACGAAGAACCGCGCTCTTCGGGAGTGGGCTCGGGGTGTCGAGCGTCTCGGGGTCGACCTTGCGCAGCAGCGCCTTCTGGCGCAGCGCCTCTCCCCGATGCTGGAAGGCGACGACAACGCGATGGCCGGCGCGAACAAAGCCGTCGAGCTCGTTCTCCGCCTCGGCAAGCCCGCGCGCCGCGATTGCCGGCCGCTGCGCCTCGAACGCGAACGGCTGGCCGCGGGGGAACGGGTCGAGCTCGGACGCACGCGACAGGTCGAGCGGCGCGAGATCCTCTTCGTCCCAGACCCGGTGAACGTCGTCCGGTTCCCAGACGATGTCCGGCGCACGGTCCACGGTCGGCACGAGATCGTCGGGCAGCTCCGGCGGGACGATGTCGATACGTCGCTCGGCAGCCGGATAGACGAGCGCCTGCTCGACCGGATGGAGCGCACGCTGGGTGAACGGCGAGAACGCTCGCACCTGCTCGATCTCGTCGCCGAACAGCTCGATACGCAAAGGCTCGCGGCCGGTGGAGGGAAAGACGTCGACGATGCCGCCGCGGACGGCGAACTGGCCGCGCTCCTCGACCCGCTCCACCCGCGCGTATCCCGACAGCGCGAGCTCCTCCGCCAGCCCCCCGCTGCCCGGCTCGTCGCCGACCCGGAGCCGGATCGAGTTCGGGCGCTCCGATCGCGGCGGCAACCGGTCGGCAAGCGCACGAGCCGACGCGCACACGAGACCACCGCGACCCAACACGTCGATGGCGCGGAACCGCTCGCCGACGAGATGCGGTGGCGGCTCGAGGCCGGATGTGTGGGCAACGCCTCGCCCTGGCAGCAACGCCACGATGTCGGCGGACACATACCACGCCACCGCCTCGGCCGCGTCCCGGGCGTCACCGTCCTCCGGCAGCAGGACGAGCAGCGGCCCGCCCACCTCCCGGTGCCACGTCGCCAGCACCAGCGGCAGTACCGGCTCGGAGACGCGCGCGCGCGCCGGCAGCGCCGCCGCGAACGCGCGAAAGCGCTCGTGCGCCGCGAGCTCGTCGACGAAGGCGGTGAGCGCTGTTCGGTCCATACGTCTGGCGGGACACGCGTTCCCGCAGGCCGATCGTAGCGCCGCTATCGTGGAGGACGGATGACCGACGCCGCTGTCGAAGTCCGGGGTCTGACCAAGCGGTACGGGGACATCGTCGCGGTGGACAACGTCGACCTCGTCGTCCCCCGCGCCTCCGCGTTCGGCTACCTGGGCCCGAACGGCGCAGGCAAGACCACCCTGATCAAGATGCTGCTCGGGCTCACGCGGGCGAACGCGGGAGAGATGCACGTGCTCGGCTTGCCCGTGCCCGAGCAGGCAGCCCCCGCTCTCGCCCGCGTCGGGGCGATCGTCGAGGAGCCCCGTTTCCACGGGTTTCTCACCGGACGCGAGAACCTCTGGATCGCCGCGGCGGCGAGGGAAAAGCGCGCGCACGCACGCATCTCCAATGCGCTCGGCCGCGTCGGGCTCGCAGACCGCGCGGACAGGAAGGTGAAGACCTATTCGCAGGGGATGCGGCAGCGGCTCGGTGTCGCTCGCTGCCTCCTCGCCGACCCCGAATTGCTGATCCTCGACGAGCCCACGAACGGGCTCGACCCGGCCGGAATCCAGGAGTTCAGGGAGTTCGTCAGGTCGTTCGTCGCCGAAGGCAGAACCGTGCTCCTCTCGTCGCATCTCCTGGGCGAGGTGGAGCGGATCTGCGACGCGGTCGCGATCGTCGACCGTGGCAGGGTCGTCACCCAGGGCACCATCGCAGAGCTCTCCGCCGCCTCCGACTGGTCGATCGTGATCGCGTGCGACGACTCGTCACGCGCCCAGGTGCTGCTGGCGCAACGCCCGGAAGTGAGCTCGATCACGGGCGATGGTGACGCCCTCCGGATCGCTCTCGCGCAGGGAAGTTCGCTCGAGGCCACCGCCGCCGACCTCAATCGCGTGCTCGTCACGGCGGGAATCGGGGTCTATCGGCTCGGGGTGGAACGGGCGTCGCTCGAGCAGCTCTTCTTCGAGATCACGACGCGGCTGGAGGATGCCGCGTGACGACGCTTCCGGGCTCAGCTCTCGCGTCCGACGCCGGCGTTCCGCGGCTCCCGTTCCGGCTCGCCCGCGCCGAGACGCTCAAGCTGCGGAAGCGGCGCGGCTTGATGACCGTCGTCGGCCTGTTGACGATCGGCGTGATCTGCGTGGCCTTCGTCGCATTCGAGCTCTTTCACGTGAGCAACTCGGTGAAGTACGGGCCCGCCGGCGGGCTCGACCACTTCCAGCACGCCGTCTTCATCCTCTCCCAACTCGGGTCGGTCGCGGCGGCGCTGCTGGGTGCGACCGCCGGTGCGGGCGACCTCGGTGCGGGCGTGTTCCGGGAGCTGGTGGTCACGGGTCGCTCGCGACTCGCGCTCTACGGCGCCCGGATCCCGGGTGCGCTGGCAGTCCTCTGGCCGCTGATCGCCGTCGCATTCACGATCATCTCGATCTTCACCGTCGGCCTGGCAGACGGTCTCCCGACGCCGAGCATTCGGCTCTTCGTCGAGAGCGGCTTGTGGCTCGAGCTCACCACGTCGCTCGCGTTCGTGCTCGGCCTGGGTCTGGCATCACTGATCGGCTCGCGGGCAACCACGATCGCCGTCCTCTTCGGCTGGATCATCGTCGTCGAGCCGATCCTGGCGCACGTCAAGCCACTCGGCCGAGCACGCGACGCGCTGCTCAACGCAGGCCTCGACCGCATCGCGCCGCACGGGATCGTCGACCGCGACCTGCGGCTGCCGATGTCGCTCGGGATTGCCGTGGTCGTGGTGGCGACCTGGGGGGTGGCGGCTCTGGCCGCGGGAGCGTGGCGAACGGCGACGCGCGACGCCTGACCGCCCCGCACCCGTCAGTTGAAGGCGCGCTGGGTCGGCTCCAGACCCTCGGCGAGCAGCGTCTCGATCGCGTCGGCCGCTCGCGTCACGATCGCGCCGGCGTCGTCCTCGGGCGCGAACGGTGAAAGAACGTAGTCCGCGACAGGACGCCGGTCACCGCGAGCCGGCCTTCCGACGCCGATGCGCAGGCGAAGGAACTCCTGCGAGCCGAGCGCCTGCGCGATCGAACGGAGGCCGTTGTGCCCGGCAAGACCACCGCCTGCACGCGCCTGCAGGCGGCCGACCTCGAGGTCGACGTCGTCGTGGACGACCACGACCTGCTCGATCGGAACTTTGAAGAACCGCCTGGCCGCCCCGAGCGAGCGTCCCGAGTCGTTCATGTACGTCTCGGGCTCGAGCAGCGCGATTCTCGCGTCGCCGACGCGGATCTCGGACAGGCGCCCGCTGAACTTGGACCGGAAGGAGCCGCCGTGCCGCGTTGCCAGCTCGTCGACCACCATCCAGCCCGCGTTGTGCCGGTCGCGTGCGTGCTCGCGACCCGGGTTGCCGAGCCCGACGACGAGCAGATCCAACGTCGAGGCCGGGGTGCCTCGACGGAAGAGCCCCACGAGTTACTCCTCGGCGTCGGCCGGTGGCTCGGCGGCAGCCTCGGCTGCGGGCGTCTCGCCTTCGGCGGCCTCTTCGCCTTCTGCCGCCTCCGCTTCCGCCTCCTCGAGCTCGGCGAGGCCGCGCGGCACCGTGCACGTCGCGAGCACCGTCTCGTGCGGATCGTCGAGGAAGGTGACTCCCTCGATCGCCGGCAGATCCTCGAGGCGGAACGAGCCTCCGATCTCGAGCCCGCTCAGATCGGCCTCGACGTGCTCGGGAATGGTGCCCGGGAGCGCCTCCACGTTCAACTCTCGCGTGACCTGCTGCAGCACGCCACCCTGCTTGACGCCCGGTGAATCGCCGACGAACTGAACGGCGACGGAGGCGTGGATCGGCTGGTCGAGCCTGACCTCGTGGAAGTCGACATGCGTGATCGTCCCGCGCATGGCGTTCTGCTGGAACTCCTTGAGCACTGCGTGGTGCGGCGTCGCCTGGCCCTCGATCACGACATCGAGGATCGCGTGCAGACCCGAGCTCCCGGTCAGCGCTCCGCGCAGCTCGCGCTCGCCGACGACGATCGCGCGCGCGGTGCCCTTGCCGTAGAGGACGCCGGGGATCAGACCCTGCTTGCGCAGGCGCCTGGTGTGGCTCGAACCGAGCTCGTTCCCGGTGCGCTCCTTGACCTCGAGGCGGGTTCTCTCCCCGGACACGGCGGCGGATTGTAGCGGACGACCGCTTGTCAGAAGAGCTGGTTCTCGCCGCCGAAGATCGCCGACACCGACTCGTCGGAGAAGACGTTCATGATCGTCTCGGCGAGCAGGCCGGAGACGGTGAGGACCGTCATCGTCGCCGGTCTGCGGAGCGGGTCGATCGGCACCGTGTCGGTGACGACGATCCCCTCGAGGTCCGCCTCGGCGAACCGCTCGAGCGCATCGCCCGAGAAGATGCCGTGGGTGGCGAACACCCAGACGCCACGCGCGCCCTGCTGCTTGAGCGCCTCGACGTTCGCGAGCAGCGTCCCTCCGGTCATGATCACGTCGTCGCCGACGATCGCGATCTTGTCGCGCACGCGGCCGGTGATCTCGCTGACCTCGACCTTGTCGTGCGCCGGCCGCGTCTTGTGGATGATCGCGAACTCGGCGTCGATCATCTCGGCGAAACGCACCGCCATCTTGGCGCGCCCTGCGTCGGGCGACACCGAGACCACGTCGGGCCCCGTGACGCCGAGATCGCGGAAGTGCTGTGCGAACAGTGGCAACGCCGTCATGTGGTCGACCGGGATCGTGAAGAACCCCTGGATCTGCCCGGCATGAAGATCCATCGTCAGCACGCGGTCGGCGCCGGCGAGCTGCAGCATGTCCGCGACGTAGCGGGCGGAGATCGGCTCGCGCGGCTTGGCCTTGCGGTCCTGCCGGGCGTACGGGAAGAGCGGCGCAACCGCGGTGATCCGCTTGGCGGACGCGAGTTTCGCAGCCTGGATCATGAAGCAGAGCTCCATGAGGTTTCGGTCGACGGGCGCGCAACCCGTCTGGACGACGAACACGTCGGCGCCGCGGATCGACTCGCAGTAGCGCACGTACGTCTCGTCGTTCGCGAACGTCTCCAGCTCGATCTCGCCCAGCTCGACCTCGAGCCGCTCGGCGATCTTCGCGGCGAGCACGGGATGCGAGCTGCCCGAGAAGACCATCAGCCGCTTCTGCGGCGTCAGCGGGATGGCGTGTCCGACCGTCATCTCGACCTGCGGGGTTGCACGCTGCAGGCCGGGCAACGTCTGTTCAATCGTCGCGCTTTCCACCCCGTCCTTCCTTGTTCACCTGGCGCGCACGGGCGATCGCGAGCGCGTTCGGGGGGACATCGTCTGTGATGACTGATCCGGCTGCGATCCATGCGTCGTCGCCGACGGTGACGGGGGCGACGAAGGCATTGTCGACGCCGGTCCTGACGTTGCTGCCGATCGTGGTGCGGCCCTTCGGCACCCCCGGCGTGTGCGAGAAGTTGACGGTGATGTTGCCCGCGCCGATGTTGGTGTCCTCGCCGACGTCGGCATCGCCGAGGTACGAGAGGTGCGGCACCTTGGTCCGTGCACCGATGCGGGAGTTCTTCAGCTCCACGAACGCGCCAGCTTTCGCCCCTGCCTCGAGCACCGTGCCGGGGCGAAGGTAACAGAACGGACCCACCGTCACAGCGGAACCGAGCTGCGCGTCGACGACGACCACGTGCGGGCCGATCTCGGCGCCCTCGCCGACGCTCGTGGCCCCGCGCAGCACGGTAAAGGGGTGGATCACGGCGTCGGTGCCGATCTCCACACCGGCCTCGATCCACGTCGTCGCCGGGTCGACGATCGTCACGCCGGCGAGCATGTGCTCCGAGTTGACCCGTTCACGCAGCACGGCCGCAGCGGAGGCCAGATCGGCGCGCGTGTTGACGCCGTCGACCTCCCGGGGGTCTGGGGCGACGTGCACCGCCACCTTCGCACCGTCGTCGAGCAGCAGCGCGAGCGTGTCCGTGAGATAGAGCTCGCCCTGTGCGTTGTGCGGCTGCAGCCGGTCGAGCACCGGCCAGAGCCGCGCTCCCGAGAAAACGTAGATGGACGAGTTCACCTCCGTCAGCTCGAGCTCGGCCGGGCTTGCGTCTGCCGCCTCGACGATGCGAGCCAGCCCCCCGGACGTGTCGCGGACGATGCGCCCGTAGCTTCGTGCGTCGGGCGGCACGAACGAGAGGACGGTGGCGGCTGCTCGTGTGCGGTGGTGCGTCTCCCGGAGGCTGGCGAGCAGCTCGACGGTGAGCAGCGGATGGTCGCCGGAGAGCACGAGCACGTCGCCCGCGCCACCGACCGCCTCGCGAGCACAGCGGACGGCGTCGCCGGTGCCGAGCGGCACGGGTTGGATCGCAACCGGCATGCCGTCGAACGCCTCGGCCGTCTCCGGTGACGCCACGACGACGAGCGGGTCGGCACCGAGCGCCCGGCCGAGGTCGATCACCCAGTCGACCATACGGCGGCCGAGCAGCGGATGCAGGTGCTTCGGCGTCGCGGAGCGCATCCGCGTGCCCTGGCCTGCGGCCATCACGACTGCTGCGAGCGAGGTCTCTGTCACGGGTACGGAATGGCTGGGGCGCCAGGATTCGAACCTGGGATCACGGGACCAAAACCCGTTGCCTTACCACTTGGCCACGCCCCATCAAACGCGGACTGGCATCTTGCCATGCCGCTAGCTGTACCAGCAGGCGGTGGTCACGATCGCCCGGCCGGCCGGGCGCAGCGCGCGCGCAGCCTCGCGCGCACGGCTCGTGTCGAGAAACAGGCCGTAGACAGTGGGACCGGCACCGGAGACGTCTGCGCGGAAGGCACCGAGCTGTTCGACGCGCTCGCACAGATCCGACGACGCGAGGTCGTTGCGGGGCAGCGCCGCCAGATGCTCGGAGCGCCCGACCCGCTCCAGCGCACCCAGCAGCGAACGTCGCCTCTCCTCGTAGCCCTCCGCCCCCTGCCGCTCGTCGAACGCCTTGTAGACGGCGGCCGTGGAGCCCTTCCCGGCGTTGTTCGGGACGAGCAGGAGCACCGCAAAGTCCTGCGGCAGGTCGAGCGGCGTCAGCTCGGTCCCGTCGCCGAGGCCGAGCTGCGGGCCGGTCGCGAGGAAGAACGGAACGTCGGCGCCGAGCGCGGCCGCAAGAGCGTGCAGGCGCTCGTGCGGCAGCGGCTCCACGAGCGACTCGTTCGCGAGGCGGAGTGCCGTCGCGGCGTTCGAGCTCCCCCCGCCGAGCCCGGCGGCAACAGGGATCCGCTTCGTCAGCCGCACACGCCAGGCCGGGGCGATCCCAGCCTCGGCCGCGATCGCCTCCAGTGCCTGCCGGACGAGCGTGTCGTCGGCGAAACCGTCGACGCGAAGCGTCTCCGACGGCTCGAGCGCGACCCTGTCGGCGAGCGACACCCGCTGGTACACGGTCGCCAGCTCGTGCTTGCCGTCGGCCCGGAGCGGCCCCACGACCAGCGCGAGATTGATCTTCGCCGGCGCGGGTGCGCGGTTCACGACTCCTCGAGCGCCTCGGTGAGCGCGACGAACTCCGCCGGCTGGAGCGCCTCGGCACGAACGTCGGTGCGGCGTCCGATGGCCGCGAGCGCCTCGACGCTCCGGGTGCGCGTCGCCACGCCGGCAAGCGCCAGCGAGTTGGCGAGCGTTTTGCGCCTGTGCGCGAAGGCCGCGTCGACGACACGCCGGACAGCGGCCAGGTTGCGGGGCCGCTCGATCCTGCGGAAGGCGATCAGGGCGGAGTCGACGTTCGGCGGCGGGCGAAAGACGGAGCGCGAGACCGGGTGGAATCCCGTCCGAGCCGCCGCCAGCTGGACGAGGACCGAGACGCTCCCGTACGCCTTCGTCGACGGGATCGCGAAGAACCGGTCGGCGACCTCCCGCTGCAGCATCACGCACCAGAGCTCGAGCCCGTTGTCACCGGCAAGCGTCTCCGCCACGAGCGGTGTGGCGATGTTGTAGGGCAGGTTCGCGACCAGCTTTCGTGGCCGCGGCTCGAGCAACCCCGGATCGACGTCGAGCGCGTCGCCGTACGTCAGCCGGATGTTGGCGCGATCGCCGAGCGCAGCACTGAGGCGGTCCCCGAGGTCACGGTCGAGCTCGATCGTGTGGACGACAGCGACCCGGTCGGCGAGATACCGCGTCAGGACGCCAAGCCCGGGCCCGACCTCGAGCACGACGTCTGCCGGCTCGAGCCCGGCAAGGCGGCCGATCACCCCGAGCACGTTCTCGTCGGCCAGGAAATGCTGACCGAGGCTCTTCTTGCGCACGACGTTCACGGGTGCTCGAGCCCGAATGCCGACGCGGCGTTGCGGTCGATCTGCTCCGCGAGCTCGTCCGGATCCTCGCCTCGAGCCTCGGCCAGTGCCCGGATCGTGTACGCGACGAACGCCGGCTCGTTGTCTCTTCCTCGCACGGGCTGCGGGGCGAGATACGGGGTGTCGGTCTCGGCTAGGACGCGGTCCGGCGGGACCCGTTTCGCCGCTTCGCGCAGATCCGCCGCCTTCGGATAGGTGACGTTGCCCGCAAACGAGACGAAGTAGCGGCGCTCGAGCGCCACCGGCAGCAGGTCGGGATCGGAGAAGCAGTGCAGAACCACGGCGCCGCCGAACCCGGCGAGCTCTGCGGCTGTCTCCTCTGCGGCCTCCCGGCTGTGGATCACCACGGGCTTTCCGAGCTCGTCTGCGAGCGCGAGCTGGGCGCGAAAGAGACAGCGCTGCTCGTCCAGCGTCGCAAAGCGATGGAACTGATCGAGCCCCGTCTCCCCCACTGCAACCGCCTTCGGATGCCCGAGCAGCGTTCGGAGCTCATCGACCCGGCCTGCCTCGGGGGAGGCCGCCTGATGGGGGTCGATGCCGAGCGCCGCGTAGACGCCGTCGTGCGCGGCAGCGATCTCGAGGGCGGCCCGGGACGAGTCGATCCCGGTGCCGATCGTGACAACGCGGCTGACGCCGGCGTCGCGCGCCCGTTCGAGGATCGCGTCCCGGTCCTCGCACGCGTCCAGGTGCGCGTGCGTGTCGATCACGCCGCTGCGGCGGCTTCCATGCGCGCGAGCTCGCCGGCGATGACCTGCTCCGGATCGAGCTTCCGGAACAGCGGCCGGGGCTCGCGCAAGGGCTGTCCAGGAGGCAGCGTGCTCGGCTGCCAGCGGCCGATCCACGTGTCGTACGGGCCCGTCAGCACCACGTGAGTGCTGTTCTCCTCCTCGACCTCGTGAAACTCGAGTGGACCGGCGAGCCAGCCGTCGTAGCCGAGCGCCTCGTGGAGGGCCTGCGACGAGAAGGGGAGATAGGGCGTGAGCAGGATCTTCAGGTTGTCGACCGCGCGCAGCGCGACGTAGAGAATCGTCGACGCACGCTCGCGGTCGGTCTTGAGCACGGCCCACGGCTCCTGGTCGGAGATGTATCGGTTCGCCAGCCCCGCGAGCCTCATGGCCTCCTGGAGCCCGTTCTTGAACCGCGCCGCTTCGATCAGCTCGCCGATCGTGTCGAAGCCGCTCTCGATCTCCGCGAGCAACGCGCGATCGCTGTCGGTGAGCTCGCCGGGCTCCGGTACGCCGCCGAAGTTGCGGTACGCGCTCTGCAGCGTCCGGTTGACGAGGTTCCCCCACGTGCTGACGAGCTCGTCGTTGTTGCGGCGGACGAACTCCGCCCAGGTGAAGTCGGTGTCCTGCGTCTCCGGCCCGGCGATGGAGAGGAAGTAGCGCAGCGCGTCGGGCTCGTAGCGGCTCAAGAAGTCGCGGATGTAGATGCCGACCCCGCGGCTGACGCTGAACCGCTTGCCCTCCATGGTCAGAAACTCGCTCGAGACGATCTCGTCGGGCAGGTCGAGGTTGCCGCGCCCACCGCCGACCTCGCCACCGGGTCCGTAGCCGATCAGGATGCTGGGCCAGATGACGGTGTGGAAGACGATGTTGTCCTTGCCCATGAAGTAGTAGTGCTCGGCGTCGGGGTTCTGCCACCAGTCCCGCCACGCCTCGGGCGTCCCTCGCCACGCCGCCCACTCGACCGCCGCCGACAGGTAGCCGATCACGGCGTCGAACCAGACGTAGATGCGCTTGTCGTTCCGCTCCTCATAGCCGGGGACGGGGATGCGAACACCCCAGTCGAGGTCACGCGTGATCGCACGGGGCTTGAGATCCTGGACGAAGTTGAGCGAGAAGCGCCGCACGTTCGG
>JACXTT010007435.1_pt1 | contig 15425 bp, 7 predicted proteins | sample 9270951 | NCBI WGS metagenome assembly JACXTT01 (sample SAMN15532306, study PRJNA645909) | rock metagenome | isolation source: weathered quartz diorite | place: Puerto Rico | collected 2017-06-21 | reverse complement strand
CCACAAAGTTTACGTTAGACATGAGCGACCAACTCCTTTCGTATGCGGCTCTGCGCCTGCTTTCTGCAGCATAACCCGCGCTACTGCGAATCAGCTGTTGGTCGCTTCATAATGACTAATTCAAACCGATCAGCTACACCCTTCAGGCCATCTTCCATCTTGGCCCGTCGGTGATGACCTAGCAAATCTGCCTTTGCTTCCGTCTCGAAGTTTCTCTTGCAGTAGTTGCCGGACAGGTTGTACGCCGTTCCCGCAGCGATGAGGATCCCGCGCATGAATTCTGGCTGGAAGTTTCTGCGCGACACGCCTCGGTATTCTTCTTCTGAAATGGTCAGGATGGCACCTCCATGAAATGGATAACTTAATCTGCCGCCAAAATTAAGTTATACCCATTTCATGTGAGAGTCAAGCAATCCAGCTTACATTCTGAGTCAAGTACATACTCACCGAAAATTCTGGAGGTTGAGCCAACCAGGTTAGGGGTCACCCTTCCGTTCATCAATCTCCGAGTGGCGCGTGATCCGCTCGGCGCCGGCAAACGCTAGGCGACTCTGCGCGAGTATTCCGCGCTCACCATGCCTTTGCCCTCACTCGTCTGAGATGACGGATCGGATCAATGAGAAGGACCTCGGACAACCTACAGTGTTTTCACTGCCCGTCCGTTGGGACCTCTAATTCAATCGCGGCTCCTGCGTGCGAAGATTCAGTCTGAGGAGACGGAGAGCACATACAGAATAATCGCTTGGTCGCAAGCTTCTTTGGGGAGTTGCGCCAAAATCATGTGTGACTCGTACTTGAGCAATTTCAGGACAGAATCGAGGCGGCAACGTATGAACTCCGACGGAACTCACGACAGAGCCGGTCTCTTCAACCCATGAAACATCAATATCTCCAATCTCCGCGTTCGTCGGAACGTGGCGCCCGGCGAGATTGTTGTTGGCGATGTCTGCCATCGTCGGCAGCCCTCAACTTGTGTTCGAGGGCCAACGGAACAGCGGGACGACCGGCTTCCAGTCAGCGTTTGCACTTTCCGGTTGCCGTCGATTTCCGCATAAGGGAAAATAGGCGCACTGGCCTAAAATCTGGAGGCGCCAATGAAGAGCAACCTTGACTCCCGATCGATTACCCGCCGCCGGCTACTCGCGCGAGTATCGAAAGCCACAGCGAGCGCCGCAGCGGTCGCTCCCCTGTTCCACAGTGCGATTCTCTCTTGCGCGCAGGGCGCCGAGACCGGCATCAAGTGCGTCGCCGGTGTGGATCGCGTTACCGTCCTGCCAGGCAAGACCTACCTGCGTGGATGGGCGGGCTACGGCGACCCGCCTCGCTCGAATCTGAATCGCAGAGCTGCTGCCTCCTCACAGCAGCAGCCCGAGGCCCCTCCCCCTACCGGGCCTTCCTTCACTGCTACCTGGATTAAAGAGTCCGGCCCCGGCGAAGTCAAATTCGGTGACCCTAAGGCCTTGATCACAACGGCGTCGTTTTCGACCCCCGGCGCCTATGTGCTCCGCCTGACCGCCGATAACGGGCAGAGCAAGGTTTCCTCCACACTGGACGCGCTGGTCGAAACTCCTCCGCCTCAACGGCAACTCGACGCAGTGTACACCAAGAACTTCAAAATCAATTCGCGACTGTGGAACTCGCGTGCAAAAGCGCTCATGGTCAGTTGGATTCCGCACTGTATCGACCAGATTAATCGTGCCGACCTCAAGCTCGGGCCCGGCGGAATCGACAATTTCGTCGAAGCTGGAAAGAAATTGCGCGGCGAGCCTTGTGGCGCTCACAAAGGCTATGTGTTTTCGAACGCCTGGGTCCACCAGACCGTCGAGGCGATGAGCATCGCGCTCATGATCGATCCGCAAGGCGATGCCGAGGTCATCAAGGCGCACGAGAAGATGCGCGCGACGCTGGAGGATTGGATTCCAAAGATCCTCGCCGCCCAAGAGCCCGACGGCTATCTGCAAACTGCATTCACTCTGCCGAGAGTTGACGCGCGCGGCAAGGTCGAACCGGGTCCGTTCGCGCATTGGGAACGCCGCGGCGATCACGAAGGCTATACCGCGGGCTACTTTCTGGAATCGGCGATCAATCATTACCTGATGACCGATAAAAAGGACGCTCGCCTATACGACGCAGCCAAGAAGCTCGCCGATTGTTGGTGCGCGAACTTGGGTCCGGCGCCGAAGAAGGCATGGTATGACGGCCATCAGGAGATGGAGCAGGCGCTGGTGCGCTTCGGCCGCTTCGTGAATGATATGGAAGGCGGCGGCAAGGGCACGAAATACGTTCAACTCGCGAAGTTCCTGCTGGACTCCCGCTATAACGTGGCCAGAAACGATCGCGAACGGATGGAATATGACCAGAGCCATCTGCCTGTAACCCAGCAGTACGAAGCGGTCGGACACGCTGTCCGCGCAATGTACAACTATTCTGGGATGGCCGATGTCGCCGTCGAAACTCACGACCCCGACTATCAGAGCGCGGTCAAGTCGCTGTGGGACAACATGGTCAATAAGAAGTACTACGTGACCGGAGGCGTCGGCAGCGGGGAAACTTCCGAAGGCTTCGGTCCGAACTACTCGCTGCGCAATCGCGCGTATTGCGAGTCCTGCTCGAGCTGCGGCGCGATTTTCTTTCAGTGGAAACTGAACCTCGCGTATCACGACGCCAAGTACGCCGACCTGTACGAAGAGACCATGTACAACGCGCTGCTGGGGAGCTTCGACCTCAAGGGCGAGAATTTCTACTACACGAATCCGCTGGATGCCAACGTCGCCCGCTCCCCTTGGCATACTTGCCCCTGCTGCGTCGGAAACATTCCGCGAACGCTGCTCATGATGCCGACGTGGGTGTATGCGAAGAGCCCAGACAGCATTTATGTGAACCTGTTTGTCGGCAGTTCTATCACGGTCGAGAACGTTGCGGGGACTGATGTCGAGATGGTCCAGGCTACGGACTATCCGTGGAGCGACAAACTCTCGTTCACCGTCAACCCGAAGACTCGTGCTGCGAAGTTCAGCGTGCGGATTCGTGTCCCGAATCGCGACAACAGCAAGCTGTATCGCAACGCGCCGGATGTGAAGGGTGTTACTTCGATCGCCGTCAACGGCAAGCAGATGAAGGCTTCGATGGAGAACGGCTATGCTGTGATCACGCGCGAATGGAAGGCGGGGGATCAGATCGAAGTCGTTTTGCCGATGAAGCCGCAGCGAGTCCGAGCGATCGACACAATTGAGGCGGCCCGCAACAAGGTGGCTCTGCGGTATGGTCCGCTGATCTATAACATCGAGAGAGTCGATCAGGACATCACGAAATCGCTTAGCAAGGATGCCCCTCTAACTGCCGAGTGGAGGCCCGAACTTCTGGGAGGAGTGATGGTGTTGAAAGGCAAGTTCTCGGATGGAACTGCGATGGTGGCAATCCCAAATTATGCGCGTACGAATCGCGATCATAATTTGCCGTTAGAGGACGGGACGGTCGAGGGAGCGGATGGGGCTTTCAGGCTTGCGGATCGGCAGGCTACGTCGATTGTGTGGATCCGCGAAGGGTAAAGCGCAGGCCGCATCGGCGCCTTCGGCGATAGATTGCCCACGCCAATCGAACGGTGCCTTTCCCTCGACGCAAACGGTAGCGCTTACCTTGCAGCAACGCAGGCGCTACTTGCGCCAATTCGCCTCGTCTATGCCACTCCCCTCGATGATCGCTCTGATCGTACTCAGTGGCAGGATTCGGCCGGGATGGTGCGGCACAATGACTTGTTTTCCGGCAATGGCGTTTGCGCCAGTTCTGGTGACTGCCGGCCGAGGCGGTCAGCGCAAAGCCGTGCCGCCGAATGATAGAGATCACTTGGTCGGCGTTCAGCCGCGCGGCGCCGGCGCACGTGGAATCCTGGCGCTACATTGTGGCACCTGAGCGGCCCCTGGGCACCGCATTCGTGTGGACGTACTCGGGCGTCCAGTCCAGCCTGGTGCGGATGAAGAAGACTCCCTGCACAACGCTGAGCGTCTCTCGAACGGCATGAGGCGACGTGGGGTTGCTGAACCAATGATAGATTTGGACAGTAGGCGCATGAGAATATCTCGCGATCGGATGATCGGCGTGCTGGGCCCTGCGCCTAAGCCGCAAGCGATTTGGCAAAGACAGTTCGACTACCACGACGAAGCGCTCGCCGAACTGGCTCAGATGGATTGGGATCGAGTGCCGGATGAATATTTCTGGTACTACTTCCTCGACTTGTCCTACGTCGATTTGCAGCCGGATCTGTTTCGCCACCTTTTTCCGGCGTGCCTCAAATATTGGTACGACACGCTGATGAGGGACGAATGCGCTTCGCGAGGAGACGGGGATTTCCACGATGCGTTGATGCGCGGGCAAATCCTTGCGAAGATGCTATCGGAAAGCGAACGGCAGTCCCTCTACGCCTTCTTCCGCGACGGTTTTCTCGATCGGATCGAAGCGGAACGCGGTTTCATTTATGATCAATCCACCAGTCCCATGATTTCAAGCGGCACATCGGCGAACGCTTGGATATTCCGCTTAAACACGCTCGGGATAGTCGCCCCGGTGATCCAGCCGATCTGGGAGGACTGGTGGACTCTGGATCATCCAGGCAAAGCCGTCTGTGCCGTGATGTACTCGTCGGGGTTAGTGTATTTGAAGGGAGAGAACCCTATCTACGGTGTTTGGACGCCGGAGTATGGCGGAGGGGGTCCCTATCTCACGGAGATTGACGGCTCGATCTTCGACTGGGCCTGGCGGGAGGACAATCTTGCATTTCTGCGGAGAACTCTGTCAGTCGACTATGTCCTACAAAAGCTCGATCAGGCAGCAGGAAAACTGTCAGACTGCCCGGAGAGCACACAGGCCCGGCGAGTAGCTGATGACGCGAAATCGAGGAGGGACGTGATCCAAATTCGGATAGATGACTTGCTGGACAATTTGTGCCGGGTTCAGTCTGCCAAAGATCGCTGGGACTAGCATCAGATGCAGTAATTGCGGCGCGGATATGAAGTTAAGGCGTCTCGCCTGCGGAACCACTCCCCTCTTTCACGGTGACGATCGAGTTCGCCTTGCCGCCCTTGAATCGCTCGCGACGGCCGCCGGGCCACTGCACTTCAATGCGATCGTAGGCCGTGGCATCCGCGAGCCCGTAGTGCAGCCTGGGATCGTTCTGAGATAAGAAGCTCGACCCGGTTTGCACTTCTCCCGATAGACGGCGACCGCCAAGATAGACGTACACGCGCGCTCCCACGGCGTCCCGATTGCACTTCGTTCCCACAGCCTGGACCAACAGCCAATTCTTCTTCGGGCCAAAATTCTTGAGCAGACTCGGACGAGACCCCAGGTTGCTGATCACGATTTCTCGAGAGCCGTCATTGTCGAGGTCGCCCTCTGCTGCTCCTCGAGAGGACCAGGCCTCGCTGATGCCCGGGCCCGCCTGAGCCGACAGATCGACAAACTTCCCGTCGCCGACATTCCAATAGAGCAGACGGGGCTGCTTGAACCTGGCGGGCAGGTTTGCCTTGTCAACGTCCGGATAGACATGGCCATTGATCACGATCAGATCCTTACGGCCATCATGATCGACGTCCGTGAAGAGTACTCCCCACCCGAGATACTGCGAGTGGGCGCTGAGGCCTGACCGGTGGACGAGATCCGTGAACGATCCATCACCGTTATTGTGATAGACGTTCGGAACATCGTCGCTGAAGTTGGTCTTTACGAGATCGAGGTGGCCATCCTCGTCGTAATCGGCGATGGCGACTCCCATGCCGGCCTGCTCCTGGCCATCCTCATTCAGAGCGACGCCGGAAGCCACGCCGATCTCCTCGAACTTGCCGTTCTTAAGGTTGTGGTAGAGCAGGCTTGGGGTAGAGTCACACGCGACATAAAGATCGGGATAGCCATCATTTTCAAAGTCAGATGCCGTTACCGTGAACCCGTAGCATCCCGTCTTGGCCCCGACGCCACTGGCTTCTGAAACATCCGTGAATTTGCCGCCGCCGGTGTTATGGAATAAGTAATTGCGGCCGGCCGGAAGGCCGCGCGGGCCGCACATGACGGGCAGACCCTTCCACCGGCAGTATCCGTCACTACCGGGCTGCGGAACCTTTGCGATGTCGAAATCGACATAGCCGCTAACAACCAGGTCCAGCCTGCCATCCAGGTCGTAGTCGACAAACGAGCAACCCGTGTCCCAGCGCACCCCGCTCGATTCGAGTCCGGAGCGCTGGGTAATATCTTCGAACGTGCCGTTGCCGCGATTGTGGAACAAGCGGCTGTGGCCGTAATAGGTGACGAAGAGGTCCCGCCAGCCGTCATTGTCGTAGTCGCCCACACATACGCCCTGTCCCCACCCATTCTGCTTCAAGCCCGCTTTTTCCGTAACGTCTTCGAACTGCAAGCGGCCCCGATTCCGATACAGATGGCTGGTGGCTTGGCTTTTCCCGTCAAGCGTCGATCCATTGACGGTGAAGATATCCATCAGTCCGTCATTGTCGAAATCGAAGATCGCTACGCCGGCGCCGGTGGTTTCAAGGATATATTTTTTGACCTCCGCACCGCCGGAGAGGTTAGGAGCGGTCAGGCCGGACGCGATAGCAATGTCTCGAAAGTCGACCGTGATTCGAGGAAGATTGGTTTGGATTCTAGCGCCGGATGGCCGCACTGTGCCGGGTACGGCCATTCCCTGGAAAGCATCGGCTACGTGCTGCCGGACCGCAAGGACCGGTAGCAGCAACGCCAATAAGAGTCCGGCCGTGCGCCGAGGCCTCAAAATGCGAGGCGCAAGCCGAACTGAACGTTGCGCCCACCCAGAGCAGTCGTCGATTTCCCGAAATTCGTACTCGTGATGTTGCCAGTCGGCTGACCCAGATTCACGCGGTTGAACAGGTTGAAGAACTCCGTCCGGAGATCGATCTGCCCTCGCTCGCCTAACATCTTCAACGGGAATTGCTTCACGATATTGAGATTCGTGATCGCGTATCCGGGGCCGAAGTACATGTTGCGTCCAAGTGTTCCGGGGCTTCCTGGCGCCGGTGCGCCAAAATCACTTGCCTTGAAAATGCCGGTCAGGAACTTCGACCGTTCGAGCCCTGTTATGTATCCGCCGAAGCTCGGAGCATTCGGGTAATCGTTGTTGAGGCCATCCGCGTTATAGTCGCAGCCGTTGTTGCCCACGACGGCTCCCGCGGAGTTCCTGACAGGATTGAAGGGCAGCGTGCAGTTCACAGTGAAAGGACGTCCGGACTGTAGGATGGTCACGGCGCCAAGCTGCCAACGGCTCAGAAAGTCGGCGGCTTTGTTCCCTTTGATCCGTGGCGTCTCGTATAAGAGACTGAGACTGAACTTTTGCCGGATGTCGAAATCGGCCAAGGCCCGGTTCAGCTTGAGGTTGTTGGCGTCGACAATGCCCAGACCTAGCCCAAACGAACTCGAATCGTCGATGGCTTTGCCGAACGTGTAGGCTGCCTGAAGGTCAAGCCCCTGGCTATACCGCTTTCTGACACTGGCGTTGCCGCCGTTATAGAAGCTCGAGCCACGGGCCTGCCCGAACTGGATATCCGCGAAGCTCGAGTTGATGCGATCCAGCTTGCCGTCGAACAAGTCGCCGGCGTAGCGGTTCACATCGTAACCCATGTAGGTCTTGTGGCCGCTCGATCCCACGTAGTTGATTTCCGCGGCCCAATTACCCGGCAAACTGTGTTGGATCCCGAAGAAGTAGTTCACCGCGTACATCGTCCTCATGTTGGGATCCCAGATGCGAGAAGTCGATGGCACCCCGATCAGGCCGTTGCGCGAGTCGAGGCCGGTCGGAATAGCCGGCGTCGGGAAGACGAATCCCGTATCCGGACCAGCCGAACCGGTCGCCAAGCCATAGACAGGCTTGACCGTGGTCTGTTTGCTCACGCTGGCCAGCGCTATCAGCGGCAGCGTGGTCGATGAATCAGCGTAGAATTGGCCGGAGGCGCGATCGTAGAATACTCCGGCGCCTGCGCGAATGGATGTTTTTCCGCTTCCGGTCGGGTCCCATGCGATGCCTAGACGCGGAGCAAAATTGTTGTAGTCGTTGGTCGAGTGGGGCTGCTTGACCACTGGGGTCATGCCGGCGATCCGGCTGAAGTAGTTGTCGCCGGTTGGGAATGTCCCGCTGACAAAGATGCCGTCGTGATCGAAGGGGTTCAAGTAGACTTCCCATCGCAATCCCACGCTGACGGTCAGATTCTTCTTTACCTTCCAATCGTCTTGGACGAACAGGCCATAATTCATGAACACAGGACGGAAATCCGGACCAGCCGCCTTGCCGGTCTTTGGATCGAACCCAATATTGGACTGCGAAAAGACATCGTCCCGGGCGAAGTCGTAAACGTTGTTGAAACCGTAGACGACGCGAGCGTAGGTATTGTGGAACAGGGCGCCAGCCCCGGGGCAACCGCTACCGCACTGGACGATGCCGCCCATCTTGAAGGCGTGACTGCCGCGGTTGATGCTCAGCACGTCATTCCAGTTCTGGTTGTTCTGAATGAAAGTGGCGTCAGAGAAGCCCGTGCCGTAGGAAGCAATTCCGGTTACGTTGATCAGCGGGATCTCGCCGTGACTGACAGGATCCGTGCCCCAGGCGCGAGTCCCGGACCAGGAGAATTCATTCAAGACGTTCGGCGAAAAGACATGGGTGTAGTTGACGTTCCAATAGGCTGTGTATTCGGACGCGCTGGCCGTGAACTTTGGATAGACGTTCGGCGCCCCGAACGCTACCTGATCGAGCGTCGTTCTTCCGAAGCTGCCATACAAGCGGTCTTTACCGTCGTGAAACGTATGGTCGATGCGGCCAAACCATTGGAGGCCGTTGCGGGGGAGAGTGTCCGAGAATGTCCCATTGAATGTGAGCGGTAAATTGCAGGGAAGTTGTCCGGCCGGCGTCTCTACGAGCGACGAGGCGCCACCGGGCAGACCTCCGCAGCCGCCGACGTTAGGGACAGCTCCAGCCAGCGGCCCCGCGAACAGACCATCGCTGAGCTTCTGAAGCTGGCTCGGAAAGTCCTTGACGAGTTTCGCGGATACATTGTTGGGATAGCGCTGCTGGATAATGCTCGCGAATTCCGGTGTGATGGCGCTCGATGAAAATCCCGAGCCCACGCCGGAACGCAACACGTCGACCGACCCGAAGAAGAACAGCTTGTTCTTGAGGATAGGCCCGCCGATCGTGCCGTTCGCTTCGTTTCGCCGGAATACCGGAACCTTCGGCTGGAAGATCGAGTTTCGCGCTGTAATCTTGTTGTTGGTGTGATACCAGCCAGCGGTCCCGTGATAGTTATTCGAGCCGGACTTGGTGATCACGTTGACTGATGCCGATGAGTTGCGTCCATACTCCGCCGAGAAATTGTTGACGGAAACCCGCAGCTCTTGTACCGCATCGGCGCTTGGACTGAAGTTCGAAACGCCTCCGCGGGGGCTTCCGTTCACCGAAGCGTTGTCGACTGAAAAATTGTTCGACTCGGCCCGCTGTCCGTTGGCGTTCAGATTGACGCCGTACTCCGCGGCGAACACGTCTCCGGTAGCCTGCGCGTACGCCTGACCACCGCCGCTGGGCAAGCCGGTCACACCGGGGGTCAGGATCACGAGCGTCATGAAGTTGCGCCCCACGAGCGGCAGTTTGGATACCTGCATTTCCTGTACGTGGCCCGAGATCTTGGCTTCTCCGGTTTCGACCAGTGGAACTTCGCTCGTGACGTTCACGGTTGTCGTGGACGTTCCGATTTTTAGTTGTATGTTGAAGGTCTTGGTTTGGTCATTTTCGAGCAGGACATTTTCGTAGACCGCAGTGTCAAAACCCTGCATCGACACGCGAATTGTGAAGCGGCCCGGCGGAAGAGAACCCACCCGATAATAGCCGACGTCAGAGGCGGTCACCACGCGCTTGATGCCCGTTCCAATCTGCTCGACTACAACCTCGGCGTTCGGAACGGAAGCATTGGAGGCATCGCTCACTTTGCCTTCAATGACACTGGTGAACTGTGCTCTCGCCAATGGGGCTAGAGTGATTACGATTAGCCACAAATACGCTATGTGGGAATTCCAGGCGGTCGTAAGGCGTGGACGGAGAAACATAACCCCTCCCTGCAACTTATGTGAGACGCCGGCATTCAGAACGCTTACAAGTTGGCCAAAGAGCTCCGCAATGACAGCATTCGCGAACCGATAAGAGTTTTACCATGAAGTCACCGCGTAGTCAATGCGTACTCTAGAGCATCGCTGTCATCCGGGATTAGCTCGCCGGTGGAATTCAGCGTGATCTGTCAGCTTTTCTGCCGGGCAAGCCGGGTGTATAACAAAAAAGACGAGTGCGCTCCTAATGAACTCGTATCAAATTGCGCGGCGCGAGGGCGCCGCAAGGTTTGTTAATTGTTATGCGTCGCCACAGCATTGGAACACATTTGATTCCTGTTTTGATCCTGCCCGCAGCGGGTTTTGCCCAGACACCTACAGTCTACGAGCAGGCCGCGTCGTCCCTTCAGCGAGGCGACGCGCCCACCGCAATTCGCCTCCTGGAACCCCGCCTCCACAACGCTCCCAACGATGTGAAAGCGCTAACTCTCATGGGCATGGCGCTATCTTCCCAGGATCGCCGTGAAGAAGGCAATGAATATTTCCGCCGTGTATTGTCTCTGAACCCGGCCTTTCCGCCGGCTCTTCGAAATCTGGGGTTGAATCAGATGGCGTCCGGCAACGCTGTCCAAGCACGCCGATACATAGAAGACCTCCTCAAACTCACCCCGGCGGATGCCGTTGGCCGGCTCGCGCTCGCGGAACTCGAGTTCGCGGCAGGAAACCATCGCGCCGCGCTTACCAACTATGAACAAAGCGCCGAACTCTACCTGCGCGACCCGCCGAACCTCCTTCGCTATGCCCAATCCTGCGTTGAACTAAAGCAGCTCACCAAGGCCGCTAAGGCGCTGGAGCAGATGCCGCAGGGCTCGGACCCGCAGAGCCATTTCGCCGCTGGAGGTCTGCTGGCGAAGCTCGAGCGATATGCTTCCGCGGTCCGCGAATTCGAACTCGCCCGCAACGGCTATCCAAAGCCTTACGACGCTGCCTTCAACCTGATGCTGGCGTACGTCAAAGCCGGCCAATTCCAGGCCGCCACAAAGATCGGCGAAGAAGTGGCGGCTAACGGCGGCGACCGTCATGCGGAGCTCTACAACCTCCTTTCACAGGCCTACGAGGGCGCGGGAAACACACGAGACGCGTACGAATCGCTTCGAAAGGCTACAACGATCGAGCCCTCCGATCCGGCGAATTACCTGGACCTGATCGCTCTCTGCGTCTCGCACCGCAACTACGACCTCGCCCTTGAAATCGCTGATCTGAGCATCGTGCGGCTGCCTGAATCCGGCCAACTTCATTTGCAGCGTGGAATCGTGCTCGCAATGAAAGAAAACTTCGAAGGCGCCAAGGGCGAATTCGAGAGTGCGATCAAGCTTGCCCCCGACCGAAGTCTCTCGCATGTGGCGCTCGGGCTCATGCTCCTTCAGATGGATAGAGCGGCCGAAGCTGTCAGCGTTCTTCGGCAGCGTGCGCGCAAAAGCCGTGATTATCTGACGCTGTGGTTTTTGGGTGAGGCTCTGAACAGAGAAGGCCCCGCTGAAGGATCGGCGGCTGAGCGTGAGGCTGCCTCCGCACTCGCGGAGTCGGTGCGATTGAAGCCGGATGTGGCGCAATCCCGCATCCTGCTCGCGAAACTGCTCGCGCATCAACAGCAGTTCGGCGCGGCTGAGAGACATCTCGCCGCCGCGCTCGAACTCGAGCCCGATAACGTCTCGGCCACCTACCAACTGGCGCAGCTACTCCGGCGTAAGGGGGAAACCGCGCGCGCCAACGAGCTGTTTGCAAAGGTGAGCAAGGTGAAATCCCAGGATCGGGAGCAGTTCACAAAAGGCGGCTTGCAGCATATCATCCGGGTCGGCTCCAAATGATGAGGTGGCGCCTGATTGCTTTGAGCGCCGTCGCGCTGCTGCCGGGTCAAACGTCGACTGTACTCGAACAGGCGCGCGCTCTGGACACCGGCGGGGTCGCCCTTGCGCAGTCCGGAAAGCTGGCCGACTCGCTGGACCAGTTCCGCCGGGCGCTCCAACTTCTCCCGGATTTCCCCGAAGCTCACTACCACATGGCGCTCGCTTACGACGGTCTGGGGCGAACCGATGAGGCCATCTCCAGCATCGAGAAAGCGCTGGCGCTGCGCACGGGCTTCGCGCCAGCGCGATATCTGCTCGCCGCATGCTGCCGCAAGCGCGGCGACTTCGAGGGCGAGATACGCCTGCTTGCGGAAGTGGTTCGAATGAGTCCTGATTTTGCAGAAGCCCGGTACAATTACGGGCTGGCTCTCCAGGCCTCCGAGAAACCGGCTCAGGCTGCCGAGCAGTTGCGAGCGGCGGTCCGGCTCGAGCCGATGTCGGCCCGCTTCGCACTGGCGCTGGGAATAGCTCTGGCGGGCCGCGAGATTGCCGAAGCAGTTACAGTTCTCAAAACCGCCGCTAAACTCGCGCCTCAGAATCCGGAAGCTCACTACAATCTGGGGCTCAGCATGGCTGCCGCCGGCGACGACCCGGGAGCGATCGATGAGTTCAACGCCGCGACTCGCCTGAATCCGGATCACGCCAACGCATACCGCGCGTTGGGTGTGGCGTCGATGCACCTGGACCGGCTGGAGCCCGCCACAGCAGCGTTGCGGCGCGCGCTGAGTCTTGCGCCTCGTGACGCGGAGGCAGCAAACAATCTTGGAGCGGTTCTGCTGCGGCTCAATGACATTGAGGGCGCTATTCGAACGCTGGAGCAAGCGATCGAACTGAGTCCGAAACTGATCAAAGCCCACTTCAACCTCGCCCAAGCTTATCAGCGTGCCCGGCGGACTGATGCTGCACGGAACGAAGCTCAACGTGGCGCCGAATTGACACAGGAGCAACGGAGTTTTGGGCGCGCGATGGTGCTGACTCAATCGGGGCGCGAGCATCTCAAAGCCGGCCGGAACTCCGAGGCGCTTGCGGCATTGCGTGAAGCCATTTCGCTGCGCCCTGAATTCATCGACGGGCATTTCGAGTTAGGCCGCGCCCTGCTGGATAGCGGGGACTCGAGCTCCGCAGCAACCTCATTCCGGCAGGTCCTGAATATGGATCCTTCCCGCGCGGATGCACGTTACAACCTGGGCATAGCCTTTCTGAAAGCAGGTAACCGCGGACGTGCACTGGCCGAATTCAAAGCAGCCGTGGAAATGGCGCCATGCCGCGCAGAAATGATGCAAGCCCTGGCGCGAGCTGTGCTGGAGCAAGGCGACGACCTCGCCGCGGCAGCGATGTCCCGCCGCGCTCTGGTCTATCGGTAGCAGGTGCTATGGCGTCAAGCCGCTGCCTTCCCGAATCGTGACGAGACGATCAACCTTCACATTCGGAATCCTGTCTGTGACGCCGCTCGGCCATTGGACCTCGATGGAAGCCAGCGTGGCCGTAGGACCCAGTCCGAACAGAAGCCGCGGATCGTGCGCCGACTGATAGCTCATGCCACCCTTGGCCTGATCTGTCTGCGTAACGCCCGCCGCTGAGACTCTTACCTTAGCTCCGACGCCATCCCTGTTGGAACGCACACCGATGAGCCTTACCGCAATCCAGTGATTCCGGTTCCCGCCGTCATTTCGCAGGAGCTGCGGCGGGTGCCCGTTATTGGTGACCAGAATGTCGATATCGCCGTCGTTGTCGAAATCCGCGAACGCCGCGGCCCTTCCTACGCCCGTCGTGAGCAGGGCGGGTCCGAGCTGCGCGGTTACGTCCTCGAACGTTCCTCCAACATTTCGGTACATGGTCTTCGGTTCGGCGTAGCTGGTGTCGGCGTGCAGCAGCGAGACGTTGTCGAGCACATGTCCATTCGCGATGAAGATGTCCTTCCAGCCGTCGTTGTCATAGTCGATCAAGCGGGTTCCGAAGCCGCTCATCCTGAAATTCCGCGCGCCGATCTTGGAGCGAAAAGTCACGTCCTCGAACGTACCGTTGGGCCGATTGCGATAAAGGCGATTCAGTTCCAGATCCAGATGCGTGACGAACAGATCCAAGCGCCCATCGCGATCGTAGTCAGCCGCGTCAACACCCATTCCCGCTTCCGCCTTCCCGTCTTCGCTCAGCGCGGCCCCGGAGGCTATTCCGATTTCTTCGAAGGCGCCATTCCGTTTGTTGACGAACAGGAAGTTTTCCATCGAGTCATTCGCGATGAAGATGTCGATCCAACCATCGCCGTCGTAATCAAAGCAAACAACGCCGAGGCCGTTGCCCGCTTTGAGCCCGATCTTCGACGCTACGCCCACATCGGTGAACGTGCCGTTGCCATTGTTGCGATAGAGGGTGGGGGGCTGGCCGTGATATTTGTTCGGATGGCAGTACGACCGATGCCCGCCTTCCACGCAGATCAAGTTGTTTTCCGGCACGAAATCGAGATAATTCGCAATTACGAGATCCAGCTTTCCGTCGCGATCGTAGTCTAGCCACGCCGCGCTCGACCCCCATCTGCCGAGGTTCTCCGTGCCGGATTTCCGCGTGACGTCGCTAAACGTGCCGTCGCCATTGTTCCGGAATAGAATCGACCTTCCAAATCCCACAACATACAAATCCTGGAAACCGTCGTTGTCGTAGTCGCCCACCGCGACGCCCATACCAAACAGTCCGGCTGCAGCGACGCCCGCCTTCCCGGTGACATCGGCAAACGTGCCGTCGCGACAATTACGGTAGAGCGCGCCAGTGAGCGGGCGCTTCGGATGATAGGCGCTTGTTTCGGTGCTGTTCACCAGGTAGAGATCAAGAAAACCATCGTTGTCGTAATCGATCCATGCGGCCCCAGCCCCCATGGTCTCGATCAGATATCGCTCCTCGCTATGGGCATTGTCGTGACGGAAGGTGATGCCCGCGGATGCCGTCACGTCGCGAAAGGTAACACTGGGGCCGTTTTGGGCCGGATGTTGCGGCATTTGCTGGAAGGCTGCCACAGCAATGATAAACGCGGCTCCCACCGCGAGTTCGAAGGGCAATGCTCTGAGCGGAGCGAACTTCTGAATTACGGGATCGCCTCCAATGTGTTCATGATTGCATAGCCTGTTGCTTCCCGACCCTGACCGCTGCTACCCGGAGTCTGAGGCGGCGCGAGTTGGACCCCAACGAGCTTCTAAGGAACTCGCCTGCGCAACGGAGCCGGACGGCGCAGCGAAGTCGAGTTTCTGTTTCATTAGTGGGCCGTCCGGCCCTGCGCAGGCTTTTGAGAAACACGCTGGCAACGGAGCCGCCACAATCTTGTTTCTGGCTCCCTTGGTGGGCCGCGTCGGCGCCTGCCAGCTTTGAAGCCGCAGACCGCCGTTGTTGTGTCCGGAAAAGAACGTCAACCAAGCTCGGCTTGTGCGT
>JACXTT010007434.1_pt1 | contig 15426 bp, 9 predicted proteins | sample 9270951 | NCBI WGS metagenome assembly JACXTT01 (sample SAMN15532306, study PRJNA645909) | rock metagenome | isolation source: weathered quartz diorite | place: Puerto Rico | collected 2017-06-21 | reverse complement strand
GTTCTCGCGCCCGGCGGGCGCCTTCTCCATGCCGGGCTTGGAGGGCGGCGCGGAGGAGGTCCCGGAGTTCGCCGGCGCCGGGGACTTGGCCGCGGTCTTCACGAGCAAAGCGCCCTCGTCCTTCGGGCGGACGGCCAAGGTCGCGTCGGCGTCCTTCACGGCGCCCTCGCGGTCGCCGGTGAGCCAGCGCAGGCAGGCGCGCTTGAGCTGGAGGCCGGGGTTCTTCGAGCGAGAGAGCATCAGGTCGAGGTACCAGAGGGCGCGCTTGCGCTGGGCGTCCGTGTAGAAGGGCATCGCGTTCTCGGTGATCCAGTCGCGGTACGGGTCGCCCTCGCGGTCGAGCGGCCGGGTCTTGCCCTTGGGGGTCGGGAGCAGGTCGATGAGGCGCGGGTAGAAGTCGGCGAAGGTCGGGTACTTCTTTCGGTCGGCCTCGTACTCGGCGATGCGCTTCTTGAAGTCCCACAGGAAGGGGAGACCGCAGTCCTCCTCGTGCTGGAGCTCCTTGTCGGAGAACGACTCGCTGATCTCGCGGGAGACGAGGCGCAGCATGACGGAGCGGACCATGTGCTCGCGCACGTGGTGCATCCAGTTCTGGTACTCGCGCGTCGCCTCCTTGCGGGGCGGCGGCTGCTTGGCGGCGATGTCCTCGCCGTAGAGCTCGGTGACGTTGTCCATCACGCCGTGCGCGGCCTCGTGCCAGATGCGGGCGTGCAGGCGGTGGTAGGTGCAGGTGAGCGGCCCGTCGGGCGCGGGGTTCTCGATGGGGCCGAGGACGGAGATGATGTCCGCCAGGCCGTCGTCGCCGCGCTGGACGATGTTCGCGCCGGTGTCGGAGGCGATGAAGGGGGAGAGCACGAAGGCGTAGCGTCCGACGAAGGGGAGGCCGGTGTACTCCTCGATCTTGCCGATGTAGTCGGATTTTTCGATCTCGGCCTTGACCTTATTCAGGTCGGCGTCGAGCAGGCCCTTGTTGGCCTCGAAGAACGCCATGAACTTGGAGTCGCGCGCGAAGTCGCGCATGTCCTGCAGGAACAGCTCGAGCTGGGCGTCGCCGCCGACGTAGTGCGCGAGGAAGGCGATCGAAATCTGGGAGTGCGGCGCGAACTCGGGCAGGGGCGAGAGGCGCATGAGGCCCTGGCCGCGCTGGCCCAGGTCGAAGGCGCGGAAGGCGGGCTCGGCGCGGCGCTTGATCGCGGGGTGGTCCTTGTACGGAGCGAAGTGCTTGCGGGCCGCGCGGACGTAGGCGATGTCCGGGTGCATGAAGTCGGTGGCGTGCGTCTTGCCGCCGGCGGCCTTGGTCCGGTCGTACGCCAGCAGCTCCATCACGCCGTCGAGCTCGAGGCGGGGGTCGACGAAGAATTCGAGGACGCTCTTGGGCTTGGCGGGGCTCTTGGTCGTGGTCTTGGCCATTGTGGGGGAGGGGTTACTCGTCGGTGGCGGCGGGCTTCGCGGCCTTGCCGGCGCCCTTCGCGGGCATCATCTTCTTGAAGCGGTCCTTCTGCGCGTCGAGGGCCGAGCGCTGGCGGCGGACGTCCATGCTCTTGGGCTCGATGTTGCGGAACGCGTTCTCCATCTCCTCGGCGGCGCGGCCGAACTGCACGTGCAGCGCGACGCAGGCGGCGTGCTGCTTGTCGATGCGCGCCTTCTTGCGCCACAGCAGGTCGGAGTAGGCCAGCGGCACGACCCCGTTGAACTCCTTCTTGAGCTCGGCTTCCTTGCCGGCGTAGTCGCGCTGGAAGGGGGCTTCCTGGTCGAAGCAGGACTGCGCCTTGTCGCCGGCGGCGGTCAGGTCCTTGAGCTGGCGGTCCAGGCCTTCCAGTCCCTTGAGCTCGAGGGCGGTGAGCTTGTGCGGGCCCTTCGGGGCGGGGGCGGCGAAGGCCGGCAGGACGGGCGCCGTCAGGACGGCCGCAAGGACGATATGGATCATGGTCGATATCCTCTCACCGGCGATTTCAGTGTAACGGAATATTCTCCGGCGTTCCACGCAAAAGGTAAACTCCCGCGACATGCCCAAGAGAGAGGCGGAAGGCGCGGCGCTGCGGGACCTGCGCGCCCGCGGCTTCCTGATGCAGGACCTGCTCGGCGTCGCGGCCGGGCTGCGGCCGCTGTGCCATTCGGGGGCCCCGCGCTGGGAATCCGCCGACCGGGCCGCGTTCGACGCCTTCCTGGGGGCCTCCGGCCTGAAGGCGCTCAAGCGCGAGTCCGCCCCCGGGGCGCCGCCGCTGCTCACCGTGGGCCGCGACGCGGCCGCGCTCGAGGAATTCGAGGCGGTCTGCAGGGTCAAGTCCGCCTCGCTCGACGAGGCCGAGACGCTCGCCGCGACGGCGCGCATGGGCGAGCTCCTGGGCTACCCCGCCTGCTGCGCCGCGGCCTTCGCCGCCAGCGAGCGCGCCCGCATCGCCGAACGCAGCGACGCGCCTTGGAGCTTCGCCCGGGCCGTGCTCGAGCGCTCCGGCCCCGGGCCGTTCCGCTTCCCCGCCAACTTCCTCTACAACTTCCACTCGCGCAGCTCCGGCCCCGGCGGGGAGCTGGGCCGCCTCCTGCGCGGCGGCTACGGGGCGATGGACCGCTTCCTCGTCCCGTGGATCCCTTGCCGCTTCGACTGCGCGCCGACCGTCGCCTTCGGCGAGCGCCTGCTCGAGGCGCTGCGCGGAGTCGAGCCCGCCTTCGCCGACTCGGTCCGCGGCGCCCTGTCCTCCTTGATCGTCCTCTTCGACGACTGGAGCTTCGTGCCCCTGGCCCAGGTCAGGAGGGACGGCCGGGAATGGTATTATGGCGGCGTGCTCGACGCGAGGACCTTGGCCCCGTCCAAGACGGTCGAACTGTTGCGCGCGGGGGACCGGCTGCTCCCGTCGGGCGAGGTCTTCCTTGGTGAAACGAAGCTCGGACGAGTGGCCGGCTCGCCCGCGCTCTTCGACTTCAGCGCATGAAACTCAAGCTCCCGCCGAACTCTCTCGTCGCCCCGCTCGGCCAGCACTTCTTCCTCGGCCGTTCGACGGAGTTCGTCGTCGCCCGCTTCGCGGTCTTCCGCGACGCGGCCTACCGCGAGGCCCTGAAGTCGTTCCCGAAGAAGCCCGGCGCGCGCGAGCTCGCGGAGAAGGGCCGGGTCCTGCGCGTGCTCGGCGACTACAAAGAGGCCGGCGCGGCTCTCGACGCGGCGATCGCCCTCGATCCGAATCTGGCCTGCGCCTACGCCTGGCGCTGGGAGCTCTACACCGAGCCCGGCAGCGGCATGCGCGCGGGCTCGGCCGCCGACATCGACCGCGCCGTCAAGCTCGAGCCCAAGGACGGGTGGTGGCGTCTGTGGCTGGCGCTGGCGCGCACGACCGAGGGGCTGCGGGACGCCGCCGTCGAGGACGCGCGCGCCGCCGGCGCCTTGCTGCCCGGCGAGGCCCTGCCGCTCGCCGTCGAAGGACTCATCCTCTTCAAGCTCCAGCGCTACGCCGAGTCCGTGGCCGCGCTCGACGAGGCGCTCAAGCTGGCCCCGAAGATGGAGTGGGCGTGGCGCCTGCGCGGGATGTGCAAGCACGAGACCGGCGACCAGGCCGGCTGCCTCGCCGACAGCGTCGAGGCCATGCGTCTCGACGAGAACTCGGGCCTGCTCTTCGTCATGTTCGGCCTGCACAAGCTCAAGACCGACACGCGCAAGAGCATCGAGGTCGCCACCGCCCACATCGCCGCGCATCCCGAGGACTTCTGGGCCTACGTGTTCCGCGCCGACAACCGCCGCAGCCCGGAGATCGGCGAGAACCTGGGCGCCATCGAGGACCTGCGCGTCGCGGCCAAGCTCGAGCCGCGCTACGGCTGGGTGTGGGCCTACCTCTCGCGCTGCCAGGTGACCCTCGGCGACTTCAAGGGCGCGGCGGAGTCCATGGCGCGCGCGGCGAAGCTCGATCCCGAGAGCGGCTGGATCCACGCCTGGCGCGGGGAGTTCCTGCGGCGCACCGGCGACTACCGCGGCGCGGTCAAGGCGCTCGACCTGGCGGTGAAGCTGTTCCCCGACTACGAGCTGGCCTACGCTTGGCGCGGCAGCTCTCGAAGATTGCTGGGCGATCCGAAGGCCGCGCTCGCCGACCTCAACATCGCGATCAAGCTCAAGCCGCACACGCTCGACCTGTGCTACTTCGAGCGCATGCAGACCTACCGCGCCATGGGCCGCACCGCCGACGCGCTCGAGGACATCCAGAGCGCCTCGCGCCTGAACCCCAAGTACATGTGGGAGGCCGAGCCCAAGCGCTTCGGCGAGGGCCTCTCCGAGCTCGACGCCGAGATCGCGCGGTCGCCCAAGAACCCGCTCGCCCACCTCTGGCGCGGCGACATCATGATGCGCCTGCGCGACTTCGCGCGCGCCGAGAAGGACTTGAGCCGCGCGATCGCCATCAAGGACTGCCCGCCGGAGGCGCTCATCCTGCGCGGCCGCACGCGCTGCGAGCTCAAGAAGTGGAAGGAGGCCTTCGCCGACTTCGACGCCGCCATCAAGTCGGGGCCCCGCTCGGCCTTCGCCTACGCCTGGCGCGGCCGCGCGCTGATGCTCCAGGGCAAGCACAAGCCCGCGATCGCCGACTTCGAGCGCGCGCTCGAAGTCGAGAAGAACTCGGCCTGGCTCCTGAGCTGGAAGGGAGAGGCGGAGTACCGCCTCAAGCTCTGGGAGAAGGCCGAGAAGTCGCTCTCGAAGGCGATCGAGGTGCACGTGCGCTTCGCCGACGCGTTCCTGTGGCGCGGCGCCGTGCGCGCCAAGCGCGGAGACGCGGACGGCGCCTACGCGGACCTGACGCAGTGCCTTTCGATCCAGCCCGGCCACGCGCTTGCGCTCCATCAGCGCGCGCTCCTTTTATCGAAGAACGACCGCCCGGACGACGCGCGCGCCGACGCCGCGCTCGCCGTCGAGAACCCCGGCCTGCTGACGCCGGCGGAGATCAAGGAGCTCAAGGCCCTGCTCGCCCGTCCGGCGGCCAAGCGCGCGCCGTCTCTCGCCGCCGAGGCCGTGACGCGGGCGCGGGCGCTTCAAAAGGAAGGCCGCCACGAGGAAGCCGCCCAGGTGTACACCGGCCTGCTCGCCAAGAGCCGCAAGGACGTCGAGCTGTACCGCCTGCGCGCCGAGGCCTACCGCTGCATGGGCCGCTACGACCTGGCCTTGCGCGACCAGGACGCCGTGGTCAAGATCCTGCCGCGCAGCGCCGACGCGCTGTCGAGCCGCATCGAGTCCAAGCGCCACCTCTGGGACTTCAAGGGCGGCCTCAAGGACGCCGACGGCGCGCTCAAGCTCGACCCGAAGTCCGCCTCCGCCTGGGTCCTGCGCGCCGAGTGCCTGCGCAGTCTCGGCCGTTATGAAGACGCGATCGCGAGCGCCACGAAGGCGATCGCCTGCGATCCGACCTGGAGCTGGGCGCCCATCGTGCGCGCCAAGGCGAAGCGGCAGGCGGGGGACCTCGACGGCGCGCTCGCCGACACGCGCGAGGCGGAGAAGGTCGCCGCCGACTCCTACGCGCGCGGCTGGCGCGCGGAGATCCTGCGCAAGGCCGGCCGTTTGGAAGAAGCCCTGGCCGACATGGTCGTCGCCACGACGATGCAGCCCAACAACGCCTGGTTCCTCGCCCTGCGCGGCCAGATCCAGTGCGAGCTCGGCGCGCGCGAGAAGGGCCTGGCCGACCTGCAGACCGCCATGCGCCTCGACCCGCGCTGCTCCTGCGACTACGACTTCATCGGCGCCGAGGGCCCCAAGATCCTGGCCGACGACAAGCTGTGCTGGGTGTACGCGTGGCGCGGCGGCGTGCACCGCCAGGAGAACCGCCTGAGCGAAGCCCGCGCGGACCTGGACCGCGCCGCGAAGATGGCGCCGGACTGCTTCTGGATCCTCGCGTGGCGGGGGGAACTGCTCGTGGCGCAGGGCGAGGTCGAGGCCGGCCTGGCCGACCTGGCCCGGGCCCTCAAGGTCCACCCGCGCTACACCCAGGCCTTCCTCTGGACCGGCCAGGCGCGCGTCGCGCGCGAGGAGTACCCCGCCGCGCTCGCGGCCTACGCCTCCGTGCTCAAGCTCGAGCCCGACAACGTGTGGGGCCTGATCGGCCGCGCCGTCTGCCTCGAAAAGACGGGCAAGGCGGCCGAGGCCGCGGAGCTCTTCGCCCGCGCGCAGGCCATCGCCCCGGCCCTATTCTCCGGCTTGACGCCCCCCGGAAATTGACTTATCCTTCGTCGATGCGCTTTTCCCTGGTCGCGGCTCTCCTCCTATTAGGCGTCCATGGCCGCGCGGACGATCGCGCTCAGAAGTACTACTACGAGGACATCACTCAGCCCTTCTTCGCGCTCGACCCCCAACGCCCCGGCTGGTACCACTCCCAGCGTCCCGGCAGCCTCGACTCCGGCTTCTCCGTCGTCAAATCTTCCAACACCTTCCGCGTCTTCGTCATCGGCGGCTCGATCGCGAGCCTCCTCAACCAGGGCCACACCGGCGGGATCGTCGACGCGCTCGAGCAGGTCCTCCCCGGGAAGAACGTCGAGGTGCTCAACTGCGGCATGGCCGGCTACGAGACCAACCGCGAGGCGCTCATCGAGCAGGAGATCCTCGAGTACTCGCCGGACCTCATCGTCTTCCTGACCGGCCACAACGAGGGCATCGCCTCCGCCCCGATCCCGATCTGGGTCATGCACGCCCAGGACCGCCTGGCCAAGTTCGGCGCCTTCCGCGCCCTCGTGCGCAAGCTCCACCCGAACGACTCCTCGACGGCCCTGCGCGACGACGCCCGCTCCGACGCCCGCGACGCGACCTTCGCCAAGAACCTCGCCGCGAACCTGCGCCACGCCCGCGAGCGCGGGGTCGAGACCGCGGTGGTCGTGCCGCCCCGCAACTACCGCGAGCCCGTCGAGCTCGGCCGAATCCCGTACGACGCGGAGTTCCTCCCCGGCTGGCTCGCCTTCCTGCGCGGCGACTACGCGGTCGCGCGCCAGGACTGGAAGGACTCGCTCAAGGTCCCGCCGGGCAAGAAGGACCTCCTCTCCGCTCAGCTCGCCTTCACCTGGGGCTTCATCGGCCGCGCGGAGGAGAAGCTCGGCCTCTGGGACGACGCGCGCGTCTCCTTCGAGACCGCCGCCCGCCACGACCGCGCCGCGATCTGCGGCGCCATCTGCCAGGACATCATCCGCGAGGTCACCAAGAAGGAGGGGGGCTTCCTCGTCGAGGGCGACAAGATGTTCCGCGCCCTGGCCGCCCCGCGCATGCCCGGGATGGAGACCTTCAACGACCGCATGCACTGGAAGCCCGCCTTCAACTGCCTCATGTCGTCGGAGATCATCGCGGCCTCCCGCGTCCAGCCCAAGCTCGCCTCGCTCCCGTGGGACCAGAAGAAGATCGACGCGCTCAAGGCCTCCTGCGTGAAGCCCGGCGGCCCCGGCGACAAGGACGACGACCTGCGCATCCTGAGCTACGTCCTCATGGGCCTTTCCTGGCCGAACTTCGGCCGCCTCTCCACGGTGTCCGTTTTCTACCTGGAGGCGCTCCACAAGAACCGTCCCGCGTGGTTCAAGGACGTGCCCGCGCTCATGCGCAAGACGCAGAACCCGCAGACCTTGAGCTACGGCGTCACCATGGCGCCAGAGGCCGTCATCCTTCCCCGGTTCTATTGGCACATCGGAGAAGTCCTGCTCCTCGGCAAGGACTACTCCGGCGCGATCGCGCACTTCAAGAAGGCGCTCGAGCTCGAGCCCAAGCTCCCGTGGGCGTCCTTGAGCCTCGGCGTGGCCCAGGCGCTCAACGGCGACAAGAAGTCCGCCGTCGAGAGCCTCAAGAACGCCGTCGGCCTCGCCGCGGGCACCAACGACCGCGACGACGTGTCCGCCTCAGCCGTGGTGGCCGGCAAGATGCTCGGGCTCGGCGGCGGCGACGACGTCGCCGGCAGCGACCCCGAGTTCTGGATCAAGAAGGCCGAGGCCGCGATGAAGGCCGAGAACCGTCCCGAGGGCGTGGCCGCGCTCGACCGCGTCATGACGCTCTCGCCCGCTCCGTACCAGGTCCGCCTCGTCGGCCAGTACTACCGCATGCTCCACGCCCAGGACAAGTTCCTCGACATGGCCGGCGCCTTGACCAAGCTCTTCCCCGACGACGCCGACACCTGGCTCTCGATCGCCGAGGACGCGCTCCTGGCCGGCCGCCGCCAGCAGGGCGTGGACGCCCTCGACCACGCGGAGAAGCTGACGCTCTCCGCGCAGCAGGCCAAGCTCGTCGCCGACTGGCGCAAGCGTCTCCAGCGTGGGGCGATTCCCGCCCCCGCCCGCTGATGGAATCCGCCGGGATCCTCCTGCGCGTCACCCAGGTCTACGCCTGGGGCGTCTTCCTCGGCGCCTGGATGCAGATGGGCTGGGTGGACTGGAAGGAGCAGAAGATCCGCAACCACTTCCTCTTCTTCTGGCTCAAGTTCGTGCTCGCGGGGTACGCCTTGATCCTCGCTCAGTCCCTGCTCGGCGGCCTCGGGATCATCCGCGTCTTCATCCTGCGCGACTACTACCAGGCCCTCGCCCTCCATTCCGCGCTCTCGGTGACCGCCGCCTACTCCCTGTGGTGGCTGCGCATCTGGCCCGCCGGCGACGTGAAGCTGTACTCGTTGCTCGCGCTCTGCTACCCGCTCATGCGCATCCCCGGCTCCTTCCGTTCGGGCCTGCTGTTCCTCGAAGTCCTCATCAACGTCTTCGTGCCCGCGGCCGTCTTCCTTTTCCTGACGGCGGGGGAATACCTGTGGCGCACGCGCTTCGCCCACTACAAGAACCACCTCTCCGGTCAGCTCAAGGCCTTTTCCAAAGACTTCAAGCGCCCCTCCTTCTCCCTGCCCGCCGTCGCCCTTCCCAAGGTGGACTTGGAGTCCCTCAAGCCCCACGCCCCCGAGGCGAGCCCCGCCCTCCCGCCCTTCGACCCGATGCCGCGCCTGCGCGAGGCCGCCTCCTCCGCCTGGCTGCGCGTCCTCGGCCTGTGGGCGCCGGCCAAGGAGGAAGTCTCCTCCTGGATCGCCGGCTACAAGGCCGAGCCGTCGCGCCTCGCCTTCGACGCCGTCTCTTGGCTCTCCATGGTGGCGATCATGTCCATGATCTCCTATTATCTCAACGACGTCATCGCCTCCAATGTCCTCAAGACCGTCTTCTGCTTCGCCCTCATGTTCACCTGGAGCCGCTTCTGCCAGTTCATCGGCACGCGCTGGGCGATCGTCCTGGTCCTCGCCGTCTGCGCCGTCCTCCTCTACCGCCATCCGCACGTGGACTTCCACGCGCTCGGCGCGATCTTCGGTCACATCACCGTCTTCAGCCTCTTCATCTTCCTGGGCGTCCAGCTCGCCTTCCGCATCATCGCGGGCCGCACGGGCTGGGTGTTCCTTCCTTTCGTCATGATGCTCCCGGGGCTGATCCCCTTCCGCTGGATCTTCGGCAAGCTGTGGGCCGGCCTCGGCGTCGTCTTCGCGGCGCTCGCGGGCGGCGCGGAAGCGCTTCGCGGCTCCGTCCCCGAGCCGCACCCCGTGGCCTCCCTGCCGTCCGCCGTCCCGTCCCTTCCCGCGCTTCCCGCCTTGCCCGCGATCCCGGCCCTCCACATCCCGGCCATCGCCGCCCCGGCCTGGGTCTCCACCGCCGACCTCTCCGGCCTCGCCACCTGGGCGATGATGGGCCTGTTCTTCGGCCTGGCCCTCGTCTTCGTCAAGATCTGGGACGCCGAGTCCTACAAGACCGTGCCGATCGACCACATCGAGAAGTTCATGACGCTCGGTCCTTCCCTCGTCGAGCGCATCGAGGCCGACGAGGACTTCCGCGACGAGCACTTCCCGACCTTCTACGCCGACGGCCTCACCGGCGACCAGGCCGAAGCGTTGCGAGCCTGGTGCAAAGAAGAGGGGCTTGAGGCCGTCCCTCTGGCCCCCACGATCTCTTTCGCGAACTGGATCTTCCTCGGCTACTTCCTGACCCGTCTCCTCGAGGGCCACGTGTTGAGGTTCCTCTACTGATGAGCGCCCTCGACGAACGCAATTGGATCTTCGGCGGCGGGGTCACTCCCGAGTGGTCCTGGGTCGTGCGCCGCCGCCGCGAGCTGGCGCTGGCTCACCTGGCGCAGATCGAGAAGAATTATCTGAAGACGGCCCTTCCCGGCGTGAAGAAGAAGCGCTACGCGGCGGGCCTGCGCTACTTCCTGAAGACGACCGGCGCCGAGCGCGACCGCTTGGCCGTCCACCCGTGCTTCGACTACTGGCTCGACATGCACGCGCGTCACTTCGCCAACCCCGTGCAGGAAGCCGACTGGCACCTTCAATTCGGCATGTTCCAGAGCTTCGCCGTTGCGCTGGCGCTGACCCGCGGCGACCGCCTGGAACTCGACGCGACGGCCGACCCCGACGGCCGCTTCTACCTCTACGGCACTCCGGGCTTCCTCCAAACCGATCCCCACGCGGGCCTGGCGCTGAGCGTCTCCGGCGGCAAGCTCAAGGTGGACGGCAAGCCCGCCAAGATCCAGAACCTGGTCGAAGCCATCCCCGGCGTCGTCGCCGACGACCGCGGCTGGCTGATGACCCACGGCGTCACCATGCACGGCCTCACGACTTTGACGGACGCCGAGCGCGAGCGCTTCGCCGCCGTCCCCAAGCAGGCGTTCCAGGACCTGTCCGAGCGCGACGCCCGCCTGCACGCCGAGATGACCGATCTCGTCTTCAGCCTGGTTCCGCTCAAGAACCCCGTCGAGCACGGCAGCGTCTCCTCTTCCTACGTGAACATGCGCGGCCTCATCGCCTTGTCCCACGCCGAGGACCCGATCCTGCAGGCCGAGACCTTGATCCACGAGTTCTGCCATCAGAAGATGAACCAGCTCCTCGTGGTCGACGCCGTCCTGCTCCCCGGCCAAAGCGGCCAGGTCTTCTACTCTCCCTGGCGCGCCGACGCGCGCCGCCTGCGCGGCCTCTTGCTCGGCGCTCACGCCTTCCTCAACGTGGCTCGCTACCTCACCACCTCGCTCTCGCGCGAGGACCTGCCCGACACCGACAAGATCGAGTTGATGGTCAACGTGGCGCTTCGTCTCAATCAAGTCGAAGCCGCCATGAAGGCCCTGACCGGCTACGGCGAATTCACCGAGTTCGGCCGGCGCTTCGTGATGGGCATGTGGCGGGAGCTCGAGCTGATGCGCCACGCCGTCCTGTGGTTCCCGCCGGCCCTGCGCAAAGAGCAGGCCGCGGTCTCCGCCGCCCACCGGAAGAAATACGCGCTCGGCGAGACCGGCTTCCACAAATCGGCCGAGCACATCGACAAGATCCGCCGGGCTCCCTTCCTCGCTCCTAAAGAAGACGACGCGCCCGACGCCCCCAAGGAGGCCGCGTGAACGCCAAAGAACGCGGCGAGTGGCTCAAGGCCCTGCGCTCCTGCTTCCCCGACCTGAACACCGTCCCGCTGGCCGAATTCGCCGCCTCCGCCGACGGCCCCGGCCACTGGGAAGCCTCCGTGCGCGGCGGCGGCCTGGACTTCGCCGGCCTGCGCTACTTCGGCACCGGCGACTACGCCGCCTGGTCCGAGGCCTGCGCCAAAGGCCTGAACCTCTCCGGCGAGCGCCCGAAAGCGCCCGGCGCCGGCCTTCCGTGGCTGGCCGCCACCTGGAACCTCAAGACGGGGACCTTGGCGAGCGCGCGCCTGTGCGCCCGCGGCCAGGCCTTCGAGTACGGCGCGGACGGCAAGCTGACGCGCAAGCTCACCCTCGCTCCCAAGCCCTTCAAGGCCGGCGCCTTCGGCGAACCCGCCCTCGACCAGGCGTTGTCCGACTTCTCCGCCCTGTGCCCCGTCGCCACCTTGTCGCTCGAGGACCCGGGTTGGTCCCTTCGCCTCAAGTCCGGCGTGCGCTGGCCCCTGTTCGCGCGCTGCGACATCTCGGCCGCCTTCACCCCGCTTTCGTCCCAGCAGGCGCTGTTCCTGCTCGATCGCCGCGTCGTCGAGCTGTCCTTCGACGGGGAGGCCCTATGGGCTCACTGCGCGGGGTGAAGAAGGTCTGCGTCCTCGCGAGCGGCGGCTTCGACAGCTCCGTTCTCATCGCCGACTACCTGGCGCGTGGCTGGGAAGTTCATCCGTTCTACGCCCGCTCGGGCTTCTACTGGGAGAAGGCCGAGCTTCACTGGCTCAAGCGCTTCCTGGGCGCGATGAAGAATCGCCGCCTCAAGCCGCTCACGATCGCCGAAGTGCCGATGCGCTGGATCATGGGGGGACATTGGAGCCTGTCGGGCAAGGGCGTGCCGTCCTCTCGCGCGGCGTGGGACTCGGTGTACCTGCCGGGCCGTAATTTATTGCTTCTGAGCCAGGCCGGCGTGTACGCGGCCACGCATGGCGTGCCGATCGTCGCGTTGGGCGTGCTGAAGGGGAATCCGTTCGCGGACTCTCGTCCGCGCTTCCTCAAGGACATGGAGTCCGCGATCAACGACGCGTTGCGCGCGAGGCTCAAGGTGGAGGCGCCCTACACGAAGCTGAGCAAGGCTCAGGTTCTCAAGCGCGCGGCTCATCTCGGCGCGCGGTTCCCGCTCGAGTTGACCTTCTCCTGCCTGCATCCGCGGGGACTTAAGCCCTGCGGACGCTGCAGCAAGTGCGGCGAAACGAAGACGAAGCTCCGGTAATCCTTCAAAACCGACCCCCTCGACATCGCAGAATAGACGGCCCCCCTAGGTTCTTGCATGTTAGGCCGCCCTCACTCGCGGCCTTTCAACACCTCACACCTGGCAAAACCCTGATTTTCACTCTACAATTCGATTTATACCCGCATGTTAGGCCGACCGGCCTAATTGTTGGTTAGGCCGCGCACCCTGGAACATGAAAAATACTTTGGGAGCACTCGTTCTCACACTCGCACTCTTTGGCTGCCACAACCGGATAACGGACTCTTCGGCGGACCTTGGGACCTGCAATTTTGACCACTTTAAGGGGACCATCCCTTACGTCAACGGGACGATGGTAAAGACGGGAGACAAAGTAAACGGAGCAAAGATTTTGGAGATTGATCGAACGAAGCTTTTCATCATTTTTGAACAGAAAGGACGAAAGATCAAAATGATTTGCAGGGAAACATGGTCAGCTGGCCGGCCTAACCATTCGATTCTGCGGACGGCGGCCCGGTGAGGAATAGACTTATAGCCGCCGCCGCAGATCGTCTGCGTTATGGTCTGTTGCTCTAATGCAACATCGGCCGAGAACGGGACTCGTTAACCGTTCTAATCCCGGGGAGCTGTGCGTTAAAGCAACAAACCAAAAAAGGTTTGTACCCGCCCGCCCTCAGGCGGCGAGCTCGGCGGTCGTGACCGGCATCGCCTTGTAGGAGCCAGCCTCGAGCTGATCCGACAGCCAGGTCACCGGCTGAGGCTTGAACGACACCTCGAGGAAGTTCCGGCAACCCGCCGCGTGCGCCGCGCGCACGGCGTCCAGATGACGCTCGCAGGCGATGGTCTGCCCCGCCAGGAACTCGCGGATGCGGGCCGGGTCCGTCTCGGCCTGCCCCGAGGTGCCCATGAACACGGGAACCTTGGGCGTCTTGATGTCGAGGGTGCCGACGATCACCGAGAGAATCTTGCGCGCGGGCTCGAAGGCGCTCGTGTGGTAGGGGCCCTCGACCTTGAGGACCTTGACCTTCACCGGCCAGTCCTCGGCGCGGGCCTTGGCGGCGTAGGCCTCGAGTGCTACGACGGTGCCGCCGATGGTGCCCTTGCCGATCGTGTTCCAGAGGGCGACGGAGACGCCGGGGACTTCCTTCGCGGATTCGACGACATCGTTGAAGTCGTCGGTGGAGACGGCGGCGAGGCCCATCGGCTCGGTGAACTCCTTGCAGCAATTGGAGAAGGTCTCGGCGCGCGCGGCGATGAAGACGCCGGAGTCCTCGACGGTGAGCGCCTCGGCGGCGACGAGGGCGGCGACGACGCCCATCGAGTGGCCGATGGCGCCGTTGAGCTCGAGTCCCGGGTGAGCGGCCTTGTAGGCCAGCCAATGCGCGACATGTGAGGCGTGGATGGCCCGCTGGGCGTTGAAGGTGAGCGCGAGTTCGGCTTCCGGCATGGTGGTGAGCAAGGTTTCGAGGTCCGCGCCGACGGACGGCTTCAGGCGCTCGATGACGGAGCGGGCGACGGGGTTTTTGAGGAGCTCGATCCCCATGCCCGTCTCCTGGACGGACTGGCCGGCGAACATCGCGCAGACTTTATCGCTCATAGATCATCCTTTGGCCACGAGGGCCTGTAATCGGTCGAGACCGGCGCGCAGGGTCTTCTCGGAGGGGCCGAAGGAGAAGCGCACATGGTTGCGGAAGCGCGAGGAACGGCCGGCGCGGCGCTTGCCGGGGTTCACATCGAAGAACTCGCCGGGGACGACGATAACCTTCGCTTCAAGCGCTTTCTTAAAGAATCCCATGCCCGTGTTGAAGGGGCGGGGGAGCTTTTCCACGGAGCCCCAGCAGTAGAAGGTGCCGTCGCCGGGGCCGTCCAAGATGACGCCCATCTCGGAGAGCTTGGTGCGCATCAGCTCGCGCTTGGCGCGGAAGGCGGTTTGTAAGGACGAAGCCTCGGACGCGGCGTTCTTCTCGGAGAGGAGCTCGGCCGCGGCGCGCTGGAGCGGGCGCGAACCGCCGCCGTCGAGGAAGGAGCCGGCGGAGCTGGCCGCGTCGATCACGGCCTTGGGCCCCACGATCCAGCTCACTCGCCAGCCCGGGTAGCGCCAGTTCTTGGTGAGGCCGTCGAGGAGGATGACGGGGTCCTTGTCGACGTCCTCGACGAAACGGGCGGCGCTCACGGGGGCGCCGTCGCCGTTCCAGACGTAGTGGGAGTAGAACTCGTCGAAGATGGTGGCGCAGTCGAACTTGCGGGCGGTTTCGACCCAGCGCTCGAGCTCGGGGCCGGAGAGGACCTTGCCGGTCGGGTTCGAGGGGTTGGAGAGGAGCAGCGCCCCGAGGCCGCGGCCCGCGATTTCTTTGCGGAGAGCGTCGACCGAGAAGGCGTAGGAGGTCTCGGGCTCGAGCAGGATCGGAATGGAGGCGAAGGAGTGGAAGATGTCGAGCAGCTCTTCGTAGGCCGTGTAGTCCGGGAGGAAGTGGCCGAGGTTCACCTGGCCCAAGGCGGCCACGACGCGGGTGAGGGCGGCGCGCCCGCCGCCCGAGATGGAGACGTTCTCGGCGGTGTACTGGCTCTTCATGCCCTTGCGGTAGCGGGCGTTGTAGAGGGCGGCGACGGCCTGGCGCAGTTCGATGAGGCCGGCGACGGGGGCGTACTCCTGGTCGGCGGGGTCGATCGAGACGGAGCCGCGGCGGGCGGGGCCGCCGGGCAAAGGCCCTGTCTCGGGCATGCCCTGGCCGAGGTTCGACCAGGACGAGTCGGAGGCCTTGTAGCCGAGCTTGGCGGCCTCGGCCATGACGAAGATGATGCCGGTGCGGGGAACGGCGCGGAACGACGACGGGGGGTTGGT
>JACXTT010007433.1_pt1 | contig 15426 bp, 8 predicted proteins | sample 9270951 | NCBI WGS metagenome assembly JACXTT01 (sample SAMN15532306, study PRJNA645909) | rock metagenome | isolation source: weathered quartz diorite | place: Puerto Rico | collected 2017-06-21 | reverse complement strand
GGGGAGGGGGGATGATCTTCGAGGCTGTGCTCCGGGCGCGCTTCGGGGGTGGGGCGCAGGCGGAAAACGAAGCGGTAGCGCCGGACCCGGTAAGGCGGCGGCGAAAGTGGACGCGGCCAAGATGGATTCCGCTCGATCAGGAAGCGCGGGCGGCGGCACGCTTCCAATGGCTCGAGCAGCAGCTTGCGCGTTGCAAGCTGCCGACGGTGCTCATCTGGGGGCGCGAGGACGAAGTGTTCGACGCCTCGACCTTCGCGCAACGCTTCAAGCGACTGCTGCCGCATGCCGAGGGACCCCATCTCGTCACCGGGAGGCACTTTCTGCAGGAAGACTCGGGGCCCGAGATCGCGGCGCTCATCATTGAATTTCTCCGGCGAACGCCTCGGACCGGGCGCCAATGACTGCAGCAGTTGAGGTGGTCGAGCCCCCTGATCTCACCGGCAAGCGGCGCGCTCCGGTGCTGATCGAGGATCGTGTCGGACACTATCCGGAGTTTCGCGACTACTTCGTGCGCGTTTTCGAGCTGGATCGAGTCGGGTTGGCGCGCCCTGGCTACGTGGTTGCGCCTTCCGGCGGCGCCTACGAACTGGTCTTCGTTGGGCGCAGCGGGGAAGCGTTCCCTTCCGGGGTCGAGATCAATGCGCTGATCGACGCACTGGAGCCCATGGATGAGGATGTCGTCGACCGCGACCTGTGGGCCATCCTGCGTTGGATGATCGCGGGTGTCGGTGCCCCGTGGGGCGTCGAGGATCTCGACGCGACCGGCCGCTTGTATCGAATCCCCGCGATTGAGCCTTAAGGGTGTTCACCCTCTGACCGTGCCAGCGACTGCGGGCTCGTCGCAGGAATCGGGCGTTTCTGCTCGAACAGCAGATACAGCACGGGCAGCACGATCAGCGTGAGGATGGTCGCGCTGATCAATCCGCCGATGACCACCAGCGCGAGGGGTCGCTGAGTCTCCGACCCGATGCTCGTGGAAAGGGCCATCGGCAGCAACCCCAGCATCGCCAGCAGGGCGGTCATCAGCACCGTGCGCAGCCGAATCTCCGCACCTTGCGTCACCGCCTGCTCGGGCGTCAGGCCACCTGCACGCAGCTGATTGAAATAAGTGACCATCACGACGCCGTTGAGCACGGCTTGCCCGAACAGCGCGATGAACCCTATTGCCGCCGACACCGAGAGCGGCGTGCCGGTGGCATACAGCATCATGATACCGCCGATCATGGCGAACGGAATGTTGAGCACGATCAGCGCGGCGTTTCGCAGCGAGTTGAAAGCGTTGAACAGCAGCAGGAAGATGGTGAGGATGCTGAGCGGAACGATGATGGACAAGCGCTCCATGGCCCGCTTCTGGTTCTCGAACTCTCCCGACCATGCAATGGCGTAGCCCTCCGGCAGCGGCACCCGGGCCGCCACGCGCGCCTGCATGTCCGCTACTACGCTGCCCATGTCGCGGTCCTTGATGAACACGCCGATGGACAGCACGCGCTGGCCATTTTCCCGGCTGATGTTCATGGCGCCACCCGCCGTGCGAAAGTTGGCAACCTGCGACAGCGGGATGAACTGGCCGTCTGGCGTGCTCACCAGGATGTCCGGCATCTTGTCCAGCGTGCGTTCGCCGTCCGTGACCCGTACCACGACCCCGAAGCGCCGCTCTCCCTCCCAGATCTGCGTCGCAGCGCGTCCGCCCAGCGCGGTCTCGATGACGTCGTCGATATCGGCCACGTTGAGGCCGTAGCGCGCGGCCCGTTCGCGATCGACCTCGATCATCACCTGCGGCAACTCACCGTCGCGGTCGATGAAGGCTCGGACCACGCCTGGAACATCGCGGATCGCGGCCAGGGTTTTGCGACCCTGCTCCTTGAGCACACCGAGATCATCGCCGGCGACCTTGACCACGATCTGGCCGTCGATTTGCGAGATGCTCTCCAGCACGTTGTCGCGGATCGGCTGCGAGAAGCTGGTGTCCAGCCCGGGCAGATTCTCATCCAGCAGCTTGTCCATCTGATCGAGCAGCTCCCGCTTGGTGACGCCTTTGCGCCACTGTGGCTCGGGCTTCAGATCGACCAGCAACTCCGCCATGCTGATCAGCTTAGGGTCGGTCCCGTCCTCGGGCCGCCCCGTCTTGGAGATGACCGTGTTCACCTCGGGAATCGTGCGCAGTAGAGCGCGCACTTTCCCGAGCAGGCTCTGCGCTTCCGACACGGACACGCTCGCCGGCATGGGCAAGTTGATCCAGATAGAGCCTTCATTGAGCTCCGGCAGGAATTCGCTGCCCAGCCGCGGCACCAAGGCCAGACTGGCCACCAGCGCTACACCGGCCAACGCGAGCACCGGTGCTTTGTGCGACAGGGACCATGCGAGCGCCGGCCGGTACAACGCCTTGCTGCGTCGGACCAGGGCGTTGTCCTGCTCGGGCAGCTTCCGGCGCAGCAGGAGCAAGCACAGCAACGGCACCAGAGTAAACGAGACGATGAGCGAGCCGACCAGTGCCGAAGTCACCGACCAGGCCATGGGCGCGAAGATGCGCCCTTCGTGGCGTTGCAGAGTGAAAATCGGGATATGGGCGGCGATGATGATCAGCATCGAGAACAGGGTAGGCCGCCCGACTTCCACCGTAGCCTCCAGAATCCGCTCGATACGTAGGGGCCGGTCGAGTTCTCCGTGAACTGCAGACAATTTCCGAAAGATGTTCTCCACCACGATCACTGCGCCGTCGACAATGATGCCGAAATCCATCGCGCCCAACGACAGCAGATTGGCGGGAATACCGACCCATGTCAGGCCTAGGAATGTCGCCAGCAAGGACAATGGGATGACCAGTGCCACGATCGCTGCCGCGCGAAAGTTGCCGAGAAACAGCAGCAGCACCAGCGTGACCAGCACTGCGCCCTCGGCCAAGTTGGTGAACACCGTGCGCAACGTCTTGCCGATCAACCATGTGCGGTCGTAGAACGATACGATCTGCACCCCCTTCGGCAACATGAAGCGATTAAGATGATCGATCTTCTCCTTGAGCGCTTTGAGCACGCGCGAAGGGTTCTCGCCTTGCCGCATGAGCACAACCCCGGTCACGACGTCGTCGTCGGCATCCTGTCCGACCAGCCCCTGTCTTGGCACCGCACCGACGTTGACCTGCGCGATGTGCTTGACCATAACGGGAGTGCCGTTGCGCTCGGCCACCACCACGTCGCCGATGTCGACGTGGCTTCGGAACATGCCGATGCCGCGGATGAGAAACTGCTGACGTCCCTGCTCGACGTAGCTACCCCCCGCATTGGCATTGCCGTTCGCCAGCGCCTGGAACAGCTGCTGCAGCGTCACGCGGTATAGCTTCATGCGAGCCAGGTCGGGATTGACCTCGTACTGCTTGATCAGGCCGCCCATCGTCACGATGTCGGCGACGCCCGGCACCTGCTTCAGCTGCCGCTCCACGGTCCAGTCCTCGATCGTGCGCAGCTGCATGGGGCTGAAGTTGTCCCCTCGCAGCCGGTAGCGATAGACCTCTCCGATCGCGGTAGACAGCGGCGCGAGCGAAGGCGTCACGCCATTCGGCAAATCGGCGTCTCGCAGCCGCTCAGCGGCCTGCTGGCGCGCAAAGTATGGGGTAGCTCGATCGTCGAAGGTGAGGATCAGATAAGACAACCCGAATTGCGTATGCGAGAACATGCGCACCGCGCTGGGCAAGCCTGCGAGGGCGACTTCGAGCGGTATGGTGACTTGCTTCTCGACCTCTTCGGCGGCACGGCCCGGATAAAGGGTGATCACCGTGACCTGGGTGTCGGACACGTCCGGGAATGCTTCGATCGGCAGCTGCAGGAAAGCTGCGGTGCCGCCGCCGACGAACAGCAGGACGCCGAGCAGCACGAACAGCGGCTGGCGCAGACAGAACGAGACAATAGTTCTGATCATCGACCTTGCCGGGCTGGCGCCCAGTCGGTGCGACTCAGCCACCGCGCTCCGTATCCAACACCTGCTGCAGCAGCAGCGGCCCGCCCGTGACCACCCGCTGGCCGGGCTTGAGGCCGGTGCTGACCGCTACCCGTCCGCTGACCTCGCCCGCACGGCTCACCTCGGTGCGCGTGTATCGCCCCTTGCCATCCTCTATGAACACGAAGTGCCGGTCGCCTACCAGGAAAACCGCCTGGGCCGGCACGAGTACGCCGCCGCCCGAGGCATCGGTAATTTCCCCGGTTACGAACATCTCGCCTTTCAGCGCGCGCTCCCGGTTCGCTACCGACGCCCGTACTTTGATCATCCGCGTATTGGGATCGACATAGTCCGAGATGGCTTCGATACGAGCGGTGAAGGTGCGATCGGGATAGGCGGGCGTGCGCAGAGTGGCAGAGATGCCCGGACGCAAAAAGCGCAGATCGCGTTCGGTCGCGTCGAGCTGCACCCACAAGCGCGCGGGATCGGTGATGACGAACAGCGGCGGCGCGTTCGAGGTGAGCTGGTCGGGTCGCACCTCCTGACCTGGATTGATGTTCTTCTCCACCACGACACCGGCCACCGGCGCTTTGAGCGGGTAGAGTTGATCGACGGTGTCGCCACCCCCGTAGAGCTTCTTGCGCGCCTTGACGCGCTCGAGCTCGGCACGCGCTCGCTCGAAGTCGGCCTCGGCTGCGTGCAGGTCTTTTTCCGCCGCCACGCCGTTTGCAGTCAGATCGCGGAGCCGTTCGATGTTCTTTTGCGCCACCGCAAAGTCTGCAGCTGCACGGCTCGCCTCCGATTGGGTCTGGCCGAAATCCGGAGAAGCGATGCTCGCCAGCGTCTGACTCACGTTGACGTGATCCCCAACGTGCACTCGAATCGCCTGAACGCTTCCCGCAAACGGCGAGAACACACGTACCGTACGGTCTTCATCCCAAACCAGCCGCCCGGAGAAGCTGTGCGTGATCGGTCTGGTTGCCTCTACCGCCTCGCTGGCAAACGCCGCCAGCTGCGGGCTGCTCTCGGGGAATACGATGCTGCTGCCCTTCACCGCCGGTGCCTGAGCGGAGCCATCGCTCGATTTATCGCCGCAGCCCGCGACCAGCCAGACCGCCGCGGCGATCGCCGCCAGGCGAGCGTGCATTCCAGACAATCGCTTCGGTTCGAGGGTGCGCATTGTCCCGTCGCTCAGGAGCACTCGGTAGCGGCCTGCCACGCAGCCAGGGCTTTCGCGTAGTCTGCCTGCGCCGCCACCGCGTCCAATCGGGTCGCGTACAAGGTGCGGCGCGCATCCAGCAAATCGGTGACACCCACCGCGCCGCGCTTGTACGCGTACTCCGCGGCATCGGCTGCACGTTGGGCTTCCTTGAGCAGCGAATCGGTGTAGCGCTGCACGCGCTCCTGGGCCGAGTCCAGATCCGCACGGCTGCGCGCGATGTCCGCACGGGCCACGGCGCGGACACGCTGCAGGTCCTCCTCCGTCGAGGTGACCGCCACCTCCGCCTTCCTGATCTCCCCATCGAACTGGTAGAACGCGAACAGGGGGACGCTCACGCTGACCCCGAAGGTGTTGTTGCTGATCTGGGTCGGAAAGTGGTCGTACTGGACGGCGACGGTGACGTCATGTGTGCGGGCGGCACGTGCCAGCTCGCGGTTCTTGCGCGCCGCCTCCAAGCGCTGGCGCGCTGCTTGCACGTCGGCGCGCCCATCGACAAGTTGTTCGATGCTCTTCGGGGCAGGAACAGGCGCCGGAGCGGGCCACTGCGCATCGACGTGGATACGGGCAGCGCTGGTTTCCAGCCCGAGGAAATAGGCCAGCACGAGCTGCGCCTTTTCGCGGTCAGCCCTTGCCTGCCGCACGTCGTTCTCCGCGCGCAATGCATCCACTTTCAAACGCGACCGGTCCGAGGCAGCGATGTCGCCGGCCTTGAGGCGAAGCTCCGCTGCATCGACGCTCTGTCGAAACAGCCCGAGCGTCTCCTCGCTGACGCGAGCGCGTTCCTGAGCGAGCAACAAGTCGAAAAAGGCGTCGCGCATGGCGAGCGTCTGTTGTCTGATGACGTCCTGCCGGTCGCTGCGGCTGGCAGCGAGATTGCTCTGCGCCGCCTCGGTGCGAATCTGCCGCTTGTCACCCCGCTCGATGAGCTGGCTGAGCTGAACCCCTGTGTCAATGGGTTTGTCCCGGAACCCGGACGCCGCGCTCCAGTTGGTAGCGGACAGCGACGACGCGCCGACCGAAAGCGTGGGATTGGGGCGCTGCGAAGCGATGATGCGATCGGCCTCGGCTGACTCCACCGCACGCCTCGCGGCCAGCAGCTCACGGCTATGCTCGCGGAACATCTGCTCGGCCGCATCGAGTGTGAGGTGCTCCGGATCGACTGGCGTCCTTGATGGGGGCTGCTCCGCACCGGCGGCGTTCAAGGCCGCGACGACAACGGCGGCCAGCGCCACCCACTGACGGGGCATAGTATGCATGCGCACTCGAGTCTAGTCAGAGCCAGGGAGCCGAGCGCGCAGAGTAAGCAGGTGGCCTTACTGTGGCCTTACTCAAACGGGATAGTGAGCGCACAACCCTGGACCGCGCAACGGCTACACAGCAAAAAAACGCCGGAGCGCTAGCGCCCCGGCGCGACACCCCTCAGGAGATACTGAAAATCTCTGGGACGAAAGCCCCTGCAACGGAAAACTTTCGTGAGCGGTGAATCTACGCCCGACAGGATAGACTGCGGACGCTTACTGAGCACTTACGACTGCTCAACGTTGCACTGGGTCAGGCTGATATCGATTGCTTCGGACCCGACCGCGCGGGCCTGCCCATGGGGTTCCGTATAATCGGGTCGCGCGAGGACCATCAACCGCGCTCGCTTGAATCACAACCCGATGAGGTGAACGGATGCCGAAGACATCAACCTGCACCGCGCTGGACGAGAGTGGCGAGAACCTGGCGGCTGCACCGGGAAGCCGGCGCCAATTCATTCGGCTGGATGGAACTCTGAGTCAACCGGGCGTGGTCGGCGCACCGCTTGCGACGGCCAATGCCGCGGGCCCTTCCACTCCGGGCGAGGGCCTGTTCGATCTCGGCACCTTCGTGCTGCGGTCAGGCGCGACGTTGCGCGAAGCGAAACTGGCGTTCAAAACCCACGGCCGCCTGAACGCCGACAAGAGCAACGCGATCGTCTATCCTACGCCTTACTCGGCCCATCACTCCGATATCGAATGGCCGATCGGAGCGGGCAAGGCGCTCGATCCAGAGAAGTACTTCATCATCGTCCCCGACATGCTCGGCAACGGGCTGTCATCGTCGCCGAGCAATACTCCGCCGCCGTACGACCGCGCGCGCTTCCCCAACGTCACGATCCAGGACAACGTCGCGGCCCAGCATAGGCTGGTCACGCAGGGCTTTGGCATCTCGCGCATCGCGCTGGTAGTGGGCTGGTCAATGGGGGCGCAGCAGACCTTGCAATGGGCCGCGAGTCATCCCGATATGGTGGCGCGCATCGCCCCGTTCTGCGGGACTGCGAGGACGACGCCGCACAACCTGGTGTTTCTGGAGGGGATCAAGGCAGCGCTGACCACGGACGCCGCATGGATGGACGGGTGGTACGAGAAACAGCCTAGCCGCGGAATTCGTGCCTTTGCCCGCGTGTACGCGGGGTGGGGATTGTCTCAGCCGTTCTACAAGCAGGAGCAGTATCGCCAGCTCGGTTTCTCATCGCTGGAGGACTTCCTGATCGGTTTCTGGGAGCACCGCTTCCTGCGGCGCGACGCGAACAACCTGCTTGCCATGCTATGGACCTGGCAACACAACGATTTGGGCACTACTCCCGGCTGCGACGGCAACCTGGAGCAGGCGCTCGGTTCGATCCGGGCCAAGGCGCTGGTGATGGCGGGCGAGACCGACCTTTACTTCACCCCTCAGGACATCGACTACGAAGCTTCGCATATCGCCGGCGCGACCTTCCGCGTCATCTCGTCGGTCTGGGGTCATCAGGCCGGCAACGGGCTCAACGCCGTCGACAGCACCTTCATCGACGACTCAGTGAAAGGCCTGCTGGCTTCCTAAATCAGCCGCAGCGTCCCGCTTACGCGGCAGCCAGGGCCGACGACTGTCCGCTACCGAGCTCGTCGTAGCGGCAAACCCGGTTGCGTCCCTCGGCCTTGGCCAGATAAAGCGCCTGGTCGGCCTGTTTGATCAACTCAGCGAGCGTTGTGGCGCCGGAGTTGAAGGACGCCACGCCAAAGCTGGCGGTAATGCGCGCGGACTCACCGGGGATGACCGCGGCTCCGCAGGTGTTCTCGATCAGCTTGCGGAGCTGGTCGGCAAACTGCTGCGCCTGCTGACTCTTGACGCCGCTCACGAGCATGCAGAACTCTTCACCGCCATAGCGGCAGAGCAGATCGCCCGCTGGCGTGGCGTCGCGCAGCGTCAGGGCGACCCGGTGAATGACCTGATCGCCGACCAAATGACCATAGCGGTCGTTGACGGATTTGAAATGATCGATATCCACCATGATGCACGTGACAGTGCCGCCGGGCTGAGAGGCGTTCTTGAGGAACAGCTGCTGTGCTCGCTCCAGGAACGCGCGCCGCGTAAGCGCGGAGGTGAGCTGGTCGTGATCGGCCAGATGCTTGAGCTCGACGTTCTGCTGCTCGATCTTGTGTTTGGCGACTTCGAGCTGCGCAACCATGTCCAGCAATTGCTGGTTCATATGTTCTACCAGCGTCAGGTCGTCCAGCGTAATCAGACATCCGCGCGCGATCTTGCGCTCGTCCAGGATGGGGGCGCAGTTGATGGTGACCTTGACTGAAGTACCGTCCCCGCGCTCGATCTTGATTGTTTCTCCGGTCACAGAACCCTTGGTCGCCATCGCACGTTCCCAGGGCCACGCCGCCGGATGGTTGCCGATGGCCGTGACGAGCCATATCAGGTCCGAGATCTTCTTACCGGTTAACTCGCGAGCCGCATCCGGGTGCAGGCCTCGGAAACCGGCGTTTGCCAGCACGATCTGGCCATCCTTGTCGATTACGATTACACCCTCGGACAGTGCGTCAAAGGCAGTGCGTACGCGGTCGGGGATCGCGGCCTTCGGATCGAGATGCTGGAGAATGCGTCGGAGGTAGAGGTAGAACAACAGGAAGCCGAGGGTAAGCATCGTGACGGTAAGCGACACGCCCGGGTACTTCAGCCAGCCCATCAGCGTCTGCGGCGTCGTTGGCCGATAGGCCACCTCGATTTGCCCCCACACACCGTTGGGCGTATTGATCGGCACGAGCACGTCTGTGAGCGTGGATTTGTTCTGCGGCGGCGGCACCCAGTAGCGCTCGTGATTGCCGGTCTCCGCAGCGACGTGACCGTCGGCCCGCCGTACCGCGATGGACAGGACCTCGGGGTCGCGCGTGACCACCGCGTGAAGCGTCCGCTTCAGCGTTTCAATGTCGTCGTTTTGCGCCAGCGCCGCGAGCTGGACTGCCAGGCTCTCGCTCGACTTTTTCCGGATCTGACGTGCAACCGATGCTTCATCGGGCAGCACCCCCAGGATGAGGTCGGCCGTCAGCAGCAGACAGCTGGCGAGCGAGACCAGTCCCAGGCTGATCCGCGACACTGGGCCCAGCCTGTAGCGGGACAGCGGTCCGAGATTGATGCCCATACGTCGTCCTCTTTATGCGCTGACCGCATCGCGGCTGCGCGGTCCCTCCAAGACCATGGAGATCGCCAACTCGTCGGCGTCGGCCTCGGAGTCTTCGGTTTCTTCCCAACGGTCTTCCTCCTCGTCGCGACCAATGATCGGCAATGGGTCCAGTTGTCTCCAAGCCGGCATGGATGCGAGCAGGCTGCCGATGAGCCCGGTCACGCGGCTCGCCCACCACACAACCCCGACTGAGAGTGCGATCCCGCCCATGCGCACCGATTCCATGATCACTTTGATCTGGTCGTGCTCGGAGGGATTGTGATCAGCGCCCGGGAAGGCGGTCTGCGCGCTCCAATCGACCTTGGTGAGCGGACCGAACTCCATGTATTGCGGGTCGGTCCCTGCGATAAGCAGCGTCTGCGTGGCTGGTTTAATCAAGGGCGCCGGGTTCAGATTGGATTTGACCGGCCTCGCATCCACTTTCAAGAACGGATTTGCACCGCGAATAGGCTCGAACAGTTCGGTCCCGACCGGCTCCGGAACTACCGGCAACCCGCCGGAGAGCGTCACGACCTGTGCCACCGCGGGCTGTGCCGGCTTGCTCTGCTGTGCAGGCGGAGGCGGCGCCGGCGGCGTGTTGCCCGAGTTGGAACCGGGAGTCGGCGGTGTGGTGACCGGCGGTGCAACGATAGGCCCACCGCCTGTGGCCGGCACGGAGAACACGATCGTCGACGCAGTCGGACCGGCGCTTAGTACTCCGTCGCTGACGGTTACGTCGAACGCTGGCGCAGTAACCGCGTTGCTGTCCACAAAGCGCACCTGTCCGGCCGTGACTGCAGCCTGCGTGAACGTGGTGATGGGCACGCCGGGGCTGCTCACCAACTCGAAGCGCCCGTTCACGATATTGCTCATGTTGAAGGTCAAACCGGGCGCAGGATTATCCACATCGCTCGCGCTCAGACTGGCGCCCGACAGGATCACCGAGCCACCCCCGGTGATCGTGAGCGTATTGTTGCCGAGGACCGGCGCATCGTTGACCGGGGTAACATCGATCGTCATGATGCGCGTCGTGGGATCCAGATCGACGCCGCCGTTGACGACGCCACCGCTATCCTGCACCTGGAAGCTAAAGCTCGCATAGCCCACGCCGTTGGCATTCGCCGCTGGTGTGAAGATCAGCTTGCCTGTGCTGATGTCGGCGACGCTCACAAACTGACCGGCGACGACCGGTGCGCCGTTGTCGACCAGCGCGCCCGACGCGGGCAACGTGGTGATCTTGACCGCCGTCAGAGTGTCGGCCGGAACATCGTTGGAGTCGCCGAAACCGAAGTCCGCTGCGCCGAACGTGTAGGCCGTGTCCTCGAGGGTGGTCACGGTGTTGTTCGCACCTTGCGGCGCGTCGTTGACGGAAGTTACGTCGATGGTCATGGTGCGCGAGGTCGGGTCGGTGTCTACTCCGCCGCCCGCCGTGCCGCCGTTGTCCTGCACCTGGAACGTGAAGCTCGCGTAGTTGTTTCCGTTGCCGTTGGCCGCCGGCGTAAACGCCAGTTTGCCTCCCGCGATGTCGGCGAGCGAAATGAACTGCCCGCCGCTCACCGCCACCCCGTTGTCCGTCAGCGTCCCTGCCCCAGGCAGTGTGGTGATCTCGACTGCCTGCAGGCTGTTGGCCGGGCTGTCGTTGGGGTCGCTGAAGCCGAAGTCCACTACCGCGAAGGTGTAAGTGCTGTCCTCCAGTACGCTTACCGTGTTGTTGACACCCTGCGGCGCATCGTTGATCGAGCTGACATCGACGGTCAGGACATTGGTGGGCGATGAGCTAGCCACACCATCGCTCACACTGAATCCAAAGCTCGCGTAGCCCGCGCCGCTGGTGCCCGAGACTGGAGTAAATACTAGATTGCCCGCATTGATATTGGCGGCCGAGACAACCTGTCCTGCGAATACCGGGACGCCCAAGAGCGTGAGGCTGCCGCCTCCAGACAGGCTCTGGATGGTGACCGACTGCAGGGTGTCGCCTGCGTCCACATCGCTGAAGGTGAAGTCTGCGACGTTGAAGACGTGAGGCGTATCCTCGGCCGTGGTCACAGTGCCGTCGGCCGATGTGGGCGCATCATTGACCGCCGTGACATCGATGGTGATAGTGTTGGGTGCAGCGTCCAGGTCCACACCACCGTTGGCCGTGCCCCCATCGTCTTGCACCTGGAAGGTGAAGCTTGCGCAGGCCGGGCCGTTGGCATCGGGCGCCGGAGTGAACGCGAGGTTGCCTGCGACGATGTCGGTTAGGGTAACAAACTGACCGGCGCTCACCGCCACGCCGCCGTCAGTGAGCGTCCCAGCACCTGGCAGCGTGGTGATCTTTACGTTGAGCAGGGCGTTCGCAGGGACGTCACTCGGATCGCTGAAACCGAAGTCGGCCGCCGCAAAAATATAGGCAGTGTCCTCTGACGTTGTCACGGTCTTGTTCGTGCCCATTGGTGCGTCGTTCACCGGATTCACGGTGATGCTGGCACTGGCCGTGGCACTGGAGTACGCCGTGGTACCGCCGTTGACGGTCGTGTCTGCGGTCGCTCCGGGCGCCCCGCTGCTTTGATCCCAGGCGCGGAAGGTGATGCCGCTCGCGGCCGTGCCGTTCCAATTCGCGTTTGGCACGAAGCGCACATAGGTGCTGGCGTCGGCCGCCAGCAGACGCGCTGCAGCCCCTGTGGGTGCGCCGAAGCTGTTCCAGCTGCCGCCCCCGTTGGTCGAGTACTGCCAGGTGCCATTGGTGTTGTCTACCGCAGTTACCGCGATGCCTTGCACCGCGCCAGCGTCGATGTCGCTCACCTGACCCGCGATCAGCGCCGAGACCAGGGTACCGGGGTTGGCTGCCGCGTCTTCGTTGATGGCGGTGAGGCTGCCGGCGCCACTCAGGACCGGTGCGTCGTTGACTGCCGTAACGTCGATGGTGATGACGTTTGGTGTGGGATCGAGATCCACGCCCCCATTGAGCGTGCCGCCGTTGTCTTGCACCTGGAAGGTGAAGCTCGCGTAGCCCGCCCCGTTGGCATTGGTCGTCGGGGTAAAGACAAGCAAACCACCGCTGATGTCGGCCGCGGTTACATCCTGCCCCGCGGTAACCGCCACACCGTTGTCGGTGAGGGTGCCCGCACCGGGCAGCGTGGTGATCTTCACGTTGAGCAGGGCATTGGCCGGGGTGTCGCTGGAGTCGGTAAGGCCGAAGTCCACCGTTGCGAAGGTGTAGGATGAGTCCTCATTGGTGGTTACCGTCTTGTTGGCACCAGCGGGTGCGTCGTTGACAGGGGTTACGTTGATCGTCATCGTGTTGGCGACCGGGTCAAGATCCACTCCGCCGCTGGCTGTACCGCCATCATCCTGCACCTGGAAGGTGAAACTGGCGTAGCCCGCTCCGTTGGCGTTGGCCGCCGGGTTGAACACGAGCTTGCCCCCGCTGATGTCAGCCACCGTCACGAACTGTCCGGAAGTCACCGCGACACCATTGTCGGTGAGCGTGCCCGCTCCCGGCAGCGTCGTGATCTTCACGTTGAGCAGGGCGTTGGCGGGGGTGTCGTTCGGGTCGGTGAAGCCGAAGTCCGCCGCGGCGAAGGTGTAAGCCGTGTCTTCCAGCGTCGTAACGGTCTTGTTCGCTCCCGCCGGCGCATCGTTCACCGGGTTCACCGTCAGGGTCACGGTGGCGGTATTGGAATTGCTGGTGCCGTCGTTCGCACGGTACGTGAAGCTGTCGGTGCCGCTGTAGTTGGCTACCGGCGTGTAGGTGAACGTGCCATCCGCATTGAGCGTGAAGGAAGCCGAATTCGACGGAGCGCTGACCAGGACGGCCGAAAGCGCACCGCCGCTCGGACTGCTGTCATTGGCCAGCACTCCACCAACACCCGGCGCGCTTTGCGCCGGTCCCACCGCCAAGAAGGCGTTGGTCATGGTCAGATACTCGGCGCGGATCCAGGCCGAGGAACGGGCGGTGGTGGCAAAGCGCGCCTCGTCGATGCTACCGTCTAAGAAGCTGCCGGAGCCGTCGTCCTGAGCACCAAGCGCCGTGCTCGCGTCCGGTGTGTTGGGCGTAACCGTGTTGGTAAAGGCTACCGTGCCAGTGGAAGCCTGCTGGATGCCGTCGAGATAGATGCTCAGCGTATCGGTGGCATAATTGACAACGCCGGTCACGTAGTGCCACTGGCCCACCGCGCCCGCCAGCACGTTCCCGGTGGTGTCCTCGGTAGATAAATCAGTATTGTTGTCGACCGAGCGCCCGATGAGGTGAATCTCGGTACCGTTCAGTTCGATGGACGCGCGCGAATCCGAGCTCGAGCTGCCGCCGTTGTAGATGCTCGTGGCCATGACAGCCGGGATGCCGGAGACGGTGTTGAGATTGATCCACGCTGACAGCGTCACAGCGGAGGTGTTGGGCGCAAATCCCAGATCGCTTCCCAGGTCGACGTACTGGTTGGTACCATCGAAGCTGCGCCCGCCGCCGATGAACCCGCTTGCCGCCGCGGCGCCGTTTTGTGCAGTGCCGTCGAAGTTGTCGGACGAAGAATCAGTGATCGTCGCACCGGCATCGGAAAGGTGGTACACACCGGTGAAGTTCTGAGTCCACACCGCACTCGGGTTCTCGCCGGCCGGCGCCGACGCATTGCCGTAGTACATCGTGATCGAGTCCGTTCCCGTGGTGTCAACCTGCGGCACCTTGACCCAGACATACGAGTTGCCGGTCTCGTCCCACTTCTCGATCTCGTAAGCGAGCGGCGCGCCGTTGGCGTCGAAGAAACGCAGGTCCTGCCCGCCGTTCTGCGTCTGGGTGTAATTGATGTTCCCGCTGTTCAGCGTCACCAAGACCGGGAAGTTGGTCAGGTTCTGCGCACCCCCGAAGGTGTTCCCGGTGAAGGTGATCTGCTCGCGGCGCGTCCAGTTTGTGTCCCACCAGCCCACACTCAGCGCATTGTCTTCGTTGACGCTATAGGCGTCGTTGTTAGCGGTGGGTGCGATCGCCGCATTGACTGTGATATTCACTGTGCTGTTGGCGAACTTCGCGCCGCCCGCTCCGCTGTTGCCTTGGTCGCTGGTGTTGATGGTGAGCGATGCCGCTCCGCTGAACCCGGCGGTCGGATCGAACGACAAGCCATTCAACGCACCGTTGATACTGGCCAGCGTGCCCGTGAAGGTCATGGTCGCGTCGGCCGTGCCATCTCCGGTCGTGAAGGTGAGCCCGCCGACGCCGTTGAGCGTGATCACCCCGTTGCTGGCGGTGAGCGTAAGCTGCACCGGACTTGCTCCGGCATCGACGTCGGCAATCGAGATCTGGTTGCCGTTGGCGCCGGAGAACACCAGTGCGGTGTTCTGGCCGGTGCCTTGCGCAGCGGGAACGGCGTTGGTCGGCGCGTCGTTGACCGCGGTCACGTTCACCGTCATGGTGCGAGGCGTGACATCCAAGTCCACCCCACCGTTGGCCGTGCCCCCGTCGTCTTGCACCTGGAAGGTGAAGCTCGCATAGCCCGCACCGTTGGCGTTGGCACCGGGGGTAAACACGAGCAAGCCACCGCTAATGTCGGCCGCGGTTACGTATTGCCCCGCTGTAACCGCCACACCATTGTCGGTGAGCGTGCCCGCACCCGGCAGCGCGGTGATCTTCACGTTGAGCAGGGAATTGGCCGGGCTATCGCTGGAGTCGGTAAGGCCGAAGTCCACCGTTGCGAAGGTGTAGCTGGCGTCCTCGTTGGTGGTTACCGTCTTGCTGGCGCCAGCCGGTGCATCGTTGACCGCGGTCACATTCACGGTCATGGTGTTCGGTGTTTGATCCAGATCCACCCCACCGTTGGCCGTGCCCCCGTCGTCTTGCACCTGGAAGGTGAAG
>JACXTT010007432.1_pt1 | contig 15427 bp, 17 predicted proteins | sample 9270951 | NCBI WGS metagenome assembly JACXTT01 (sample SAMN15532306, study PRJNA645909) | rock metagenome | isolation source: weathered quartz diorite | place: Puerto Rico | collected 2017-06-21 | reverse complement strand
GTCGGCTGCACGACTTGGCTGGCTCAATAGGGCGGCAAACAGGGCCGCGGCGAGCAGCGCGGCAGGGCGAAACTGGGGAAGTCGCATTGCGTGTTCTCTTTCTTGGGGTGGTCTGGAGCTTGCAGCTTAAGACCGGCCCAAGTGAAAGAAAACGAATGATTTCGGCTTTTCTTATGCGTTTACTGTGATTTGATGTTGCCCAGTTGTTTGTCGAGCGTGGCCGCCATATCGACCAGCAGAGTTGTTACCCGCGTGTAGAAGTCTGGTTTGATGCGTTCTACCGTGTCGGTCGGCTGGTGATAGTCCTCATGGTCTTCCACGCCAAAATACAGGAAGGGAATGCCAGCATCATGGAAGGGGCCATGGTCAGAACTGTCCGTCCAGTCTTCCACATTGCCTGCTACCAGCGCTGAGCGGTCATGGCCCAGCAATACCTTGACGGTGCTGCGCAGTGCCACCTGCTCCACCAGGGGCTTGAACGCTGGAGTATAGCTGGTCCCCGCGGCATAAATGCGGTTGAAGTCATTGCGGCCGACCATGTCCAGGTTGAGGTTGGCGGCCAATTGCGCCTTAGGAAACGGCAGCGCCTGCACAAAGGCTTGCGCACCGCGCAGGCCCATTTCTTCTGCATCAAACGCAGCAATGACAATCGAGTGAAGCGGGGGATGCTGTTTGAAGAAGGCGGCGATCGTCAGCATGGCGGCAACGCCCGATGCATTGTCGTCCGCCCCCGGATGTACGCGTCCATTGCGGATGCCCAGATGATCATAGTGGGCTGACACCACGAGGAATTGATTTGGATCTTGCGTGCCAGGAATGAAGCCGATGATATTGGTCGCGTTTGGATAGTCCGTTTTGAAGGGACGTCCCGGTGTCACCAAACCTTTAATGCTTTTTTGGGTAAAAGCGAATTTCTGCCCATAGCTTTCGCCAAACGGCTTGATGCCCAATTCAACAAATCGTTGCTGCAAATACGCCTGCGCCTTGCGATTGCCTTCGGTCCCTGTCTTGCGTCCTTCCATGGCGGGTGCCGTCAGGTTGTGCAAGTCGGCAAGCAAGGCAGCCTGGTCAAATGGTGGCACAAAAGCGCCGACCGCACCGCTACTTGGCAGCGGCACCTCAATGCGGGCTTGCTCAATGCTGCCGGCCACTTTGTAATACGCGGCGCCACCGACCAGTAGGGTGGCAATGACGACAAGGCGAAGAAGGCGTGCTTTTTTCATCAATTTTCCGTTTGTGTCTTTTAATAGTTTTGTCCAACGATGGCGCATCTTACAGGTTTTAAAAACAAAAAAACGCGCCAGCCTTGCGAGTGGCGCGTTTTCCAGCAAGCTTTGTGGTCTTATTCCACCGCTTTAACCATCGATTCAATCACTTTCTTCGCGTCGCCAAATACCATCATCGTGCTTGGCATGTAGAACAGGTCATTGTCCAGGCCGGCATAGCCCGATGCCATCGAGCGCTTGTTGACGATGACGCTCTTGGCTTTGTAGGCTTCCAGGATCGGCATACCCGCGATCGGCGATTTCGGATCCTTGGCCGCTGGGTTGACGACGTCATTGGCGCCCAGCACCAGCACCACGTCGGCCTGGCTGAACTCGCCATTGATGTCTTCCATCTCGAACACTTGATCGTAAGGCACTTCGGCCTCGGCCAGCAGCACGTTCATGTGGCCAGGCATACGGCCCGCCACCGGGTGAATGGCGTACTTGACGATGACACCCTTGTGGGTCAGCTTCTCGACCAGCTCTTTCAGCGCATGCTGGGCACGCGCCACCGCCAGGCCATAGCCCGGAACGATAATGACCGTTTCAGCATTGCTCATCAAGAAGGCGGCATCGTCGGCCGAGCCGGATTTATACGGACGTTGCTCTTGGGCGCCGCCTCCGCCCGCCGCTGCCTCGCCACCGAAGCCGCCCAGGATCACGTTAAAGAAGGAACGGTTCATCGCCTTGCACATGATGTAGGACAGGATGGCGCCCGACGAACCCACCAGCGAACCGGCAATGATCAGCATGGTGTTGTTCAGCGAGAAGCCAATACCGGCCGCCGCCCAGCCCGAATAACTGTTGAGCATCGACACGACGACCGGCATATCCGCGCCGCCGATCGGGATGATGATCAGCACGCCAAGCACAAAGGCAATCGCCGTCATGGCAAGGTATGGCGTCCACGCGGGTTCTACGCCAGGCGCGAAGCAGAACGCCAGGCCCAGGCCGACAGCCGCAATCGCCCCCACCAAATTGAGCATGTGCTGGCCCGCAAAGACGACTGGTGCGCCTTGGAACAGGCGGAATTTGTATTTGCCCGACAGCTTGCCGAATGCAATCACCGAACCGGAGAACGTAATCGCGCCGACAAAGGTACCGATAAACAGCTCAATACGGTTACCAAATGGCAGTGCCTCGCCCAGCTTGGCAATGTTGAAAGCCGACGGCTCCGACACGGCTGCCACCGCAATACACACTGCGGCCATACCGATCAGCGAGTGCATCGCCGCCACCAGCTCTGGCATCTTGGTCATTTCGACCGTCTTGGCGGCATAGGCGCCAATGCCGCCTCCCACCACCAGGCCGGCCAACACCAGGCCCATGCCGCTCGCACCCGAGCCTTCGCCTTTGATCTTGAGGATCAGGGCAATGGTCGTCACGGCGGCAATCGCCATGCCCGTCATGCCGAAGGCGTTACCCCGGCGCGCCGTGGCTGGCGAGGACAGGCCCTTGAGCGCTTCGATAAAGCAGACCGAAGCGATCAGGTACATCATCGTGACCAGATTCATGCTGATGAAATTCATGCTTGATCTCCCGCTTTGGCCTTAGGTTCCTTTTTCTTGAACATTTCAAGCATGCGCTGGGTCACCATGAAGCCGCCGAACACATTGACGGCCGCCAGCGCCACGGCGATGGTGCCCGCCACCTGGCCAACCGGGCCTTGCGACAGGCCCGCTGCCAGCATGGCGCCGACAATGACGATGGCCGAAATCGCATTGGTCACCGCCATCAGTGGCGTGTGCAATGCTGGCGTGACGGACCAGACGACGTTGTAGCCAACGTAAATCGCCAGCACAAAGATAATGAGATTGATAATGGTATGACTGACTTCCATATTGCCCTCCCTGTTATTTTTTCATTCCCGTGATCGCGTTTTTTTCGTCCACAAAAACGATCTTCGGGGTGTATTCCCTGGCCTGGTTTTCCGTCATCGGCGCAAAGGTGCAGATGATCAAGAGGTCGCCCAATTGCGCCTTGCGTGCCGCAGCGCCGTTGAGCGAGATCTCGCCAGTGCCGCGGGCACCCGGAATGGCATAGGTCGAAAAGCGTTCGCCGTTATTGACGTTGTAGAGCTCGATCTTTTCGTTGACCCAAATATCAGCTGCCTCGAGCAGGTCCACATCGATGCCGCAGGAACCTTCGTAGTTCAGGTCGCACTGGGTCACCGAGACGCGGTGGAGTTTCGAACGCAGCATTACTCGTTGCATGGACATCTTTGACGCTTTCCCTTGTTTGGATGGATTGGTGATTTCGTTTTTTATTTGCGCAGCAGCTCGCCGCCGAAGGACAGCAAGGTCGCCTTGAGGATCTCGTCCTCGCGGTCGATCACCAGCTTGTTGTCGGCATCGATAATGAGCTTGAGGAAGTCGAGCACATTGCGCGCATACAGGGCCGAGGCATCGGCCGCCACATGGCAGGCCAAGTCCGGTTCGCCGACGATGTGCACACCGTGCTTGATGACAGTCTTGCCCACTTCCGACAGCGGGCAGTTACCGCCCTGTCCCACGGCCAGGTCGACGATCACGGAGCCCGGCTTCATGGCCTTGACGGTGTCTTCCGAGATCAGGATCGGCGCAGCGCGGCCCGGGATCAGTGCGGTGGTGATGACGATGTCGGCCAGCTTGGCGCGCTCATGCACCAGTTCGGCCTGGCGGCGCATCCAGTCAGCCGGCATGGCGCGGGCGTAGCCGCCGGAGCCCTGGGCGATTTCTTTTTCTTCGTCCGTCAGGTAGGGCACATCAATGAATTTGGCGCCCAGCGATTCCACCTGCTCTTTCACGGGAGGACGCACGTCGGAAGCTTCGATGACAGCACCGAGGCGCTTGGCGGTGGCGATGGCCTGCAGGCCCGCCACACCCACACCCATGATCAGCACGCGGGCCGCCTTGACGGTACCTGCTGCCGTCATCAGCATCGGCATGAAGCGCTGGTAGGTATTGGCGCCCACCATCACGGCCTTGTAACCGGCGATATTGGCCTGGGAAGACAGCACGTCCATCGATTGGGCGCGGGTGATGCGGGGTACAGCTTCCAGCGCAAAGGCGGACAGGCCGGCCGCTGCCATGGCGGCATTGTTGTCCGCATCGAAGGGATTGAGCATACCAATGAGGACGGTGCCCGATTTCATCATGCCGCGCTCGTCGGCATTGGGTGCGCGCACCTTCAGCACCACGTCGCATCCATAGGCGTCGGCAGCGCTGCCAATCTTGGCGCCGGCCTGGACATAGGCCTCGTCCGTGATGGACGCCGACACACCGGCGCCGGACTGGACAATCATCTCGTGGTGCTTCGCTAGTTTCTTGACTGTTTCGGGCGTTGCAGCGACACGGGTTTCCCCCGGCCGCGTCTCGGCCGGTATGCCAATTCTCATGAATGCCTCCAAAAATTGAAAAACTGACTAGGATCTTACACGGAAACCCGAAAGTGTAACTATCGGCATCATTTTCTAGGAGAAACCTTCGGTTCGAACCGGTTTTGGCTTGATTTGCATCAAATGCAAGCCCTTCGGGCACGGGCTCAGCGCCCGCCAGCCACCCAAGGTAGAATATCGGCTCACTATTGAGGACCACCCATGCCCCACGTCTGGAAACCAAACGTTACCGTTGCCGCCGTGATCGAGCGGGATGGGCGCTTTTTGCTGATCGAAGAAGAGACCAGCGATGGCGTGCGTTTCAACCAGCCGGCCGGCCACCTTGACCCGTTTGAGTCCCTGCAGCAGGCCGTGATCCGCGAAGTGATGGAAGAAACGGCGCATGACTTCACCCCGACCGCCGTGGTGGGGATGTATATGTCGCGCTACCGCTCGCCGCGCCGGCAGGAGGATGTCACTTACCTGCGCTTTGCCTTTTGCGGCACGGCCGGAGCCGAATATGACCGGCCGCTCGACGAAGGCATCTTGCGCACGCTGTGGATGACGCGCGATGAAATCGCCGCCTGCCAGGAGCGCCACCGTAGCCCCCTGCTGCTGCAATGCGTGGACGACTACCTGGCTGGCAAACGCATTCCGCTGGAGCTGCTGCACACCCACCAGTCGATTTACGAACCTACTATGTAGCGGTAGGGTGGGCACTCTGTGCCCACCAGCTTTCCAGCAGCATCCAATGCGGTGGGCACAAAGTGCCCACCCTACGAAACGGAACAAATTATGAGCAAGAAAAAAGTAGTCATCGGCATGTCCGGCGGGGTCGACTCCTCGGTCGCGGCGTGGATGCTGAAAGAGCAAGGCTATGAGGTGGTCGGCCTGTTCATGAAAAACTGGGAAGACGACGACGACTCCGAATACTGCTCCACCCGCCAGGATTGGATCGACGCGGCCAGCGTGGCCGACGTGGTGGGTGTCGATATCGAAGCCGTCAACTTTGCGGCCGAATACAAGGACCGCGTGTTCGCCGAATTCCTGCGCGAATACCAGGCTGGCCGCACACCCAATCCCGACGTGCTGTGTAATGCTGAAATCAAGTTCAAGGCCTTCCTCGACCATGCCATGCACTTGGGCGCGGACCTGATCGCAACGGGCCACTATGCGCGCGTGCGCGAGAATGCGGGCAAATTCGAGTTGCTCAAAGCCGTTGACGCCACCAAGGACCAAAGCTACTTCCTGCACCGCCTGAACCAGGCACAGTTGTCCAAGACCCTGTTCCCCCTTGGCGAAATCCCGAAAACGGAAGTGCGCAAGATCGCCGAAAAGCTCAAGCTGCCCAACGCGGCCAAAAAAGATTCGACGGGCATCTGCTTTATCGGCGAACGCCCCTTCCGCGACTTCCTGAACCGCTACCTGTCGTACAAGCCAGGGCCAATGAAGACAGATGATGGCACCTTGGTGGGCGAACACCTGGGCCTGTCCTTCTACACCCTGGGCCAGCGCAAGGGCATCGGCGTGGGTGGACTGAAGAAATACAAAAATACGGACGGCACCAGCGAGCCGTGGTTTGTGGCGCGCAAGGACGTGGCAGAGAACACCCTGTACATCGTGCAGGGCCACGACCATCCATGGTTGTTGTCAGGCCAATTGAATGCAGCGCAAGCGAGCTGGGTGTCAGGCGCAGCGCCGCACCCCCAGGCGCTCGCAGCCAAGACGCGCTACCGCCAGGCCGATGTGCCTTGCACGGTAGCAGCGAATGGTGAACTGGAATTTGGCTTGAACTTCACTGACCCGCAATGGGCAGTGACGCCGGGCCAGTCTGCCGTACTGTATGACGGCGATGTCTGCCTGGGCGGCGGCATCATTAATACGGCGACCCTGGCTTAAAGCGACAAGAACCAGTCTTATTCAGCCGCAGGCGGGCCGTTCTTCTTGATGGCGGCGATCACGGTATTGCGGATCACCTTCAGTACGGCGTCCGCCTTGAAGGGGCGAACCACGAAGCCCTGCACGCCACGGCCATGCGCAGACTTGATGGTTGGCGCATCGAGTTCGCCGGAGACCATGAAGATAAAGGACTTGGGCAAAACCTCCCGGATATGTTCAACGACGTTGTTACCGTCTTCCACCTGGTCCTGGCTGATGCAGATCATGTGGGCATTGTGCTTCTGCATCAGCGCCAGGCCCTGCGTGCCCGAGTTGGTCATGCCCACGACATCGTAGCCGCCATCGAGCAGCACCGTATTCAACAGGCCGCGCGACACTGCGTTGCCATCGGCGATCACTACCTTTAACATCGACTCTTCCTTAAGTTGGTACCGCTAGCATATTCCAAGTGACGCCCAAGCGCACGTCGGTCTTTAACTGGACCAGCTGGCGCGACAAGTACAGCATGTCACGCTCGGCCCGCAATCGTTCCCCGATCGGGGTCTTCAAAATCCCTGCCCCCGCCATCACGGCATCGAGGTCGCCATAAGCGGCCAACAGCTTGGCCGCCGTCTTCATCCCCACTTTGGACACACCGGGGATGCCGTCGGTCGGGTCGCCCATCAGCGCCAGCAAGTCGGTCATCTGTTCCGGCCCCACGCCAAACTTCTTCTGCACCCAGGCCGCATCATGCCACTCGCCCTTAAAATGGTCCCACACCATTGCCCCTTGCGCGATCAGGCAGTGCAAGTCCTTGTCGGTGCTGGCCACAATCGCCTCGCCCCTCCCTTCACCCAACCAGCGCAGCACACCGGTGCCAATCACGTCATCGGCTTCCACCTCGGGCAGCATCAGCACGTGCATACCCAGTTCGCTGCCCAGTTTGTCCATCAGTCCAGGCAGGGCCTCCCGCAAATAGCCCGGCATCGGCGCGCGCTGTTCGCGGTAGCGCGGATACAGCGCATGGCGCCAGGTCGGGCCGCCATGGTCGAAGGCGGCCAGCACATGGGTTGGCAAGTGCGCGGCCATCAGCTTGCGAAACGAGGCGAGCGCATTGCGTACCGCCGTTTCTGCTTTTTCCGCCGAATCTTCCTCCGGGCTCGCTTCGTACACGCGCCGCACGATATTCAAGCCATCGATGGCGAGCAGCTTGAGCGACTGTGGGCGGGCAACGGACATCGCGCCATTATCCCTGAATCTGATGCCCCACAACACATAATTGCCCCACGGAAATCATATTCTGCCCTTGGACAGGCTTCGGGCGGACCGCCCTGTGGTGTTGCCGATACAACATGACAACGCGGCGCCTAGAATTGCAGCCAGACAGTGATGACTTCCTAGAGGAAACAGCAGTACACTCGGACACGTCAACATGATCAGGGCCAGACCATGCACTCCTTTCCGACTCGCTACCTCGCCTTCCTGATTGTGTCGTTCGTGTGCCTGCTTTCCTTGGCCATCGGCTTCATCACCGGGCATGGCTGGTGGCTATTCCTGCTATCGGGCGCCCTGGTATTGGTCGGCATTTCGGACCTGCGGCAGACCAAGCGCGCCTTGCGCCGCAACTATCCCTTGCTGGCCCATTTCCGCTTCTTCTTTGAACTGATCCGCCCCGAGATCCGCCAGTACTTCCTCGAAGACGACAATATCGCCGAGCCCTTCTCGCGTAACCAGCGCTCCATCGTCTACCAGCGCGCCAAGGTGCAGACGGACAAGCGGCCCTTTGGTACCCAACTCGACGTCTACAAGAGCGGCTATGAATGGATCAACCATTCGATGGCGCCACGTTCCGTGCAAAACCACGACTTCCGCATCATCATCGGCAACCACCCTGACTCGCCCTGCGCCAAGCCTTACCGCGCCAGCGTTTTCAATATCTCGGCGATGAGCTTTGGCTCCCTGTCAGCCAATGCCATCATGGCCTTGAACGGCGGCGCCAAACTGGGCGGCTTCATGCACGACACGGGCGAAGGATCGATCAGCCGCTACCACCGCGAAAACGGCGGTGACCTCGTGTGGGAAATCGGCTCAGGCTATTTCGGTTGCCGCGACGAGAAAGGCAATTTCTCCGAAGAGAACTTCACGGCCAATGCCGCCAGCGAGCAGGTCAAGATGATCGAGTTGAAGCTGTCGCAAGGAGCCAAGCCTGGCCATGGCGGCGTACTGCCCGGCGCCAAGGTCACCATCGAAATTGCCCAGGCGCGCGGTGTGCCAGTGGGCGTCGACTGCGTGTCGCCAGCCAGCCATTCGGCCTTTACCACGCCAATCGGCATGCTGCACTTTATCGCCAAGCTGCGCACCCTGTCCGGCGGCAAACCGGTCGGCTTCAAGCTGGCCATCGGCCATCCCTGGGAATTCTTCGGCATCGTCAAGGCCATGCTGGCTACGGGGATTACGCCGGATTTCATCGTCGTCGATGGCGGCGAGGGCGGCACTGGCGCCGCCCCGGTGGAGTTCACTGACCATATCGGTACGCCGCTGCAGGAAGCGCTGCTGATGGTGCATAACACCCTGGTGGGTACGAATTTGCGCGACCGCATCAAGCTGGGCGCCTCCGGCAAAATCATCACCGCCTTCGATATTGCACGCACCTTGGCACTGGGTGCGGACTGGTGCAATTCGGCGCGCGGCTTCATGTTTGCGCTGGGCTGCATCCAGTCGCAAAGCTGCCATACCGACCACTGCCCAACGGGTGTGGCGACCCAGGATCCGCTGCGCCAGAAAGCGCTGGTGGTGGACGACAAAATGCACCGGGTGGCCAACTTCCACCAGAACACGCTCAAGGCCCTGGCCCAGCTGATTGCTGCGGCAGGCCTGAACCATCCGTCCCAATTGCGGCCCCACCACCTGGTGCGGCGCATCTCGGCCAACCAGGTGAAGCTGGCTTCGCAACTGCTGCCCTACCTGGATCCGGGCCAGCTGCTCGATCCCTCGCAAATGGAAAGGCTGCCGCCGGTGTTTGGCCTGTATTGGCCGATCGCGCAGGCCGAGTCCTTCCAGCCCACGAATGAGTTCTTCACCAAAATGAATGGGTAGCGCAGCCGCGAAAAACTTGGCCGGCATAAGCAGGCCAAGGGCGCGTTTTCAGTCTTAAGTTCTTGCGTTGTGGATTTTGATCGTGCGGCGCCCGCTGGGTGCTGCCGGCGATTGCTGCGTGGGCGTTTCGCAGGCATTGCAGCTATTGCAGCCGCCGCCTGTGCCGCAGCCCGAGGCTTTGCCCGGCTTCAGGTAGCGCGCATAGAAATGGGCGCCGGCGGCGATCACGATCAGGGCGACAACCAGGTTGGCCAGCATATCAGGCTCCCACCATCGACACGGCGATGCGGTAAGTGATGAAGGAGGCCGTATAGGCCAGCGCAAACATATAGCCTGCCATCAGCAAGGGATAACGCAGGCTGTTGGTTTCGCGCTTGACCACCGACAGGGTCGACATGCACTGCGGCGCGAACACATACCAGGCCAATAGTGACAGCGCCGTCGGGACGCTCCATGAATGGGCGATCAAGGGCTGCAGCGACGAGGCCAGCTCGGTCCCCGTTTGCGATAGCGCGTACACGGTGCCCAGTGCGCCCACCGCCACTTCGCGCGCGGCCAGGCCCGGCACCAGGGCGATGCAGATCTGCCAGTTAAAACCGATCGGTGCAAACAGCACTTCCAGCCCGCGGCCCAGCATGCCCGCCAGGCTGTAATAGATGGCTGGATGTTGCGCGCCTTCTGGTGCGCCCGGGAAGGACGACAGGAACCACAGCAGCACCATCAGCGTCAGGATGATGGTGCCGACGCGCGACAGGAAAATCTTGGCACGCTCCCACAAACCCAGTGCCAGGTTGTTCAAGTGCGGCAGGTGGTAGCTGGGCAGTTCCATCATCAGCGGCTGCTTGGCGGCACCGCCCATGCTGCGCTTGAACACATAGGCCACCGCCATCGCGCCCACAATACCGGCCATGTACAGGCCAAACAGCACCAGCCCCTGCAAGCTCATGAAGCCAGCCACCTGGCGCTCCGGGATGAAGGCGGCAATGATCAGCGCATACACCGGCAGGCGCGCCGAGCAAGTCATCAGCGGTGCAATCATGATGGTGACGAGGCGGTCACGCGGATTCTGGATCGTGCGTGCCGCCATGATGCCGGGGATCGCACAGGCAAAGGAGGACAGCAAGGGAATGAAGGCGCGCCCAGACAGGCCCACTCCGCCCATCAGCCGGTCCAGCAGGAAGGCAGCACGCGGCAAGTAGCCGCACTCTTCCAGCACAAGGATAAAGAAGAACAGGATCAGGATCTGCGGCAGGAACACCAGCACGCTGCCCACGCCGCCGAGGATGCCTTCGACCAGCAGGCTGCGCAGCAGGTTGTCGCCCATATGGCCGCCCACATAGATGCCGAATTGTTCGACCCCGGCCTTGATCAAGTCCATTGGCACTTGCGCCCAGCTGAACACGGCCTGGAACACGAGGAACATCAGCACGGCCAGCAGGACCGGGCCCAGCACCGGATGCAGTACCAGGTGGTCAATCTGTTCCGTCAGGTTGCCCGTGTCTTCGGCGTGGCTGGTGCACAGCGCAAGGATGCGGCGTACTTCGGCCTGGGTGGCTTCAACCGACATGGTGTCGATGGTCGACAGGGCGTGCGGTTTGGTGAGCTCGGCGTAGTCCAGCGCATCGAGTGCAGCCAGCAGCGCTTTTTCGCCGCCGCTGCGGACGGCGATGGTCTCGATGACGGGGATACCCAGTTCTTTCGACAGCAGGGCCGCGTCCACATGGATGCCGCGCTTGGTCGCCACGTCCACCATATTCAGTGCCAGCACCATTGGCAGGCCGAGGCGCTGCACTTCCAACACCAGGCGCAGGTTCAGGCGCAGATTGGTGGCGTTGACGACGCATACGATCACGTCGGGTGCGGATTCGCTGTGGTGCAGGCCGCCGATGACATCGCGCGTAATCGCTTCGTCCGGCGTCGTGGCCGACAGGCTGTACGCACCGGGCAGGTCGAGCAGGCGGAAGGCTTTTCCCTTGGGTGAAGTGAAGCTGCCCTCTTTGCGCTCGACCGTGACGCCGGCGTAGTTGGCCACTTTCTGGCGCGCGCCAGTCAAGCGGTTGAACAGGGCAGTCTTGCCGCAGTTGGGATTGCCCAGCAGGGCGATCAAGGGGTCGCGCCCAGTCACGGGCAGCGCCTGGTCGACGGCAGCCATTGCTTACTCCGGCTTGATGCTGATGAGGGCAGCCTCGAAGCGGCGCAACGCAAAGGTCGAGTGGCCCACGCGCACGGCCAGCGGCTCCCCGCCCGGCATGCCGCGCTTGAGCACACGGATTTGCTCGCCCGGCACGAAACCGAGCTCCATCAGGCGGCGCGACACATCGACGCTGCTGCCTGCCTCATGCGCGGCGCAGGGCGCCAGGTGCAGCACGGTGCCCGTCTGGCCGACGGCCAGGCTGTCGAGAGTCGTTGTGATGGGAGCTAAGGTCATAATTAATTCTTCAAGGCAAAGCCGCTAAATGCGAATTATTGCTATTTGCGATTCTAGCACCGTTTACCTGTAACGGAGCTATTCGGAACAAATAAAGGGAAGACCTGGGGACAGCATCGATTTTCCCTAGGGAAACCAGCATCAGTCCATTCTTTTTTGCACCGCAAAAATTCACTTGCATTGTGAACCGGATTCCGACAAAATACAAATGTTAATGATAGTGATTCTCATTTAGATGAATCACAAGCAAGCTTGCCGCTCAGGCAATGCCTCAACCAGGGTGCCTCATGATCGTTTGTGTCTGCAACAACATCTCTGACCGTGAAATCCGCCAGGCGGTCGACTTGGGCCTGTCCTCGATGGAAGAGCTCAAGAGCGACCTGGGCGTGGCGACCTGCTGCGGCCAATGCGCAGACTGCGCCCTGCAGGTGCTGAACGAACACAAAGCGGCCCTCACTGGCGCCGTTGAACTGCGCCGCACCCCGCAAACCGCCTGATCCCCATGAGCAGCGCCACCTGGTCCACCACCTCGAGTGCACCGGCCCGCGACGGCCTGGCCGGCCTGCTGCCGTCCAATGCCGGACCGCTGGCCGCCATCGTGCTGGCCCATTTGCTGCTGTTCTATGCGTTCTACAGCGGCATGATGCGCAAGGTCGCCCAAGTGGCCCTACCGCAAGCCATCTTCGTCACCTTTGTTGCGCCACCGGCCACGCCGCCAGCCGAGCTGCCCAAATTGGCGCCGCTGGTGCCGCCTGCCATGCCCGTGACGGCGCCCCCGCCGCCCGTGGCCCCGGCCATTGAAAACCCGATCACACCGCCCGCCACGGCGACCGTTGCCCCAAGCGTTGCGGCAACACCCGCGCCCGTTGCCGCGCCTGCACCGGCCGCGCCAGCCATCAACAGCGCACCGCGTTTGATGACGTCCAATGTGGAATACATCCAGGCGCCGCAACTGGTCTACCCGCCCGCCTCCAAGCGCATGAATGAACAAGGCAAGGTGGTGCTACGCGTGCTGGTCAATGAAAAAGGCCAGCCGGCCCAGGTGGCGGTGCAAAGCTCGTCCGGTTTCCCCCGCCTTGACGAAGCAGGCCGCCAGGCCACGCTGCGCGCCGTGTTCAAGCCCCACCTCGAAGAAGGCCGCGCCATCGCTGTCTACGTCGACGTCGTCCTGAATTTCCAGCTGGCCAACTAGCATCAGGGCGGGACCACGCCGCTCCTCCTTCACGCTCTTTCTTTGCAGTTTCGCCGGCGTCTGCCGCCGGTTTTCTTTGCTATCATGGGACTTCCCTCCCCACTTCGCGAAGGCACCCCATGAAGGGCGATAAAAACATCATTCGGCTGCTCAATGCGCAGCTGACCAATGAGCTCACCGCAATCAACCAGTACTTCCTGCACGCCCGCATGTACCGCCATTGGGGCCTGGAAAAACTGGGCAAGAAGGAATATGACGAATCAATCGGCGAAATGAAGCATGCCGACAAACTGATCGACCGCATCCTGATGCTCGACGGCCTGCCTAACCTGCAGGCCCTGCACAAGGTGATGGTTGGCGAGAACACGCCAGAAATGCTGGAATGCGACCTGAAGCTGGAGCAAGCTGCCCAGGTCACCGTCAAAGAAGGCATTGCTGCCTGCGAACAAGCTGCAGACTATGTGTCGCGCGACCTGTTCGTCGCCATCCTGGAAGATACGGAGGAGCATATCGAGTGGCTCGAAACCCAGCTCGAGCTGATCAACAAGGTGGGCATCCAGAACTACCTGCAAAGCCAGATGGCCGCTGCCTCGTAAAGGGCGCGAGAAAACGGGCGGCTGCGCCCTGATGCCCTTGAAGTTGGCGCCGTCGCTCCCGGGCCCGGCTTAGCTGTTTAAGCTTGTGGCAGGGTGTCCTTGAACGAGGGCCGCTCCGACAGCTTGTCGAACAGGCGGGCCAGGTTCGGGTGGTCTTTGCGCCAGCCGATTTCGGGGAAGCGGAACTCCAGCCAGCCCAGCGCGCAACCGACGGCCACATCGGCCAGCGTGTAGTGGTTGCCATTGCAGAAGGGTTGTTCACCCAGGTTATTCGACATCACTGCCAGGCCCGCATGCACCTTGCTTGCCTGGCGCACCATCCAGGCCTCGCTCTGCTGGTCTTCCGGGCGCAGCGTGCGTTCCAGGCGCACCAGGATGGCGGCATCCAGGATGCCGTCGGCCAGCGCTTCCCAGCATTTGACGTCGGCGCGTTCGCGGCCATTGGGCGGGATCAGCTTGCCCACGGGCGTCAGCGTGTCGAGGTACTCGACGATGACGCGCGAATCGAACATGGGGCTGCCGTCTTCCATGATGAGGCAAGGCACTTTGCCCAGGGGGTTGGACTCATGGATCTTGGTCTCTGCGGTCCACACATTTTCAAGCTCATAGGTGTAGTCGAGCTTTTTTTCCGCCATAACGATACGTACCTTACGGACATAGGGGCTGGCGAGGGAACCGATTAGTTTCATGAACACGTCTAAGAGGGGGAGATGTCGCCAGTATAACATTGAGCAGGCGATACCAAGGCGCTTGCGGCATCGCGACAACAGAAACGTCGAGCTTGCGCCAATGGTAAAATCATGCCTGCCGCCCGGCTGCCTTTGCGCTGCGGCAAGCCGTCCCGGATTCCAACCTTGAGTACTTTCCCATGACCACGACTCCAACTTCCACCCTGTCGGCCCTGTCTCCCCTCGACGGCCGCTACGCCAGCAAGACCGACAAGCTGCGCCCGATCCTGTCTGAGGCGGGCTTCATGCACCACCGCGTCAAGGTTGAAATTGCATGGCTGCAAGCCCTGTCCCTGGCCGGCTTCGCCGAGATCAAGCCTTTCTCCGCGGCGGCCAATGCCAAGCTGGACCAGATGGCGGCCGCGTTTTCGGACAAGGATGCCGCCCGCATCAAGGAAATCGAAGCCGTCACCAACCACGACGTGAAAGCCGTTGAATACTGGCTCAAGGAACAAGTGGCCGATGTGCCGGAACTGGTGGCCGCCACCGAATTCATCCACTTTGCCTGCACCTCGGAAGACATCAACAACACCTCGCACGGCATGATGCTCAAGGCCGCGCGCGACGGCGTCATGCTGCCGGCCCTGCAAGCCATCATCGCCAAGCTCAAAGCCATGGCCCACGCCAATGCGGCCGTGCCAATGCTGTCGCGCACCCATGGCCAGACGGCCAGCCCGACCACGCTGGGCAAGGAGATCGCCAATGTCGTCGCCCGCCTGCAGCGCGCGCAAGAGCGCATCGCCGCCGTCCAGATCCTGGGCAAAATGAATGGCGCCGTCGGCAACTACAACGCCCACCTGTCGGCCTACCCGGGCTTTGACTGGCCAGCGTTTTCCAAGAACGTCATCGAACAGCGCCTTGGCCTGAGCTTCAACCCTTACACCATCCA
>JACXTT010007431.1_pt1 | contig 15428 bp, 16 predicted proteins | sample 9270951 | NCBI WGS metagenome assembly JACXTT01 (sample SAMN15532306, study PRJNA645909) | rock metagenome | isolation source: weathered quartz diorite | place: Puerto Rico | collected 2017-06-21 | reverse complement strand
CCCGACGGCCAGGGTGCCTTTGGCCAGTCCGAACGCGCGCGCTGGCTGGACGGTCAGCGCCGCCACCACCTGCTCGACCGTGAGCACGCCTTCCTCGGCGAGCACCAGGGCGAGCCCCCAGGCGGTCTCCAGTCCCACGATCCCGAAGGGCGCGTTATCGAACTCCCGCTCTTTCTCGAACGCTGCATGCGGGGCATGGTCCGTGGCGATCACCTCGATGGTCCCGTCCTTCAGTCCCGCCTTGACGGCCTCCACGTCCTTCCGGCTCCGCAGCGGGGGATTCATCTTGGCGTTCGTGTTGAACTCGCGCACGGCTTCCTCGGTCAGCAGGAAGTGATGCGGGCAGGCCTCCGCAGTCACGCGGATACCCCTGGCTTTGGCCTCCCGGACCATCCGGACGGAGCCTGCCGTACTCAGATGGGCCAGGTGCAGGCGCCCGCCGGTCAGTTCGGCCAGAGCCAGATTCCTGGCCACCATCACGTCCTCCGACGCCGCGGGAATGCCGTGCAGCCCCATCTCCGTGGCGACCTGGCCCTCGTGCATGCAGCCTCCCTCCGAGAGGTGCGTGCACTCGCAGTGGTCCACGACCGGCAGGTCGAAGGCCCGCGCATATTCGAGCGCGCGGCGCATCACCATGCCGTTCATGACCGGCTTGCCGTCGTCGGAGACAGCGACGCAGCCGGCCGCCCTCAGGTCGCCGAACTCCGACAGGTCCTTTCCTTCGGAGCCTTTCGTGATCGCGCCGATGGGGAAGACGTGGGCAAGTCCGGCGGCGCGGGCCTTGTCCAGGATGAACTCCGTGATGGACTGGTTGTCGTTGACCGGCTGCGTGTTGGGCATGCAGCAGACGGACGTGAAGCCCCCGGCGACGGCGGCCGCCGCGCCGGTCGCGATCGTCTCCTTGTATTCGAACCCTGGTTCGCGGAAGTGCACGTGCAGGTCTACGAATCCCGGCAGCACCCATTTCCCGGCCGCGTCGATGACCGTTGCGCCGGACGGAGCCTTCAGGCCGGGGCCGACCGACGCGATCTTCCCGTTTGCGATGAGCACGTCGGCGGGGCCGTTGATCCGGCCCGGGTCGATGACGCGGCCGTGGCGGATGAGGATGTTCATTTGCCTCCTGACAGCAGGTACAGCACGGCCATGCGCACGGCGACGCCGTTGGTCACCTGATCGAGGATCACGGACGACACGCTGTCCGCCACCTCGGGTGCGATCTCGACGCCCCGATTGATCGGGCCTGGGTGCATGACCAGGACGTCCGGGCCGGCCAGCTTCACGCGCTCCGGCGTGAGGCAGTAGAGCTTCGAGTATTCGCGGATGCTGGGGAAGAGGGCGATCCCCTGGCGCTCCAGTTGCAGCCGCAACATCATGATGACGTCCACGCCGCGCAGGCCTTCGTCCAGGTTGTAAAAGACTTTGACCCCCAACCGCTCGATCTCCTGGGGCATCATCGTGGGCGGCCCGACGACCCGCACCTTCGCGCCCATCTTCGTGAGGGCGTAGATGTTGGAGCGGGCGACACGGCTGTGCGCGATGTCCCCGACGATCGCCAGGCGCAGGCCCTTGAACTCCCGTTTCTTCTCCCGGAGCGTGTAGAGGTCCAGGAGGGCCTGGGTCGGGTGCTCGTGCCCGCCGTCCCCGGCATTGACCACCGAGGCCCGCAGCAGCTTGGCGAGAATGTGTGGCGCGCCGGCCACCGGATGACGCAGCACGATGAAGTCGGCCTGCATGGCCTCGATGTTGCGGGCCGTGTCTAGGAGGGTTTCCCCTTTCGAGACGCTGCTCGCCGACACCGCGAAGTTGATGACGTCGGCGCTCAGGCGTTTGGCCGCCAGCTCGAAGGACGTGCGGGTCCGCGTGCTGGGCTCGAAAAAGAGGTTGACGACGGTCTTGCCGCGCAGAGTGGGCACCTTCTTGATGTCCCGCCCGGACACCTCCTTGAACGACTCGGCGGTCTCGAGGACCAGGTTGATCTCCTCAACGGTGAGGTCTTGGATGCCCAGCAGGTCTTTGCGTTTGAGGCTCATGACAGGATCACCACACGATCCGGTTCGCCGGCCTCTTCGAGAAAAACCTCAACTGTTTCTTCATGGGCGGTCGGCAAGTTCTTGCCGACATAAGTGGATTTGATCGGCAACTGCCGGTGTCCGCGGTCCACCAGCACGGCCAGTTGGATCTCGGCCGGCCGGCCGAGGTCCATCAGCCCGTCCATGGCGGCGCGGATGGTACGTCCCGTGAAGAGGACGTCGTCCACCAGGATAACTTTCAGGTCGGTGATGTCGAACGGGATCCTGGTCTTGAGGATCACCGGCTGTTCCTTCCGGGCGTTCAGGTCGTCCCGGTAGAGCGTGATGTCCAAGGTCCCGACGGGCACCGCCGCGCCTTCGATCTCCTTGAGCCGGGCAGCCAGGCGGTTGGCGAGATACACGCCACCGCTCCGGATGCCCACCAGCGCCACGTTCTTTACGCCGCGGCTCCGCTCGCTGATCTCGTGGGCGATGCGGGTCAGGGCCCGGTTGATCTCCTGGGCGTCCATGACCGTGCGCTCGGCCTTCTTCACTTCCATCGGCCGGCTCGCGTGGGCATAAAAAAACCTTCCGGGAAGAATCCGCCGGAAGGCGTCAAAGTCGCACCCATACCATACTCCTTCCCAGCCTCACCGGACTGGCGTTAAAGGTAGGGTCATCTTACTCGCCGAGCGGCCGGCTGTCAAGCCGGGGGGTTAGGTCTCGACTTTGACACCCTTCCAGAAGGCCACGTAGCCGATGATGTTCTTGGCCGCGTCCTTCGGCGCGGGGTAATACCAGGCGGCGTCCTTGTTGACCTGCCCGTTGACTTCCACATCGTAGTAGCTCGCCTCCCCTTTCCAGGGGCACGTCGTGTGCGTGTTGCTCGTTTTGAAGTACTGTCGCTTGATGGCGTCGGGAGGGAAATACTGGTTGCCCTCGACGACTTCGCATTTCTTGCTTTCGGCGAGCACGGCGCCGTTCCAGATTGCTTTCGGCATGGCATCCTCCGTATGCTTCCTTTGCGAGTCTATTGTATGCCAAGTGCCGAGGAGCGTGCAGCATGGATCTCTCAAAACTAACGCCTGACGAACTGCGGGAACTGGTCAAAGGTCTGGTGGACGACCGGCTCCGCGAACTCCTTGGAGACCCGGACTTAGGCATGGAGCTCGGCGAAACGGTACGCGCGCGTCTGAAGACATCGTTGGCCTCGACCGAGCGGGTCACCGGAAACGAGGTGGCCGAGAAGCTCGGGCTGAAATGGTGAGGTGATGGCCTGGTACCGTGTTGTCTATCGGCCGGAAGTCGTCGCCGACCTTGCAAAGGTGGACAAGGCGATGGCCCAGCGGATCTTCGACAAGACCAAGTGGCTGGCCTCCAATGCCGAGAACCTTCGCCATGAACCGATCGCACCGGACCTGCCGGGGTTGTCCAAGTACGCCGTGGGCGACTGGCGGATCTTCTATTCCATTGATCGGAACGAGCACCTGCTTGACGTGCACCTGATCATGAATCAGAAAGAGTTACGTTAGGAAACGGCCATGAATTCCAGCAGTCGAATTTCCGCCCAGTAGCGGTCCCCCTCCGCGCAATCACGCTGAATGAACCCGCAATGGCCGCCGTGCGCAGGCGCCTCGAACCGGATACGTGAGTTCGCCCGGAGCGCGGGCCAATCGAAGATCCGATAGGGAATGAAGGGATCGTCCTGGGCCGTGAGGATGAGCGTGGGCACAGCGATGGAACCGAGCATGTGCCGGGAGCCGGCCCGCTCGTAATAATCGGCGGCGTTCAGGTAGCCGCCGTCCGGCGCGGTGTACGCTTCGTCAAAGTCGAGAAGAGTTCGGATGCCGGCCAAGGGAGCGAGATCGAATTTTCCGGGAAACAGCGAGGCTTTTCGTTTCAGGCGCGCCTTGAGGTTTCGGACGAAGTGTAGATTGTAAATCCAGTTCCGCGGCTGAATAATGGCATCGGTGCAAGCGGCGGGATCAATATTGGGACAGACCGCCACGACTCCTTTGAACGCTCGGTTCGAGCTTCCCAACTCCCCTGCCGCCCGGAGCACCAGATTGCCGCCCATGGAATAGCCGCCCAGCCAGATGGCGTCGAGCCCATCGTTGGCGGCCAGTTCCCCCAGAACCGCCCGGACGTCCCCGCTCATTCCATTATTATAGAGAGTGGGCGTGAGGTGCTCGGTTCCGCCGCAGTTCCGCTGGTTCAGGCGGACGATGTTGAAGCCGCGCCGCCAGGCCTTCTGCGTGATCCCCAGCATGTAGTGGGAGTCGCTGTCGCCTTCCAATCCATGGACGAAGATCAAGGTGGGATGCTGTTTTGGATCGGGCTGCCAGTGGCAATAGCCGAGGATTTGCGACTCGGGCGAGACTTTGAAGAGCCGCGCGGTGTTGGGAATGTCCGGCGGCAATCCCGGCCGAGACCAGAAGCGCGGGAACAGCGTCATCAGGTGAGGATTCGTGAGGAAGGGGTGCGGGACGAACGCGCGGCGGCTCACGCAGCGAAATCTACGGCAAGCGGGTCCGCAACGCAAGCGGCGCGCCTTGATTTCACGCGATGAACTTGGTACAAGTGCGCGAGTGCCGAGGTAGCTCAGTTGGCAGAGCACAGCCCTGAAAAGGCTGGTGTCGACAGTTCAATTCTGTCCCTCGGCACCACATCTTCCGCGACTTCCCAGCATGACAATGGTATCGTTGGTAGAATGCCAGGATGTCAACGCGAGAGGACCATATAACCCAATGACACCAGAAGAATACCAACAGCTGCTTGGCATAGAGAAGTACAAGGCAATATTTGATTGGTTAAAACTAATAGTAACTCTCTGTGCAGGATTAATAGGTGGCAGCGTCATTTTTGATAAAACAAGAACCCCCAGACGTTCTCAGGCTCTTGTTGGTTTCGTGGCAACCATTGCTTTAGCTGTAGTGGCGTATTGGCTATCTATTAAATACCTGCAACAGCTTTACGAAAGGCCGTGGTGGATGGATTTCATGCCCACGTTATTTGCTGCAGTTCTTCTGAGTTTTTTTATTTCATTATTGCTTTTTGTTTGGTCAGTTTGTCAAAAAACGCAAAGGACGGTTAAAAACTCAACACCTACCCGCCGAAATTCTCCACCGTAATCGCGATTATAGAAACATTTTAAGGCCAGAGTGTATGGCTTGCTCTCGCGAGGCGGGTTACTTGTGCGCGAGGGTGGCGTCATGCAGAGGCGCCAGGGCCTTTTCGATGGCCGCTTTTTCTGCGCGCCCCATCTCCACCCATTGCTGGGCCATGGCGGCGATGGCCGCCACGCGTGAGGCCACGCCGTCGACCCGCTGCGGGCTCAGCGCGACGTCTTTGTAGACGACTTCCAACAGCAGGGTTTCCAGCCCATGCAAGAACTGCGCGATCGGGACGGCGCCCACGTCCCTGGCGACCTCATAGAGGAGGGAGATTTCCCGCAGCGCGTCCTGCAGATTGCGCTTCTGGGCGTCCACTTTGCCGCCGGCTTTCAAGTCCTTCAAGGCTTTCGTGACCGTCGCCAGCCGTTGCTTGACTTCTCCAAGGAGATGCGCGTCGAGACCCTCGATCTGGTGCAGCAGGCTGGAGACGGTCGCGGCCGTGATGCCCGTCGTGTCCTGGTCCAACATGCGATGCAGCCGTCGCAACACGAACTCGATCAGGTTTCTGGAAGGTTCCAACGAAGAGGGCCGGGCGTGCTTGAGATCGAGGAGCGCCTGGACGACCATGGCCAGGAATTTCCGCTCCTTGAAGGCGTCCTCCTTCGGTGGAGTGGGCGCGACGCCCTGCAGCTTCGAGGCCACGCGCTGAATGTGCTCGGCCTGTAGCTGCATGATGCTTTCCAGATTGCCGGTCACCACCGTCTTGGACTCCGCCATATCCAGGACTTGGACCGCCGAGGCCAGCAGCGCGAGTCCCTGCCGGATCGTGGCGAAGTGCTCTGGTTTGGGCGTCAGCTTTTTGCCTTGCATGGCCTGGACCAGCGGCAGCATCGCGAGGGCGAGTTTCTGCAGTGCGGCGAGATCGACCGTGGCGGCCGAGCCCATGAGATTGGTGAGGCTGCTAACGACGACCGCGTAGAGCTTGGTTTCACGGTCGGGAGGGACGCCCTTCTCGAGGTCCTGCAGGGCCGCTTTGATCTGCCCGACCCACTCGAGCCCTTCCTCCGCGAACAGTTTGAGGACTTCTTCTTGAAACTGGTCTTCGGTGGCGGCCATCGTTATGCGTCAGGTTCTCCGGTACCTCGTGGCACGGCGTCGAGAGTTACCGTTCCCCGCCTTCTCCCGGCTTGAGCGTATGGCGGGCGAATTCTGCCAGTGTCTGGATCAGTTGTTTGGCGGATGCTGCGGCGGGTTCCAGTTCCGCGAGCCGTTTGCGCAGTTCGGCGGAATGTTTTTCCTCCTCGGCGAGCCTGGCGCCCATGGCCTGCAACTGCGCCCCCGCCTGGCCGGCGTTCTCGCGGAAGACCTGCAGTTGCTGTTCGAGGTCGGCCACACGGCCTTCCAGACGACGGATAAACTCGCGGAGCAGCTGAATCTCTTCCGTCGACTGAGCGGCCGGCGGAGCGGCTGGCGCCGGCGCCGCCATAACCGCCGGAGCCGGGGGCGGGCTCGGAAGCTCAGCCTGAAGCGCCATTGCGGGTTCGGGCGCGGCCGCGGGCATTTCGAGCACCAGTTCGGGGGCGGCCGCCGGGACCGCCGGCTCTTTGCGGGCCGACAACAGTTCCATCACCTTCTCGCGCAGCATGGGACCCTGAAAGGGCTTTTTGATCACGCCGTCCGCCCGGCAAGCCTCCGCCTGCCGCGTTACCTCATCGTCGACAAAGCCCGACACCAGGAGCACCGGCGTGTTCGCCAGGCTCGCCTGGGCCCTGATGTAGGCGCACACCTCGAAGCCGCTTTTATCCGGCATGATGACGTCGGCGATGACCAGATCGGGTTTCTTGGCGAGGGCCACGCTCATGGCTTCTTCGCCGTTGGCCGCCAGGGTCACTTCGAGCCCCGCCTCCGCCAACATCCGTTCGGCGACTTTCCGAACGCTCAGGCTGTCATCGGCTACTAAAATTGTCGGCATGATTCCTCGCTAGGAAACGGCAACAGGCGCAGTCGCTAAGTTGGAAAACGCATAGATCGGGATGGCGGTCCCGTCGATCTGGCATTGCCAGAGAATGTTGGGGTCCGGCTGCGCCGGAGGGTAGAGCGCAGCGGGCTCGACCATCATCAGCTTCGGGATGGTCGCGTCGATGCAGATCGCCATCGGGCCGTCCTGCCGTTTGGCGATCAGACACATGGGCTCGGCCCCCTGCACCTGCCGCGCCAGCATCCCGGCCAGATCGAAGACCGGGAGCACGTCCTCGCCGTGCCGCGCCAGGGCGTTCAGGTGCGGCGTGCGGCTTGGGACCGGCATGGCGCCGGTCCAGGGGAGGACGCCGCCCACGTCTTCCGTGCGGGCCGCGAGCAGACCGCCACCGATGGAAAAAACCATCAGCGACCAGTTGGCCGCGCGCTCGCTGACTTGCTTACTTTGTCCCTTCAGCATCGAGTACTTCCACTTCAATGACCTCGCCGGTGCGACCCGCGTGATCCTCCGCCAATCTCGTGGCGCCGGCGTGCGGGTCGGGCTGTCCGCCGCCCGGATCGGGCCCGACGAGCCAGTCCGGATTCGCCCACAGGGCGACGCCTTCGTGATAGAGAAAATAGCCGTGGAACCAGGTCCGCTCCTCCCCCGCGAAGTGCGGTGGGAGCGGGCGAAGATGGCTGATCTCCACCTCGGTGAGTCCCAGCACCTGATCCACCCGGAAGCCCCGATGGTGGCCGCGGCTCCCGCAGAGGATGATTCTCGGATCGCGCGCCGCCACGGCGGACGGCTGCCCCAGCCTTCGCGCCAGTTCGGTGATGGGATAGCTGGTCTCGCGCACCGTGACCGCATCCGTCGCGCCGGCTTCCTGGGGTGGCAGGATGCCTTCGACGGCCGTCGCGGAAATCGCCAGGTTGATCGGCCCGCTGGTGACGACCAGCATCCGCTCGGTGGCGCCAGCGCCGGCCGTGGTTTTGGTCTGTCCCCGAAGGCTCATGCCCAGTCCCTTCGGCGCACTAGGGTTTCGCGCTCGCCGGGCTGGCGACAAATTGGCTGATCTCGCGGATCAGGGCCCGTTCCTCGACCGGTTTCGTGATGTAGGACGACACGCCCAGGCTTTGCGCCATCTGCCGGTGCTTTTCGCCCGCCCGCGTCGTCATCACGATGATCGGCGTCGCCTTCGTCTCCGGCCGGTCCCGCAGCGCCTGAATCAGTTCGTAGCCGTTCATCTTCGGCATCTCCAGGTCCGTGATGATCAGGCGGAAGGACGAGTCCATCGCTTTGCGCAGACCCTCTTCACCGTCCGACGCCGTCTGGACCTGGTACCCCGCCGCCTCGAGCATCCGCCCGATGAACTTCCGGACGCTCAGCGAGTCGTCGATCAGCAGCAGCCCCGCATCCTCGCCCTTGGCGGCGCCGGCCGCCTCATCGCCCATCTCCAGCCGGAGCACGTCCTGCAGGGCGGCGGTGTCGGACAAGACATGCGCGCGCTCTGGAGCGCCGAGCAGATTGGCCGGATCGATGACCAGTACGACCCGCCCTTCCGGGTCGATGGTCGCCCCGCTGTAGCAGGATCCCAGGAAGAGCCTGAGCGAACCGAGGGTTTTGATGACGATTTCCTGCAGGCCGAGCAATCCGTCCACCTCGAGCCCCAACACGCCCTTCGCCGTCCGGATCACCACGACCGGCATGGGGCCGTCGTGCGGCAAGGGCTCGGTGCCCAGCAGCCGCGCCAGCGACTTGATTTCAACGGCTTCGCCCGCCTCCAGTTGCAGGACGGGAACGCCGCTGATGGCGTCGACGGCGCCGGACGGCGGCACGAGAATTTCACGGATGTTGGGAAGCGGCAGCGCGTATTGCTGATCGCCGACCCGCACCATCAAGGCGGTCGAGATGAGCAGGGTCAGCGGCAGGCTCAGGGTGAACTTCGTGCCGATGCCCGGCTCGGACTCGATTTCGATCTGCCCGTTCATATCCGCAATGGCGCGCTTCACCACGTCCATGCCGACGCCCCGGCCGGCCTGATCGCCGACCGCCTCCGCAGTCGTAAAGCCCGGCAGATAAATCAGATTGATGACCTCTGTCGGCGACATGGTCGTGGCCCGTTCCGGCCGGATGAGACCGAGCGCGACGGCCTTCGCCTTGATCTTTTCGACGTTCAGCCCCGCCCCGTCGTCTTCGATCTCGATCACGACCATGTTGCCGCGGTTGAACGCGTTGAGATAGACCGTGCCCGCCTCCGCCTTGCCGGCCGCGGCGCGGGCGGCCGCCGGCTCGATGCCGTGCGCCACGGCATTCCGCATGATGTGGATCAACGGATCGGCCAGGCGCTGGACGACGCCGGCATCGACTTCGGTGTTGGCGCCGGAGAACACCACATCCACGGGCTTGCCGACCGTCCGGGCCATCTCGCGCACCGCTTTCTGGAATCGGGTGAACAGGGCTCCGATCGGCACCATACGGGTGCGGGCGATCTCGTCCCGCAAGTCGGTGGTCAGCTGTTGGAGCAGGCCCATGTCCTCACGGGCCTTGCGGATCGAGGCATTGAGCTGCGCCATCGACTCGCTGACGTCCGCCGACACTTCGGTCATGCGGCGCGCCAAGATGTTGAAGTCATCGTATTTGTCGAATTCGAGGCTGCCGAAGTCCGCCGGCAAGGCGAGCGGAGACTGGCCGGGCGCGGCGTTGGCTTGGGACGGGAGCGTGAAAGCGTGCTTTTCCTCGAAGGTCCGGACCGTATCCAGCATCCGCCCCTTGTACGTCAGCACCTGGCGCGAGAGCTGCTCCAGCACCGCGATCCGTTGCTCCAAGCGGCCGCGGCCGATGACCAATTCGCCGACCAGGTTCAACAGCCGTTCCAGGCGGTCCCGGCTGACACGGACCGTACCGACGGCCTCCTTCATGCCGGGAGCGGGCGCGCGTTCCTCCTTCGCGCCGGCCGGAACCTCGGCGCGCACCTCCGCCGGCACGGCCGGTCTGGTTTCCGCACGAGGCGGCGCGGCGGGAGCTGGTTGCACGGCTACGGGCGCCGGCGCCGTCTCTCCTTTTCCGGAGGATGCCTGAAGGAGCCGCCGCATGATCGGATCGTAGTCGCGCCGCATCTCGGCCAGCTTGCCTTGCTCGCGCCCCAGCAGGAGCCGGACTTCGTCCACGGCGCGGAAGAACACGTCGGTCAATTCCGACGTGACGCGCATCCGCCCCTCGCGGATGGCGCCCATGATGTCTTCCATGTAATGCGTCATGTCGCCGATCACCTGGAATCCCACCGTGAAGGCGGAACCTTTCAGCGTGTGGGCCGCCCGGAACAACTTGTGAATCGTGTCCTTGTTCTCGGGATCCTTTTCCAGCTTGAGCAGGCAGTCGGTGATGGCTTCGAGGTATTCCTGCGCTTCGGGCACGAAGAATTCCAACACTTCGGCTTCCATCGGCGGGATGAAGTAGCCGTCCGGTTGGGACGCCGTGGAATGTTCGGGCTCCGGCACGACGGCCTCCGGCGCAGGCGCCTGTTTCTCCTCCATCAGCCGGCTGTAACGCGCTTTCAGGTCGTCGAAAATGGTGGGATCTTCCTGCCCCTCCTGATTGATGTGATCGATCTGGTTACGGAGGGTCGTCACGGTGTCCCGCAGGAAAGCCACCGTTTTGGACCATTCCTTTTCCGGAAGCGTCCCGGCCTGCTCCAGGATCCGCGCCATGATCTTCGCCAGGTTGGCGCAGCCCGTAAATCCGTACAATGAGGCGGAGCCGGTCAGGCCGTGCGCGACGATGAAGTGCTCGCGCAGGGAGGACTGTGTCGGCAGCGACCCATCTCGCGGGTCCAGCGCGGACGCGACCTTGAGCAGGCCGTCCGACGCTTCGGTCGCGAAGATGTTGATCAGCCCCTGACGGTCGAAATCAGGCATTGAACGGCTACGCCTGGGCCAGCTTGAATTGACCCACCGACGTCGTCAGCCCGGCCGCCAGTTTGGCCAGGTCTTCGACCGTGTGCCGCGTTTCCTCGGCCGCTTTGCGCGTCGTGCTGGCGCCGGTGGCAAACCGATGAATGGCTTCCGTCACGCCTTCCGTCGCAGCGGTCTGCTGCATGGACGATTCGGCAATCGTCTGGGCCAGCTCCGCCGATTTTTTTGCGATCTTGGAAATCTCCGAGAACACGTCGCCGGTCTTGATGGCCGAGGCCGACCCCGCCTCCACGGCCTGGGTCTCCTGCTCCATCGCGACGACGGCGGCCTGGGTCTCCGTCTGAATCACCGCCACGAGATCGGCGATCTCGCGCGCGGCCTGGGTCGTGCTTTCCGCGAGTTTCCGCACCTGATCGGCGACGACCGCGAACCGCGCCCCGGCTTCGCCGGCGCCGGCCGCCTCGATCGCGGCGTTGAGCGCCAGCAGGTTGGTCTGTGACGCGATGTCCCGAATCGTCGACACGATCTGCGAAATTTCCAGCGACCGGTCACCCAGCCCCTTCACCTGCTTCGACATGCGCTGCACCGCGGACCGGATGCTCTGCATACCCTGCACGGTTTCCTGCACGGCCAGACGGCCTTGCTCGGTCGCGTTCAGCGCCTGTTGCGCGGAATCGGAGGTCGCGCCGGCCGTCGCGGCGACCTGCCGCATGGCCACGGCCAACCCTTCGACGGCGGCCAGTGTCTGGGTAGATTCCTGTTCCTGCTGCTGCGAGAGCTGGGCCACCTGCCCGGCCGTGTCGCGCATCGAGCGGGCCGACTCGTTCACGCGGCCGGCGGCGTCCTTCACCTGGCCGAGCAGTTTGCCGAACCGGTCCAACATCAGGTTGAAGGCGTCGGACAGGTTTCCGAACATGTCGGCGGTCACTTCCCCTCGCTTCGATAGGTCTCCTTTACTGACCTCGGACACCAGCACGAGGAATTGCATCGTGCGGTTTTGCATCAGGTTGCGCTCTTCTTCGCTCTGGACGAGGCCGGTGATCCGGTCCAACATGGTGTTGAACGCCAGAGCCATCTGACCCAGCTCGTCCTGGCTCGTGATCGTGGCGCGCGCCTGCAATTGTCCGGAGGCGGCCCGCATGGCGACGTCGGCGATGTGGGAAACCCCCTGCGCGATCAATCGGGCGACGAAGAACACGAAGGTCACGCCGAAGAAAATGGCCAGCAGCGCGCCGCCGATCACGTACGTGGTCTGCTTCGTAGCCACGGCCTGCCCGTCTTCGTTCAGGTCTTTGGCGACCTCGCGCGCGGTCTGCACCATCTCGGCCACCTTCTTACTGGCTTCCGAGTAGGATTTGGCCAGGTCGGTCGCGATCGAGAGGGTGGCAAGGTTATGGAACAGCTCGCGCTGTTCCTCCCCGCTCTTGGGGTCCAGACTGTCCTGAATCGTGGCGACGACACCTTCCGCGGCCTTGAAGTACGTCTTCAGCGAGGCGTCGAGCGCATCCCGGTCTTTCTTGACGTCCCGACCGCTACGGGATTTCAACAACTGGCTCTTCTTTAAATGCTCAATCGATTCGATCGTGGCGGCTTTCCGGCTGGCCAGCGGCTTGATCGCAACGTCGTATTCGACCTTGGTCCTGGCTCGGCCGGCTTCCAGGACCGAGTCGTGGTAGAGGCCCAAGCTGCTGCTGGCCGACGCCAGGTCGGCAAGCGCCTGGGTCGAGTCGTCGTACACGACCTGGAGCTTGTCCTTTAACTGCTGCAGGCCGGCCACGCCCAGGTAGCCCACCATGACGATCACGATGGCGACGAGGATGATGCCGACCAGCAGTTTCGTCAGCGTCTTGAGGTTCTTAAATTTGTCGAAAATGCCCATGACGTGCCTCCTTACCGCGGTGTCGTCATAAAGAACTTCACGTGTTCCCTCTGGGAGGACCCGTGGAATCCATGTGTGCTAGAAGAGTTGGAACTTCCAGAAGACCGCCCAAGCGGTCTTCGATCCGGAGAATGGTCGCAATGAACGGCCGCGCTTCCGCCTCCCCGGACTGCGGAGCGGGAAGAAACTGATCCTGCTGGACGGTCCTGATTTCCGGGACCTGGTCCACCAGCACGCCCACTTGGTTTGCGCCATGATGAATTACCACGCCGAATTTCAGCGGCGTTCCGGTAGTGGACAAGCCGAGCAGGGAACGGACATCCACGAGAGGAACCACGACTCCCCGGAGGTTCGTGACGCCCGAAAGGACGGACGGCATGCCGGGCACCGGCGTGATGGACTCGACGGGAAAAACTTCTCGGACGCTGCGGAGATCGATGGCGAACAGTCCTCCCGAAAGCACGATGAGGCAGACGCGCGAAGGGTAACCGGCAGACGGAGCCGAGCCAGCCGGCGCAAGAACCTGTGTCGGGGGCGCGGGAAGGTCCATCAGGATTCAACCGCCTATGAACAGCCGCATGTCAGCCGAGGGCTTTCTTAACGGCGGCCAAGAGATCTTCGGGTTTAAACGGTTTGACGATATACGCGTCCGCCCCTTGCTGCTGGCCCCAGAACTTGTCGCTTTCCTGGCCCTTGGAGGTACAGAGCATGACCGGGATACGTTTAAAACGATCGTCGTTTTTCAAATCCCGACAGGCCTGGAAGCCGTTCCGGCCCGGCATGACCACGTCCAGGACGACCAGATCGGGCTTGTCGGCGGCGAGCTTGTCCTCCAGCTTCTCCGTGTTCATGTAGGAAGTCACCGTATGGCCTGCGGATTTCAAAATGCCTTCAATCAGTTGCAGTTCTGCGTACACGTCGTCGACTACCACGATCTTACTCATCGCCGTACTTGCCTCCTTCGATCTGCCGGCTTAACCGTTTTAGGAGAAATAGAATTTTCCTTGTCTGTGGCCAAATTGACCTGCCCTGTCCGCCAAAGTCAGGGGCACGCAAGCAGACAGCATGGTAGTGAACTCGCAGGGTCTTGTCAAGGCGTTAACCGCCCAGCCGGGCGGTCGAGTTCACTTGAACAATCAGCCACATATGGTGTCCAAGAAGCCACGCCGGCGACTTCGCGGCAGCGTCTTGACAACTTCGACAACGATGGGGTTTAGTGAGCGCGACGCAGGAAAATGATTATGGACGCTGGTTCCCTCATCACCGCCGTCGAGCAATTGCTGGGCCCTATCAAGGACTCCTATAGCCAGCAAGCCGCCGCCCGGTCCCAAAGTGTCAAGCCGCCGTCGGTGGCGGTCCGGCAGTACGAATCCGCCGTCTACGCCTTTCGCGACCAGCGCCTGCCGGGCGAAATCAAGGGCGTCAGCGCGCTGCTGGTCGAATCCCTGGACTCGTTCGAAGCGGGGCGTATCTTGGAAGCGGCCAGGTGCGTGATGCAGGCGATCGAACAGTTCGAAGGAGCCGGCAAGGAAGCCGCCGTGTCGCTCACGGAAGAACAGTCCACCAAGCTCGGCCAGTTCAGGAGCACGTTCTTTAAATTGATCAATCCCGGTCCCGAGCTCAGCCCGCAGGAAATCACCAAAAAGCGCACGACGGCTCAGAGCCAGTGGTAGGCCTGTTCGAGCGCAAGGGATGTAATGGCCAAGATTGAATTCGTCGGGACTGTCCAGTTCTGGCCGAACGGCGCGCGGGGCAACCCTGTCGCCCTCTTTCTGGAAAAGGCGGAGAGCGGAGAGTGCCGCATCGGCGCGAGGTTGCCGGACTGGCGGCACGTTGTGGGAATCGGCGCGACCGTCAACAAGGCCGCCGGCAACTATGAGCTGAACCTGAAGGCAGCTGCGCCCGCCGACGGTGCCTATGAGGGACCCTACTGGAATGCCGGCATCAAGGCTGAGAAACCGGCTCCGCCGAAGCCCGCGGCTGCGGCACCATCCGCAGCGGGAGAGGGCCCCGTAGACGCCCCTCCCGTACCCACTGGCACGCCGCCGTCCCCCTCTGCATGAACGACACACTCCGCATGACCTGTCCCCGTTGTGCCACGGTGAATCCTCGGGAAGCGCTCTACTGCAATAAGTGCGGGGAACAGCTCCAATCGGCTTCGATCGCCGCGCCGTCTCTCATCGCCGAACTCGCCCTCTGGCGGCAGTTCATTGGCCCTCGGGCCGACGCGTACCTGGAACGGTTCAGGACATTTCGCGAAAGAACGCAGGAGGGGTTCGTCCCGACCTGGCACTGGCCGACCTTTCTTTTGATTGGGGATGCATGGCTCTGGTATCTCTACCGTAAGATGTACCTCCATGCGACGGTCTTTCTCATCGGCGGGCTCTTGCCTGTGTTTCTGGGAGCGGGCCTTGTTGGAGTCATCATCTGGAACATCTTTGCAGCGGCGTCGGCGAACTATCTGTACTACATGCATGTCAAAATGTCCCTTGCCATGAATGAAAAACGCGCCGGGCCCCAACAGGAAGCGACGCGCCCCCTGATTCAGTATTGCGG
>JACXTT010007430.1_pt1 | contig 15429 bp, 17 predicted proteins | sample 9270951 | NCBI WGS metagenome assembly JACXTT01 (sample SAMN15532306, study PRJNA645909) | rock metagenome | isolation source: weathered quartz diorite | place: Puerto Rico | collected 2017-06-21 | reverse complement strand
TTTCGCTGGCGCCGCGCGCGCTATGGCTGCTGGACGAGCCACTGACCTCGCTTGATGAGGAATCCGCCGCGCGCTTTTCCGCACAGCTCGATGCCCACCTTGGCGCGGGCGGCATGGCCGTCATGGCGACGCACCAGCCACTGGCGGGCGCCGCAGGCCAGGAGCTGCGCCTGGGAGCGCCGTCGTGATGCCGGTGCTGTGGACCGTCCTGCAACACGACCTGGCGCTGGCCTGGCGCCGGCGCGGCAGTCTCGTCGGCGGCGTGGTGTTCTACGTGATCGCCGCCAGCCTCTTTCCGCTCGCAATCGGCCCCGAACCCCAGCAGTTGCGTGCATTGGCACCCGGCATCCTGTGGGTGGCCGCGCTGCTGGCCTCCATGTTGTCGCTGTCCCGGCTGTTTGCGCAGGAGTACGCGGACGGCAGCCTGGAGCAGCTGTTGCTCTCGCCGCATCCGCTCGCCCTGCTGGTGCTCGCCAAGGTCTGCGCCCACTGGCTTGCGAGCGGCCTGCCGCTGTTGTTGCTCACACCGCTGCTCGCGCAACAGTACAACCTGCCGGCGCAGTCCGCGCTGCTGCTGTGCGCATCGCTGCTGATCGGCACGCCGGCCCTGTCCCTGATCGGCGCGGTCGGCGCCGCGCTGACGCTGGGCGTGCGCGGCGGCGCAGTGCTGCTCTGCATCCTGGTGTTGCCGCTGTGCGTGCCGGTGCTGGTGTTCGGCGCCGGCGCGGGCGCGGCCGCCGACGCGGGGATCGACGTCATGCCGCAACTCTCGCTGCTGGGCGCGTGCCTGGCGCTGTCCCTGTTCCTGTGCCCGCTGGCGACGGCTGCGGGGCTACGTATTGCGATGGAGTGAGCCCCATGGGAAGCCCCGGCAACCCCGCCAGCCATGCCCAATCCAGCGCAGCAACCGGCACAACAGCCGGCGCGCGCCACGCCGCCGGGCGCGGCCGCTGGCTGGCCTATGCGTCGCCCGCGCGCTTCGATCCGCTGGCGCGGCGCCTGGCGCCGTGGTTCGCCGCCGCCGCGCTGATTTTCCTGCTGGCGGGCTTGTACGTCGGCTTCGCCGTCGCGCCCACCGACGCGCAACAGGGCGAGGTCTACCGCATCATCTTCATCCACGTCCCCGCGGCCTGGATGTCGATGTTCATTTACCTCGTCATGGCCGGCTATTGCGCGCTGTCGCTCGTGCTCGGCACGCGGCTGTCGTCGATGATGGCTTCGGCCCTTGCGCCTACCGGTGCGTCGTTTACCGCCATCGCGCTGTGGACGGGCGCGTTGTGGGGCAAGCCCACCTGGGGCACCTGGTGGGTGTGGGACGCGCGGCTCACCTCCGAGTTGATCCTGCTGTTCCTGTACCTGGGATTCCTCGCGCTGGAAGCCGCCATCGACGATCACCGGCGCGCCGAGCGCGCGTGCGCGGTGCTGGCGCTGATTGGCGTCGTCAATATCCCGGTGATCTATTTCTCGGTGCAGTGGTGGAACACGCTGCACCAGGGCGCCTCGGTCAGCCTGACGACCGCGCCCTCGATGGCCACCACCATGCTGGCCGGCATGTTGCTGATGACGCTGGCATGCTGGATGTACACCATCGCCGTCGCGCTGGTGCGCGTGCGCTGCATCCTGCGCGAGCGCACCGTGGACGACCTGCCCCACGCCCCCTGACAGGAGACTCGACCATGCACTGGAATTCCTCGCTCGCCACGGCCGGGCATGCCGCCTATCTTGCCGGCGCCTTCGGCATGGCATTCGCGCTGGTCGCCATCGAAATGCTGCTGCTCTACCGGCGCAGCCGCGCGTGCGCACGCCGATGACGGGCAGGCAGCGCCGCCTTGGCCTGCTGGCCGCCGCGCTGCTGTGCGGCGGCGCGGCGACCGCGCTAGTCCTCAATGCGTTCCGCACCAACCTGGTCTTCTTTTTCAGCCCGAGCCAGGTCGTCGCGCACGAGGCGCCGGCGGCCCAAAGCTTCCGCTTGGGCGGCCTGGTGGCGCCCGGTTCGATCCGGCGCGAAGGCGACGGCATGACCATTCGCTTCATCGTGACCGACACCGCGCGCGAGGTGCCGGTGCGTTATCGCGGCCTGCTGCCCGACCTGTTTCGCGAAGGCAAGGGCGTGGTCGCGCGCGGCCGACTCGGGGACGACGGCGTCTTCGTGGCCAGCGAAGTACTGGCCAAGCACGACGAAAACTACATGCCGCCCGAGGCCGCTGAAGCCGTGCGACGCGCCGGGGGTGGCGGCCCGAACGTCGCGCGGGCTGCGCCGGGAGACGCGCCCCGATGATCGTCGAACTCGGCCACTTCGCGCTGATCGTCGCGCTGCTGGTCGCGGCCACGCAGGCCATCCTGCCGCTTGCCGGCGCGGCACGCGGCAACGCGGCCTGGATGGCCGTCGCCCGCCCCGCCGCGCGGGTGCAGTGCGCGCTGGTCGCGCTTGCCTATGCCGCGCTGTCGTGGGCTTTCGTCACCGACGACTTCAGCGTGCGCTACGTGGCGGCCAACTCCAACAGCGCCCTGCCGCTCATCTACCGGCTGGCCGCCGTCTGGGGCGGGCACGAAGGATCGATGCTGCTGTGGACCGCGATGCTCTCGTTCTGGTCGCTGGCGGTCTCCGTGTTCAGCCGGCGGTTGCCGCTGTCGATGGTCGCGCGGGTGCTCGGCGTGATGGGCGCCATCGGCACCGGGCTGCTGCTGTTCCTGCTGTTCACCTCCAATCCGTTCGTGCGGCTGCTGCCGCCGGCAATGGAAGGCCGTGACCTCAATCCACTGCTGCAGGACCCCGGCATGGTGTTCCACCCGCCCATGCTGTACATGGGCTACGTGGGTTTTGCGGTCGCGTTCGCATTCGCCATCGCCGCGCTGTTGTCCGGGCGGCTCGACGCCACCTGGGCGCGCTGGTCGCGGCCCTGGACCACGGCCGCTTGGGCGTGCCTCACGACCGGCATCATGCTCGGCAGCGCATGGGCGTACTACGAGCTGGGCTGGGGCGGCTGGTGGTTCTGGGATCCGGTCGAGAACGCGTCGTTCATGCCGTGGCTGGCCGGCACCGCGCTGATCCACTCGCTGGCCGTCACGGAGAAACGCGGCGCCTTTCGCGCCTGGACCGCGCTGCTGGCGATCTTCACGTTCTCGCTGAGTCTGCTCGGCACCTTCCTGGTCCGCTCCGGCGTGCTGACTTCCGTGCACGCGTTTGCGGTCGACCCCAAGCGCGGCATCTTCATCCTGACGCTGCTCGGTCTGGTCACGGGCGGCGCGCTCGCGCTGTTTGCCTGGCGTGCGCCACGGCTGTCCGCGCGCGGCGGCACGCCGTTCTCCGTGCTCTCGCGCGAGTCGTTCCTGCTCGCCAACAACGTGCTGCTGGCCGTGGCCGCAGCAACCGTGCTGCTGGGCACACTCTATCCGCTGCTGCTGGACGTGCTGGGACTGGGCAAGATCTCGGTCGGCCCCGCGTACTTTGAAGACGTGTTCGTGCCGCTGATGGCGCCCGCCGTGCTGCTGATGGGCGCCGCGCCGCTGGCGCGCTGGCGGCGCGGCGAGTTGCCGGAGATGGCGGTGCGGCTGCGCTGGGCGGCGGCAGCCAGCGTGGTCATCGGGATCGGGCTGCTGCTGGTCCTGCGCAACGCATCGGCGCTGACGGGCCTGGGACTCGCGCTGTCCGTGTGGTGCGGCGCGAGCGCGATGGCAAGCCTTGCCGGCCGCCTGCGGCACCCCGGCAACCGGCTGGCAACGCTGCGGCAGTTGCCGGCCAGCTACTACGGGATGTTGCTCGCGCATGCCGGCGTTGGCGTGTTCATCGCCGGCGTCACGCTGGTCAACAGCCAGGAGAGCCTGCGCGAACTGCCGATGCGTGCCGGCGACAGCGTCAGTGTGAGCGGCTATGACTTCCGCCTGGCAGGCGTGACACCCGCCGCCGGCCCCAACTACGAGGCGCTGCGGGCCACGGTGATGGTCAGCCGCGACGGCCAGCCGGTGACCGTGCTGATGCCCGAGCGACGCATCTACCGCAGCCAGGATATGCCGACGACCGAGGCCGCGATCGATAGCGGCGTCACGCGCGATCTCTATGTCGCGCTGGGCGAGGCCGTCGCCGGCGACCGCTGGGCTGTGCGGATCCACGTGAAGCCGTTTGTCGACTGGATCTGGGGCGGCTGCCTGCTGATGGCGGCCGGCGGCGTGCTGGCGGTTTGCGACCGGCGCTACCGCCAACGCCACGCCGCCCTCGCGCCCCGGGCCGTGGCGGCGGACGCGCCCGCCGAATCTCCCGCCGTGGCCATGCCGTCCCGCAAGGAGCAGGCATGACGCGCTTCCTGCTACCGCTGGCCGCCTTCCTGGCCTTGGCGATCGCGCTGGCGGCGGGCCTGTCGCACGATCCGCGCGAACTGCCGTCGCCGCTCGTGGGCAAACCCGCGCCGACATTCCGCCTGCCGATGCTGGCGCCCGCGACGGGCACCATCGACCCCGCCGAGCTGCGCGGCAAGGTCTGGCTGCTCAACGTGTGGGCGTCGTGGTGCACCGCCTGCCGCAGCGAGCACGCCGTGCTGACGGATTTCGCCGCGCGCTCGACGGTGCCGGTCTATGGCCTGAACTACAAGGACGAGTCCGGCGCGGCGCGCGAATGGCTGCGGCGAATGGGCGACCCCTACGCGGCCTCGCTCGTCGACGCCGACGGCAAGGTCGGCATCGACTACGGCGTCTATGGCGTGCCCGAGACCTTCGTCATCGACCGCGCCGGCGTGGTGCGCTACCGCCAGGTGGGACCGGTGACACCCGAGGTCATGGAACGCAAGATCATGCCGCTGCTGCGGCAGCTGGAACGCGGCGATGACCATGCGTAGCCGCGTGCTCGCCATCGCATTGGCCCTGATGCTGCATGCGGGCATGGCCCCCGCGCAAGACGCCGAAGCGCAGCTCGATGCCCGCGTGCACGCGCTGTCCGCGCAGTTACGCTGCCTGGTCTGCCAGAACCAGACGCTGGCGGACTCGAATGCCGACCTGGCCGTCGACCTGCGGCGGCAAATCCGCGAGCAACTGCGCGCGGGCGCCAGCGATCAGGCCGTGAAGGACTATCTGGCGCAGCGCTACGGCGATTTCGTGTTGTACCGCCCCCCCGTGCGGCCGCTGACCTGGCTGCTGTGGTTCGGGCCGGCGCTGCTGCTGGCGACTGTGGTGGCCGCCATCGTTCGCGCCCGGCGCGAGCGGCGAGCCACGGGCGACACCCTGGATGACAACGAGCAGGCGCGACTGGCGGCACTGCTGGACGATGCCTCGCGCCCGCACACACCGGAGCCGCCCCGCCCATGACCACCTTCTGGCTGCTCGCGGCCGCGCTGATGGCGGCCACCATGACCGCGCTGCTCGTGCCGCTGCTGCGCCGCCCACCCGCTGCATCGGCCGACGTGCCGACGGAGGGTCTCGTCGACTGGTATCGCGGCCAGCTGCGCGAGACCGATGCCGATCTGCACGCCGGCACGCTCGACGCCGCGGGCCACGCGCAGGCACGCGCCGAGCTGGGCCGCCGCCTGCTGGACGATGCCGGCGGCGAGGGCATCGCCATGCCGTCGCTGGCCGCATCGTCCACCTCGCCACCCCGGCGCCGCGTGCTGCTCGCGGCCCTGTTACTGGCCGTGCTGCCCAGCACCGCCGTCATGCTCTACCTGCATCTGGGCAATCCCGCCGCGCTCTGGGCGCCGGGCAACGTGCCGGAGCCGATACGCGGCGGTCACGCGGTCAGCGAGACGCAGATCGAGGCGATGGTGAACCAGCTTGCACAGCGGCTGCGCGAGACGCCGGACGACGCGCCGGGCTGGGCCATGCTGGCGCGCTCGTATGGCGTGCTGGAGCGCCATGCCGACGCGGCGGCGGCTTACGCCAGGGCCGTGGCGCTGGCGCCGGACGTGGCACCATTGCGCGCCGACTATGCGGACGCGCTGGCCACCCTCCAGGACGGCAAGCTGGCCGGCGCGCCGACGGAGCAGGTCGAACGCGCGCTGGCACTTGACCCCGACGAGCCCAAGGCGCTGGCGCTGGCCGCCAGCGCGGCGGTGGAACGCGGCGACGTGCGCGGGGCTATCGCGTACTGGGAACACTTGTACAAGATGCTGCCGGCCGAGTCGCAAACGGCGCGGCAGGTCGCCGCCAACCTGGAGGCGGCGCGGGCGGCCCTGGAGACGCTATCAAAATGATTCTGGCGTCGTTGTGCGGCCTTGCCGTACTACTTGTACTGTCTGCGGCCGCACCCTTGCAGGGCGCGCATGCGCAGGCAGGCGCATGCCGCTACGCGGGCGGATCGCGGGCGATCCGAAACCCCCGCTTCGCCCTAGCCAGGGCCGCTTCGCTTCATTTTGATAGCGTCTCCAAAGACTGCCAATAGCGTTCAGTGACTCTCAACCGCCTCGCGCAGGTGAAGCAGCATGTCCGCCACCATTTCCGTGAGACCGTATTGCGGCGCCCAGCCCCAGTCGCGGCGGGCCACGCTGTCATCGATGGAATCGGGCCATCCCTGCGCAATGGCCTGCCGATAGTCCGGCTCGTAGTGGATCTCGAAGCCCGGCACCTGATCGCGGATGGCCGCCGCGATCTGCGCAGGCGTAAAGCTCACGCCGGCCAGGTTGTAGCTGCCGCGCTCCGTGATCCGTTCGCGTGGCGCTTCCATCAGCGCGATGGTCGCGCGGATGGCGTCAGGCATGTACATCATCGGCAGCATCTCGTCCGGCTCCAGGAAGCAGGTGTACGGCGCGCCGCGCACGGCCGAGTGGAAGATGTCCACCGCATAGTCGGTGGTGCCGCCGCCGGGCGGTGTCTTGTGCGAGATCAGGCCCGGATAGCGCACGCTGCGCACGTCCACGCCGTGGTTCTCGAAGTACCAGCGGCACCAGCCCTCGCCGGCCTGCTTGGAGATGCCATAGACCGTGGTGGGCTCCATCACGGTCTTCTGCGGCGTTTGCATCGCCGGCGTGGTGGGCCCGAACGCGGCAATCGAGCTTGGCCAGAACACGCGCTCGATACCGGTTTGCCGCGCCAGTTCCAGCACGTTCAAGAGGCCCGTCATGTTGAGGTTCCACGCCCACTGCGGCGCGCGCTCGCCGGTGGCGGACAACGCCGCGGCCAGCAAGTAGATCTGCGTGATGCCGTGGCGCTCCACCACCGTCGTCAGTTCGCCGCGGTCGGTGACGTTCAGCATCTCGTGCGCGATCTCCACATGCCGGCCCGTGGGCACCACGTCGGAGGTCACGACCTGGGTTCGCCCGTAGCGATCGGCCAGCGCCAGCGCCAGTTCGGAGCCCAGTTGCCCGTTGGCGCCGATGATCAGGATCTTCGGCGCATCCGCGTTGGTCGCCGTCATCGGATCAGCTCCAGTTCGCGGCCGGCCTGGCCGAAGGCGTCCAGCGCGGCGCGCAGCGCGGCCTCGTCATGCAGCGCGCTCATCTGCACGCGGATGCGCGCCTGCCCCTTGGGCACCACCGGATAGAAGAAGCCGACCACATAGACGCCAAGCTCCAGCAGGCGCTGGGCCAGTTGTTGCGCCTTCTCCGCGTCGTACACCATGATCGGGATGATGGGATGGTCGCCCGGCTTGACGTCGAAGCCCAGCGTCTTCAGCCCCGCGCGGAAGAACAGGGTGTTGCGCTCCAGCCGGTCGCGCAACTCCGTGCTGGCCTCCAGGATGTTCAGCACCTCGATGCTGGCCCCGACAATAGCAGGCGCTACGGTGTTGGAGAACAGGTACGGCCGCGAGCGCTGGCGTAGCAGGTCCACCACCTCCTTGCGCGCGCTGGTGAAGCCGCCGGACGCCCCGCCCAGCGCCTTGCCTAGCGTGCCGGTGATGATGTCGATCTTGCCGAACAGGCCACGCAGCTCGTGCGTGCCGCGCCCGCGCGGCCCCAGGAAGCCGGTGGCGTGGCACTCGTCGATGCCGAGCAGTGCGCCATGCGCATCGCAGATCGTGCGCATCTCGTCGAGCCGCGCCACGGTGCCGTCCATCGAGAACACACCGTCGGTGAACACCAGCTTGAAGCGCGCGCCCTGCGCATCCGCCGCTTGCAGTTGCGCGCGCAGGTCGTCGAGATCGTTGTGGCGATAGCGGAAGCGGCGCGCTTTGCTCAGGCGGATGCCGTCGATGATCGAGGCATGGTTCAGCTCGTCGCTGATGATGGCATCGTCCGGGCCCAGCAAGGTCTCGAACAATCCGCCGTTGGCGTCGAAAGCCGAGCCGTAGAGGATGGTGTCCTCGGTGCCGAGGAATACCGACAGGCGCGCCTCCAACTCCTTGTGCAGATCCTGCGTGCCGCAGATGAAGCGCACCGAGGACAGGCCGAAGCCGTGCGTGCGCAGCGCCGCGTGGGCGGCCTCGATGACGCGCGGATGCGACGACAGGCCAAGATAGTTGTTGGCGCAGAGGTTGATGACCTCGCGGCCATCGGCGGTGCGAACCACGGCGCCCTGCGGCGTGGCGATGATGCGCTCACGCTTGTACAGTCCGGCCTCCCGAATGGACTCCAGCTCGGCGCGCAGGAAGGCATAGAAGGCGTCGGCACTCGACATGGCTTGTCTCCCGCGGTAGCATTCGATCGATAAATCGAACGTGTTTCATATAACGAACGATTAACGCACTATATCGAACAACACATCATGACGCAACCCTCCCCGCCAACGGGCGCCGTCACGCCCGCCGAAGGCCCGCCCGCCGTCGGCAGCGCGCTGCAGGCGCTGCGCCAGGCGCAGCAGTTGTCGCTGGACGACCTCTCCCGGCGCGCCGGCGTCTCCAAGTCGATGCTCTCGCAGATCGAGCGCAATCTTGCCAATCCCACCGTCGCCGTCCTCTGGCGGCTGGCCAACGCGCTGGGCGTGAGCCTGGCCGACTTCCTGGCCGGCGCCAGCGCGCAGCGCCCGGATGTCGGCATTGCGGTGGTCCCGCTGCACGCCACGCCCTCGCTCAAGAGTCCCGACTCGCATTGCGAGTTGCGCATCCTCGGCCCGATCGACCTGGCCGGGCGCTTCGAGTGGTATGAACTGACCATCCAGGCCGGCGGCGTGCTGGCCTCCGAGCCACACGAGGCTGGCACGCAGGAACACCTGTCCGTGCTGACCGGCGCGATGACCGTGCGCGCGGGAACCGATGAGAAGAAGCTGCGTCATGGCGAGACGGCCCGCTATGCGGCGGATGTGCCGCATGCCATTGCCAACGCGGGCAAGAGCACGGCTACCGCTCTCCTTGTCGTAGTGCATCCGGGCTGACACCGCCAGCGAAAAACGGCCGGCCGCGTGGCCTCTCGGTCAGCCAGGCGCAGCGTGGCGCCCGCGTCCCACCTGGAACTGGCATCGCGGCACCCCGTCAAACGAAGGTCCGCCGAAAGGCGGCGCATGCGCGACACGCCGCATCGCCGCCGTCGCGTCACTCCCAGCAAACGCCCCCCTCTTGCCAAGGAGACGAACATGCTGAGCCCGCACGAGCTTGCCACGCTGCTGCTGATCCACAACGGCCCGGACGAGGGTCGCCAGTTCGATCCCGTCGACCTCAACGCGCTGGTTGCCAAGCAACTGGTCAGCCTCGAAGCCACGCCGGAACATCCCCAACCGCCGCGCCTCACCCACCACGGCCACTCGATGCTCAGAGCCATGGGGCGCGAGCGCTAGCGGCCCGCCTCCTGTCAGACGCCACACGCCTGCGGCCTGCCTATACTTGTTAGGGACGCTTCGCTCGCCACATCTGGCGGCGGCGATCCAATCCGGGGGGCTATAGCGTCGTCACGCTTGCAAGGAGGCCGCCATGTTCCAGCATCTCCTACTCCCCGTTGACGGTTCTCCCCTGTCGGAATCCGCATTCCGCCGCGCGCTCGCCTTCGCCCAGGAAAGCCGCGCCCGCGTCACCATCTTCCGGGTGATCCCGGACTTCCATGTGTACACCTACCAGGTGGAGATGCTGGCCGACACCCGGGAACAGTACGAACGCGAGGCACGCCGACACGTCGACGACTACCTGCGCGGCCTCGCCGCCGAAGCCACGGCGGCGGGCGTGCCGTGCGAGTCGACGTCCGTCATCCATGACCATCCCTACGCCGCCATCATCCAGGCCGCGCAGGAGCGCGGCTGCGACCTGATCGTGATGGCATCGCACGGGCGGCGCGGGCTGGAGGGCGTGCTGATCGGCAGCGAGACGCAGAAGGTGCTCACGCACAGCACCATCCCGGCATTGGTGTATCGCTAGGCACACGCGGCCTGGATTCCTTCCCGCCCTGAACGGAGGCGGCCATGAAGAACGAAGCGCGCATCACACGGACCCGAATCCTGCGCCGGCCGGGGTCCACCGGCGCCCTCCTCAGCGTGCGGCGCCGGCGCGTGCTGCAGGCCGCCACGGCCGTGGCCCTGGCCGCCGGGCTCGGTCCCTACGTGATCACGCGCCCGGCACGCGCGGCCAAGCACACGCTGAAGATCCTGCAGTGGAACCACTTCGTCCCCGGCTACGACAAGTGGTTCGATGGCACCTATGTGAAGGAATGGGGACAGCGCAACGACACCGAGGTGATCGTCGACCATGTCGGCATTCCCGCGCTGGCCACGCGTGCCGCCGCCGAGGTTTCCGCACGCAAGGGTCACGACCTCTTCATGTTCCTGTCCCCGCCGCCGGTCTATGAGGAGCAGGTGATCGACCACCGCGAGATCTACGAGGAATGCCAGCGCAAGCACGGCAAGCCGGTGGAACTCGCCGTGCGCAGCACCTACAACCCCAGGACCCGGAAGTACTTCGCCTTCTCCGACAGCTTTGTGCCCGATCCGGTCAACTACCGCAAGGACCTGTGGGACGAAGCCGGGCTGGCGGCGCCCGACAGCTGGGACGACGTGCTCACCGCCGGCCGCAAGATCAAGCAGACGCGCAACATCCCGGTGGGCATCGGCCTGTCGGCGGAACTGGATACCGCGATGGCGATGCGCACGATCCTGTTCTCGTTTGGCGGCGCGGAACAGGACGAGCGCGGCGCCCTGGCCCTGAACTCGCGCAACACGCTCGACGCCGTCAAGTTCGTGCGCGCGCTGTACCGCGACACCATGACGCCCGAAGTGCTCGCCTGGGATCCGTCCTCCAACAACCGCGCGATGCTGGCCGGCAAGATCTCGCTGTGCCTGAACGCCATCTCCATCACCCGCGAGGGCGAGAACAAGGGCCTGCCCGTCACGCCCGACATCTGGCTCGCACAGGCGCTGCGCGGGCCGGAGAGGCGCATCTGCCTGGAGCACGTGATGGACTGCTACGTGATCTGGAATTTTGCCGAGAACATCGAGGGCGCCAAGAAATTCCTCATCGACTATATCGACAACTTCCGGCAGGGCTTCCTCGGTAGCGAGTTCTACAACTTCCCCTGCTTCCCGAGCACGGTACCGGACCTGAAGGCGCTGATCGACAACGACACCAAGGCCAAGCCGAGCGACAAATACCGCGTGCTGGGCAAGCTGATGACGCAGGCCACCAACGTGGGCTTTCCGGGCTACGCCAACGCCGCCATCGATGAGATCTTCAACACCTGGGTACTCAACACGATGTTCGCCAAGGCCGCCACGGGCGCCTCCAGCCCAGAGGATGCGGTGCGGGACGCCGAGAGCGAATGCCGGCGAATCTTCGCCAAGTGGAAGGCCCGGGGGCTGGTATGAGCCGCGCGTGTGCAAGCCGGGGCGGCAGTCAATGCGGCGACGAATTGCCGCCAGGCATGCGATGGCGACGGTGGAAACCCGCGCGCTGACCAAGCGCTTCGACGGCGCCAATGCCGTCGATGCCGTCGACCTGTCGGTGCGCGAAGGCGAATTCCTGGTGCTGCTCGGGCCTTCCGGCTCGGGCAAGACCACGCTGCTGCGCATGATCGCCGGCCTGGAAGTGCCAACGTCCGGCGACGTGCTGGTGGACGGCCGCGTGGTGACCGGGCTGCCACCCCGCGCGCACAACATGGCGATGGTCTTCCAGAGCTACGCCCTGTACCCGCACCTCTGCGTGGCCGGCAATATCGCGTTTCCGCTGGAAGCGCAGCACCTGCCGCGCGAAGCGATCAACAACAAGGTCAGATGGGCCGCGGCGCTGTTCGGCATCGATCATCTGCTGGCGCGCAAGCCCCGGCAACTGTCGGGCGGCGAGCGCCAGCGGGTCGCGCTCGCGCGCGCGGTGGTGCGCGACCCCGTCGCCTTCCTGCTGGACGAGCCGCTCTCCAACCTGGATGCCAAGCTGCGGACCAGCGCGCGCGAGGAGTTGCAGCAACTCCAGCGCCGGCTGTCCACCACCACCCTGTACGTGACCCACGACCAGATCGAGGCGCTGGCGCTGGGCGACCGCATCGCCGTGCTCGATCGCGGACACCTGCACCAGCTCGGCACCCCGCAGCAAGTGTACGAGCACCCGGCCGACCGCTTCGTCGCCACCTTCATCGGCTCGCCGCCGATGAACCTGTTCGCGGCCGATGGCGTGGAGACCGGTTTCCGCCCCGAGCATTTCCTGCCGGCCGAGGTGTTCGCGCCCGACGTCCCGACCGAGGTTTTCCCGCTTGCCGTCGCCCGCATCGAGAACCTCGGCGCCGACCGGCTGGTCTACGGCGTGCTGGAGCCGCCGCGGCCGCCGGTCAAGGTCATCTCGCGCATCCCCTGCACCGTCGGCATCGCGCTCGCTCCCGGCACGCGCCACGCGTTCGCCGTGCGCCGCGCCGACCTGCGCCGCTTCGATGCCCGCACCGGCGCGGCCCTTTCGTGAATCCGTGAGTCCATCATGCGTGTCCGCCTGTTCGCCCTGACCCCACCGCATGTCGACAGCGGCGGCGCGCTGCCGGGCGAGCGCTGGCTGGGCGCGTGGATGCTGGCACCGGCGCTGGCCTACATCGTGCTGCTGGTCGGCTTCCCGTTCGTGCTGTCCGCCTGGTACAGCTTGTCCGACATCACGGTCGGCAGCCAGGCGCCGCAGTTCGTCGGCCTGGAGAACTTCCGCCGCGTCGTGGAAAGCCCAACCTTCTGGCGTTCGCTGCGCAATGCGCTGGTGTTCACGCTGGTATCGCAGGCGCTCGTGGTCGTGCTCGCCAAGATCCTCGCCCTGGCGCTCTCGCACGACTTTCCCGGCAAGTGGGTCGTGCGTTTCCTGATCCTGTTGCCGTGGGTCGCACCGATCTCGCTGGGTTCGATCGGCTGGCTGTGGATCTTCGACCCCGTCTACAGCGTCATCAACTGGACGCTGCGCGCGCTCGGCCTGTTGGGCCCGGGCACGTGGCCCATCTGGCTGGGGCAGCCGGACCTGGCGATGGCATCGGTCATCCTGGTTGACGTCTGGCGGCTGGTTCCGCTCGCCACCGTCATCATCCTGGCGGGCATGCAGGGCATTCCGCAGGATCTGCACGACGCGGCCGCGATGGATGGCGCGGGCTTCTGGCGGCGCCTCTTGCGCATCGACATGCCGTTGCTGATGCCCGTCATGCTGGTGGCCCTGCTGTTCGGCATCGTCTTCACGTTGACGGACATGATCATCATCTACGTGCTGACGCGCGGCGGCCCCTACGACACGACGCAGGTGCTGGCGAGCCTCGCCTTCTTCACGGGCATTCAGGGCGGCGACCTGGCCGGGGGCGCGGCCATCTCGCTGTTCCTGTTCCCGCTGCTGGTGATCCTGGTGGCGCTGCTGTTGACGACGGCCCACCGCGTGGAGGTGACCTGACATGCGCGGCGCAACCTACGAACAACGGGTGCAGGCCTGGCGCATACGTGGCGTGCGCATCGCCGTGGTGGCCACGCTGGCGGCGTTCGCCCTCTTCTGTGCCTTCCCGTTCTACTGGATGGGGATCACGACCTTCAAGGACGTCCACGACCTGATCGACACGGCCGGCAATCCGTTCCTGTTCCACCGGCCGCCCACGCTGGAGAATTTGCGCGTGCTGTTCGAGGAGACGCAGTACCGGCGCTGGCTCCTCAACACCCTGCTGGTCGGCGTGGTCGTGGTCGCCATCACGCTGGTGCTCACGGTACCGGCCGGCTATAGCCTCGCTCGCCTGTCCGGGCGGCGCGGGCGCCAGCTTGCCGTTGCCATCTTCCTGACCTACCTGATTCCGCCCACGATCCTGTTCATTCCCTTCTCGCGCATCGTGGGTACGCTCGGGCTGCAGGACTCGCTTTGGTCGCTGGTGCTGGTGTACCCGAGTTTCACGGTGCCGTTCTGCACCTGGCTGATGATGGGATTCTTCAAGGCGGTGCCGCGCGACATCGAGGAGGCCGCAATGATGGACGGGCTGTCGCGCTTCGGCGCGTTCTTCAAGGTCGTGGTGCCGCTGTCGTCGGCGGGCATCCTGACGGTGGTGATCTTCACGCTGACGCTGGTGATGCAGGAGTTCATCTATGCGCTCACCTTCATCACCAGTTCCTCGCAGTACACCGTCAGCGTCGGCGTGCCCACGTTCCTGGTGCGCGGCGACGTCTACTTCTGGGGATCGCTGATGGGCGCGTGCCTGATCGTCAGCCTGCCGGTGGCGCTGCTGTACAACCTGTTCCTCGATCGCTTCGTGGCCGGCTTCACGGTCGGCGCGGTGAAGTAGCGGTGTCCGGCCCCTCCTCCATTTCGCGGTGCCGCCGCCGGGCCGATGCGAACCGATGAGCCGCAGGCGGGCGCGCCGGGCACGCGCTGGCGCACGGACATCCCGGCTCGCCTGGACAGGCTGCCGTGGTCGCGCTGGCACTGGCGCGTCGCCACGGCGCTGGGCATCGCCTGGGTGCTGGACGGCCTGGAGGTCACGCTGGTCGGCTCGGTCGGCGCCGTGCTGGAGCGACCCGACACGCTGGCACTGACCGCCGCCCAGGTCGGCTGGTCCGGCTCGCTCTACATCGGCGGCGCCGTGGCCGGCGCGCTGGTCTTTGGCCGGCTGGCCGACCGGCTGGGGCGCAAGCGCTTGTTCCTTGCCACGCTGCTTGTCTATATGGCGGCCACGCTCGCCACGGCCTTCTCGCCCGGCTTTGAAGTCTTCGCGCTATGCCGGTTCTGCACCGGGCTGGGCATCGGCGGCGAGTACGCGGCGATCAACTCCGCCATCGACGAACTGATCCCCGCACGCGTGCGCGGCCGCGTCAACCTGGCCATCAACGGCAGCTTCTGGCTGGGCGCGGCCCTTGGCGCGGCATTCAGCCTGCTGCTGCTCGATGCGCGCGTGCTCGGGCCGGTCTGGGGCTGGCGGGCCGGCTTCGGATTGGGTGCCGTGCTGGCCGTCGCCGTCGTGCTGGTGCGCCGGCATGTGCCGGAAAGTCCGCGCTGGCTGGCAATGCACGGGCGGCGGGAGGAAGCCGAGCGCATCGTCTCGCGGATCGAGGCCGAAGTAACGGCGCAACGCGGACCGCTGCCGCCGCCAGACCCAGCCTGCGCCCGGCTGATGCTGGTCCACCGCGCGGCGCCGTCGGTGACCGACGTGGTGCACCTGCTGCTGCGCCGCTACCGGC
>JACXTT010007429.1_pt1 | contig 15429 bp, 13 predicted proteins | sample 9270951 | NCBI WGS metagenome assembly JACXTT01 (sample SAMN15532306, study PRJNA645909) | rock metagenome | isolation source: weathered quartz diorite | place: Puerto Rico | collected 2017-06-21 | reverse complement strand
GGTCAAGGGAGCCGAAGGCGAGGCCGCCGTTCGTGTGTTGCAGGCCAAGGGGGAAGCCGACGCCATGCAATATCTACTGCCGCTCAAGCAGAAACAGATCGAGCAATCGAAACTCGAAGCAGAAGCGCGAAAAGAAACCACGGTCAAGGGTGCGGAAGCTGCAGGAGAGGCCAAGATCATCGACAGCAAGGCCGAGATGGAGCGCCGCAAGCTGCTGGCGCAGGCGGAAGCCGAACGCATCCGCATCACCGCGATCGCCGATGCCGAGCGCATGAAAAACGAGGGCATCGTCCTGAAACAGAATCCGCTGCTGATCAACAAGATCGTGGCCGAACGCTTATCAGACAAGCTGCAAATCATGATGGTTCCCGCCGACGGCAAGTTCTTCTTCACCAACGACGTGCTCCGCGGGATGAACACCGCCAATCATGTGAGCCAGGCAGAAGATGCTGGAGAAGAAAAACCGTAGCAGTAAAGATGAATGCTGTTCGTCGTTCGCTGTTGGCTCACTATGCGGTACGGTAGCGGGACCCTGGGGCCACCAGCGAACAGCGAATAGCGAACAGGGCCCGAAAGCCTCACCTATGAACGAAGCCTTCCAACCCACGCGCTATAATCACCCCATTCCACACATGCACGGGCGCTGGTCAGGCAGTCTGCGGATGGGTTGGCTGGCTTCGTTCCTCCTTGCAACCGCGATTTTCCCTGCTTCTCTGTCCGCTTCCGCTTTAGGCGATGCTGCCCGGCAATTGGCACACAAAATTGCCGTAGCCGCTGGCCCCGGCGCTGTTTCTCTGGAGATCACCAACCGCTCCTCGCTCGACGACAAGTCGGTGCGCGAAGTGCGCAGTTCGCTCGAAACCCAATTGCGCACCGAAGGAGTACGCACAGCCAAGCCCGAGGAGGCAATGGGATCGGTCGAAGTCACGCTCTCCGAGAGTTTGCGGGAGTATGTATGGGCGGCCGAAATCGCGATTGGCTCCGACGAGCGGCGCGTGGCGCTGGTTTCCTTGCCGCGTGCACAGCTGGGCGCCTCAACAGCGTCGACGATGCCGCTTATTCTGCGGAAGAGCTTCCTGTTCACGCAAGAGCAACCGATCCTCGACGCCGCCCTCGTGGAGATGCCCGGCGGTCCGCGTCTGCTGGTGCTCGATGCCGGCAAAGTCAGCGCCTACCATCAGCAGGGTGGTCGTTGGGAGCAGGACTCGCCGCTCGCGATCGCACACTCGCGAATCTTCCCGCGCGATCTCCGCGGACGCCTGCTGCTGCGTCGTGATCATCTGTTCGATGCCCTTCTGCCGGGCACGCTTTGCCGGTCGAGCGCAGCCGGGGCGCTCACACTCACCTGCAACGATAGCGACGATCCCTGGCCGCTGACCGCCGATGAAGGTACCGTGCGCGCGTTCTTTGCGCCCGCCCGCAACTTCTTCACCGGCGGGCTCTCGCCGGGAATCGGGAAGGTCTCCAACGTTCCTTCGTTCTACTCCGCAGCGCCCCTGCCACGAGCCGGGTACATGCTCTGGATTCTGTCGGCAGTGGACGGTTCGCTCCATATGGTCGACGGCATGAACGATCAGGTGATCCGGGGCGCGAAATGGGGCAGCGACCTGGCTGCGGTCCGCTCCAGCTGTGGAACCGGGACGCAGTTGCTGGTGTCCGAAAATGCAGACCCCGCGCAGGACAGCCTGCGCGCCTACGAAATTCCCGATCGGGACCCGGTCGCTGCCAGTTCGCCGGTGGAATTCGACGGGACGATTGTGGCGCTCTGGCCCGAAGCCGGCGGCAACGGCGCGATCGCGATTGTGAAGCGGGAAGACACAGATTGGTATGAGGCGTATCGCATTTCTGTTGCTTGCGGCAGCTAGCCTGCTCGGGACGGCTCGAGGAGAGACTCGTCCGCGCTATGGCGGGACTCTGCGCGTGATATTGCAGTCAGCGCCGAATTCGTTAGAGATCCCAGCCAATGCTGGCCCCGTGGAATACTGGGATTCGGTTCGGATGCTCGCGCTGATTGCCGACAATCTTGTGACGATGGATGCACTCGGCCGACCCCAATCCCAACTGGCCCTCGCATGGCAAACCGAACTGAACGGGAAGCGCTGGCAGTTGACGTTGCGGCATGGAGTGAAATTTCACGATGGCAGCGCAGCGTCTGCAGTGACGGTCGCGCAGATTCTGGGCGCGCTTCATACTGATTGGAGTGTCCACGGCGCGGGAGACTCACTCACCATCGAAAGCGAAACCGCGATGCCTTCGCTGCTGGCCGAGCTGGCGCTCCCTCGAAACGCGATTCTGAAGCGCAATGCCAGCGCAGCGCCGGTTGGCACTGGGCCCTTCCGCGTGACGGATTTTCAGCCGGGGAAATTGTTGAAACTGGCTGCCAACGAAGAGAGTTGGGCGGGTCGTCCTTTCTTGGACACGATCGAGGTCGAACTCGGCCGGTCGCTGCGGGACCAGGCCATCGCCCTCGAACTGGGTAAGACCGATCTGACTGAGACTTTGCCGCTGCCGCCCGCCCCGAACGGCGGAACGCAACGCATCCGCACTTCGTTGCCAGTGGAATTAATGGCGCTGGTCTTTCCGGCAAACTCGAGAGCGCAAGACGTTCGCGTTCGAGAAGCCCTGGCGCTCGCCGTTGACCGCAAGCCGATCCAGCAAGTGCTGCTGAAAGGCGCGGGAGAGCCCACCGCCGGCATCCTGCCGAACTGGATGACCGGGTACAGCGCCGTTTTCCCCGTCCAGGCCAACCTGCAGCGCGCGAAGGTCGTTCTCGCCGACTCCCGCCAACCGGCGCTCACGATGAGCTATGACCCAAGAGATCCGCAAGCACAGTTGGTCGCCGAGCGCATCGCCTTGAACGCGCGTGACGCTGGGATCACGCTGCGAGTGTCGTTGTCGGGAGCGGCAGATGTCAGCCTGGTTCGCATCGTGCTGCCCAGTTCCGATCCGGCCACATCCTTGCGCGAGGCCGCTCGCGAGTTGGGTCTGCCACAACCGGCCGTTCACGGCAATTCGGTGGATGACCTGTATCCAGCAGAGCGCTCGCTTGTCGAGGGGCACTCCGTCATCCCACTCTTTCATCTGCCGGTGGCCAGCTCGGCCGGCGCCCGTTTGCGCAACTGGCAGCCCGGCCGGAGCGGTGGGTGGAATCTCTCCGAGGTCTGGCTGGAGGCGGACTCGCGATGAGTTTCCGCAAGAAGCTCCTACTGATTTTTGCGCTGACCGTTGTCCTTTGCGTGGTGGTGATCTCCGTGTCGGTATTGAGCACGATGCGGAACTCGTTCGAGCGTGCGAATGACGACCGGGCAAACGCCGTAGCGGCGCAGTTCCGGTCGGAATTCCAACGTCGCGGGGACGAGGTCGCGCGCAAGGTGGAAGCCGCGGCCGTCAGCGAATCTGTGCAACGCATCGCCCTCGAAATCAACCGGGGACCGTCCGATTCCGGCGGTTATGTCAGCGAGGCGCGCAGCCTGGCCGACCAGCAGCACCTCGACTTCCTGGAACTGGTGGATCGCCAAGGCGCGATTCTCTCATCGGCGCAGTGGCAGGCGAAGTTTGGATATCCGGAGCCGGCAATCCCGTCGGCCATCGGGTCGGCGGGCGCGTTTCTCAAGCGCGAAGAACTGCCCAGCGGCTCGACGCTCGGCCTGTTTGCCGTGCGCGCGGTGCGCGTCGGCGAGCAACCCCTTTATGTCATCGGCGGAGAACGCCTCGACCAGGGTTTTCTCTCCACCCTCGACATCCCAGCGGGCACGCGCGTACTGCTTTATCAGAATCTGAACGCGAACTGGAATCCGAAGTCACTGCTCGATTTGAATGGCCCGGCAGCCGGCGCAGATAAGTTTGCGCCTCTGGTCGACCAGTTGCGGCGTTCCGCGCAGGAAGCTCGGAGCGTGATTCACTGGTCTGCCGATTCCGCCGACGCCGAGAGCTTTCACGCCATGCCGCTCAACGGCCCCAACCAGCAACTGATGGGCGTCCTCCTGGTCGGCAGTTCGCGACGTCCCCTGGTTGAATTGCAAAGGCAGGTCGTTTCGGCGGCGATGTTGGTGGGTGGGGCGGGCATTCTCGTCGCGGTCCTGGCCAGTCTGTGGTTCGCAGCGCGAATCACGCGGCCTGTCGTGTCGCTGGCCGAGGCCGCTCGCCGGGTCGCGGCAGGAGATCTCTACGCCAAAGTCGAAGTTGAGTCGAGCGATGAACTGGGAGAACTGGCTTCCGCGTTCAACCGCATGACAGAGGATCTCTTGCAGCAGAAAGAACGTACATTGCAAGCGGAGCGAGTGGCCGCGTGGCGCGAACTGGCACGCCGCCTGGCGCATGAGTTGAAAAATCCCCTGTTTCCGTTGCAGGTTACGGTCGAAAATCTGGTCCGCGCGAAAGAGAAGGCGCCGGAAATGTTCGAGGAAGTATTTCGCGAGGGAACGTCTACGCTGCTGGCCGAGGTCAACAATCTGAAGACGATCATCGGCCGCTTCAGCGAGTTCGCCAGAATGCCGCAACCGCAGCGGAAACCAACGCAACTCAACGAAGTCATGCGCTCTGTGCTCCGAGTATTCCAGGCACAGTTGCGGGAGAAAAGTCAGATCATGGTTCACACAGAGCTTGAACCCGATCTGCCCATGATCTCGGCCGATCCTGACCTGCTGCATCGCGCGCTCTCGAATCTCGTGCTGAACGCAATCGACGCCCTGCCGCAGGGAGGCGAGATCACTGTCCGGACGCAGTCGGCCGGCGATCGCGTCGAACTATCCGTCTCCGACACCGGCTCCGGTTTGACGCAGGAAGAATGCGCGCGGCTGTTCACTCCTTACTACACAACCAAGGAGCATGGCACCGGTCTGGGCCTCGCCATAGTACAGTCTGTGGTGAGCGACCACGGCGGCAAGATTTCCGTCGAGAGCACAAAAGACAGCGGCACAACTTTCCGGATCGAGCTGCCGCGCGAAGCACGATGAGCGTTGGTGTTGTCCGCGGATCTTATGGCACAGAGATCCGGTGAGGCCAGATTCGTATCAGGGCATCGCTTCAGCGATGCCAAATAGCGGTTATTTTGAGTTCGGGCTTCAGCCCCTGAGGTTGCAACGGTGGCCCATAAAGCACACCTGCTGATCGTGGATGACGAAGCCAACACGCTGGCCTCGCTGTCGCGGGCATTCCGCCTCGAAGGACATGAAGCCACGATGTGCGATAACGCCGCCCGCGCCCTGGAACTCGCCAAGGCGCAAGCCTTCGACCTGATTCTTTCCGACGTCGTCATGCCCGGCAAAGATGGCCTGACGTTGCTCGAAGAGCTGAAGGCCCAAGGCGTTTCGAGTCCGGTGGTGATGATGTCGGGGCAGGCGCACATCGAAATGGCCGTACGCGCCACGCGGCTGGGCGCGCTCGACTTCCTGGAGAAGCCGATTTCGACGGAGAAGCTGCTGCTCACGGTTGAGAACGCGCTGAAGCTCGGCCGCCTGGAGCGCGAGAACCGCGACCTCGAGCGCCGTCTCGGGAAACACGAGATCGTGTGGAAGGGCGAGATCATGCAGCGCGTGATGGCACAGGTAGACCGCGTCGCCGCCAGCGAAACGCGCGTCTGCATCCTGGGCGAGACCGGCACGGGCAAGGAATTGGTAGCTCGCACACTGCACGAGCGCAGTCCGCGAGCGAGCGGCCCGTTTGTGACCTTGAACTGCGCGGCGGTTCCGGCCGAGTTGATCGAATCAGAATTGTTCGGACACGAAAAAGGGTCGTTCACCGGCGCGGGCGCCCGCCATCTCGGCAAGTTCGAGCAGGCGCAGCGCGGCACCATCTTTCTCGACGAAATCGGCGACATGCCGCTCGCCATGCAGGCCAAGCTGCTGCGGGTGTTGGAGGAAGGCGAAGTCGAGCGCATCGGCGGAGACCGAGCAATCACTGTGGATGTACGCGTGATTGTCGCGACCCATCACGACCTGGAAAAACTCGTTCACGACGGGAAATTCCGGCAGGACTTGTTTCATCGCGTGTTCGTGTTCCCGTTGCGCTTGCCGCCGCTGCGCGAACGCCGCGAAGATATTCCGGCGCTGGTCGAGCACTTCGCCCTGCAGGTGAGCACCGTCAACGGCTGGAGGCCCATGCCCTTCACAGCAGACGCAATCGCGGCGCTCCAGGACTACGCCTGGCCGGGGAACATCCGCGAACTGAGAAATGCAGTTGAACGGCTGATGCTGTTGGCAAGCTCCGACGAAGTCACCGCCGAGACCGTGGCTCTCGCCCTGCCGATTTCCACGGCTGGTCCCGATTCTTCTGTTGCGGGCGCGGGCCCGCTTGCCGACCGCGTGCGAGCGTTCGAAAAGCAAACGATCCTGGCGGAACTGAAACGCAATCATCATCAGATCTCAAACACGGCGCGGGCGCTGGGGCTGGAACGATCGCACCTCTATAAGAAGGCGGAGCAGGTCGGGATTGATTTGAAAGCGGTGCGGAATGACGGAAGTACTGACCAGTAAGTCGTGCGCTTGGACGAGTGCCCCAGAGTGGCATAGGATGTTTCGACACTGAGCCGCACGCGGAGCTGGAATGCTCAGGTACTACTACATCAACAAGGAATGGATCGTGTCGAGTACCGCCCGGCGAATCTATCGCACTGCGGCAGCTCTGTCTTTGGGATTATTTCTTGGCTTGTGGGCGACACAGTTCAGGGGTGACATTCCTTTTGATCTTCCCGCGATGAGGTTGCTTTTGTTCGTTGGTGTGGTGGGAGCCGCAACCACGGTGGTTGCCATGGAATACTTCCTGTTCGGCTTTGACAACTCTCCTGCGTGGAAGAAGGTTTTTTGGTTTTGCGTAATGGGGCTGCCCCTAATTGGGCCAGCGCTCTACTGCTTCATCGTCTATTCGCGTTCCGACGTGACTAAGCCAACCACGACAGGGCGAGTTGAGACTCACCCATGAGCCCCCCGCCAGAACCACGCCCCGCCGGACCCTTTCATCCCGGCGCCATCGTCATCGTGACGCTCGCCAGCCCGCGCGAGAAATTCTGGGGCGCCATCCTCGATCTCTCGAGCGAAGGACTGAGCGTTCGCGGCGTTGATCTGATTTCCTTTGACGATCTGATTTCGACGATCAAGGGTGGCGACTCGTTCACATCCGGAGTAGTGTTCTTTCCCATGCATCGCGTCGAGCGTATGGAACTGGACTTGCCCGAGAGCAACATCCTGTCGCTTAGTCAGCGGTTCGCGCAGCAGACGGGCCAGGATCCCGCCCCGCTCCTGACGGGAGAATTCCTGGCGGGAGGCCGGGAATGAATCTCCGGCAGATCCTGACCGCGCCCAACCAGCTCACACTGTTGCGGATGATTTTCCTGCCCTTCATCGTCATCAACGTGGTCGGCCACCACTATAGGTGGGCGCTGGCGCTGTTTGTCCTGGCGGGTATCAGCGACGGACTCGATGGCCTGCTGGCGCGCACGCTTCACCAGCAGACGCTGCTCGGCCAGTATCTCGACCCGATTGCCGACAAGCTTCTCATGAGCACGATGTTCCTGGTCCTTTCCATCGAGCACCGCACAGTGGTTCCGTGGAAATACACGGTTGTGGTCTTCAGCCGCGATATTTCGATTCTGCTGATCAGCGGAGTGCTTTTCATGATCGCCGGGCTGAAAGACTTTCGTCCCAGTATTTTCGGGAAAGCGAATACGTTCGCCCAGGTCGCGGCCATCTTCTTCGCTCTTTTGCTGCTGGTGATGCCCGTGCTGTGGGTGGACATTGCGCGCAAGACCTTTCTGCGCGCCACTTTCATTTTTACGATTCTCTCCGCCGTGCACTACGCGTTTCTTGTGCAACATCGCCTGCGGGCTCACGCCCCAACGCCGGAAGGGACCTCGTAGTTGAGTAGAGCCACGCAAAGTGGAATTTAGTTGCCATTTTCCGTCAACTACTTGCAGTAGTAGCGTCATTTCTCGAACTAGGATTATCGCGGTGCTTGATCCATCGACCCGCCTGTGATCTACTTCAGCGAACGCCGACCCCCCTCCTGAAGGAAATTGAGTATGAAGAAATCCCTGCAGTCTTTCTTGTGCGTGGCTTCGGTGATGGTGGGTCTTGTCGCCGTGAGCGGGAGGGCCTGGGCTGCGCCTCCCTACATCATTGCCAATGACGACGCCTCGTTTCCGTCTACCGGCGTCAGCTTCTTCGCGGTGGACCCGCACGGCGGACTGACACGCAAGGGACAGGTAGCCACCGTTGGTACCGGCATCGGGGGCGGCTTTTTTGGGATGAACCGGATCAGCGTGCTCAATGGCGCGAACCAGGCTTGCGTCTACGCCTCCGAGGCCGGAAGCGGAGACGTTGTAGGAATTGACATCAACACCTTGACCGTGGGGGGCAGCGCCGCGGGATCCGGCACTGACGCCGGCACCGGCAACGGCATCGGCCTCGCCATGAACAATCAATATCTGTATGCCAGCTTCACCGATTCGAACACCATCGGAGCGTTCAAGGTGCAGTCGGGATGCAGTCTCACGTTCATCAACTCGACCGCGGTTGGCGGTTTGGCGGGCGGCGCCATCAACGGCATGGCTGTCCATGGCAACATGCTGATTGCCACTTACAGCGATGGCACGATTGAATCTTTTGACATTTCGGGCGGCACGCCGCAGTCCCACGGTGACAAACAGATCTCCAGCGGGACTTCGAGGGCGAGGGGCGCGACGTATCCAAATTCTATCGACATCACGAGCGACGGACGCTACGCGATTTTCGGCGACACTGCCACCTCGCTCGTAGTGGAGGTCTCCGACATTTCATCCGGCAAGCTGACCAAGACTCGGGTTTACCGTTCCGCCGCGAGCATCAGTTCCAGCAACGTCCTGCTGAGCCCGGATGAAACTGTGCTCTACGTCATCAATACTCAGGGGGACACCGTGAGCGCTCTTTTTTTTAATAGGAAAACGGGGGCGCTCTCCGCCGGTTGTAGTTCCGGCCCGATCCGAGGTTACTCGACTGACTGGTCGTATCTTGCAGGTGTGGTGTTGGCCACCCTCACCGGCAATGGCGGCGGAGTTTATGTTGCAGAGTTCCCGTCGGGAATCGCGCGCTTGCACCTCAAGACCACGGGCAAGACCTGTTCAATGCGGGAAGCAGTACAGTCGCCGTTCGTAGATCGAAACGCTGCAGGATTGCTCTCCATTGGCGCGTTTCCCCCTCGATCGTTCTAGGGCGTGAGCTCAAACGGTGCCACGGCTTTTATTACTAATGTTATGAGAATGAAGGAGTCGGATATGCGCTCGGGGTCGAGATGGTTGTTAACCATTGCGGTGTGCGGATGTTCTTTTCTGAAGCTGGTGGCGCAATGTCCCGATCGTCCCGTCTCCGGTACGGTAGTGAACGATCCACCGAGTATTTCCGCGCAAAACGGTGTGCTTTCCGCGCAATTGACCATGGCGCATTCGGTGGACGGAAGCGGCTATACCCACTACTGCTACAACTACAACGCCGGGAACCAGGTCGTCGAGGCTCCGACCCTGCGCGTCAATCCCGGAGATGAGCTGGATCTCGACATCGTCAACCGCATCCAGGATGACGACGCGATGAAGGCGAAGGCGAAGATGTCGATGCCGGATTCGCCCGACGCGAACTGTGGTGACGGCGGCGCCATGACGATTGACGCGACCAACGTCCACTACCACGGCATGAACGTCGCACCCATCTGTCATCAGGACAACATCATTAATACTCTGATTCAGCCTGGCACGGCAGGTTTCAAGTACAAGATTCCCATCCCGCCTACTCAGCCGCCGGGCTTGTATTGGTACCATCCGCACGTCCACGGCTTCACCGAATTCCAAGTGAACGGTGGTGCTGCCGGGGCTCTGATCGTCGAGGGCATGGAAAAGATTCACCCCGAGGTGGCAGGACTTACCGAACGCATCTTCGTCATCCGCCAGCAGTTCCTGGTTCCCTGGATTCCTGGCCCTTATCAGTTGACCATCAACTACCAGGTTTCCGCCGTGGTCGGTGGCGCGAAGCCGGTCATCCAGATGAAGCCTGGCGAAAAGCAGTTCTGGCGAGTTGCGAACGCTTCTCTCCAGGACTTCATGCCGCTGCAGGTGGTCGTCAACGATCAGCCCCAGCCGCTGCAACTGGTCGCGCTCGACGGCTATCCTCTCGCTCAAATCCGGACCCAGGACACGATTGTGCTCCCTCCTGCGGGACGCGCGGAGTTCATCGTGCAGGCTCCGCCGGCGGGAGCAGCTGCGTTTCTCTTTACCAAGGATTTTTCCACCGGGCCGACGGGAAATCCCGACCTGCAGCAGTCCATCGCCGGTATCCTGCTTAACGATAAGGCCGACTTCTCGCGCATGCCAAAAGCGCCCGCCCCAGCGTCTCCGGTCAAGCTGAAGTTTGCCGACCTGGCTGCGCAAACCGCGACTACGGAGCGGAAACTCTTTTTCTCCGAAGAGTTCGGCGGCACCAACGGCCCCATCCAGTTCTACATTACGGTCGACGGCCAAAAGCAGAAAGTCTTCGAAGGCAATGAAAAGCCCGCGATCGTAACCAAAGTAGGAGCGATCGAGGATTGGACCATAGAAAACCGCGCCCTTGAAACTCATGCCTTCCACATGCACCAGATTCACTTTCAGATGTTGGAAGTGGATGGAGTACCGGTTGCCAATAACGACATGCGAGATACCATCGAGATTCCGTTCTGGGAAGGCAAGGGACCATTCCACAGTGTGAAGGTGCGGATGGATTTCCGCGATCCCACCACCGCCGGTACGTTTGTGTTTCACTGTCACATCCTGCTGCACGAGGATCTCGGCATGATGCACAAGATTCTGGTCGAGCCTTAATCGCTGCTTTCGATCCGAAGAGAGGTCACACGAGACATGCGCAAACGAATGCTAGTCGTTTTGGGGAGCGGCCTTTTACTCCTTGCCGGATACTTTGCCCGAACTCAAAAAATCACCGTCGCCTACGCTCAGGCTCCCACACCCGGCGCGGTCCCGAAATCGTATGGCAGGCTCGTAACCGCCATCGCAGATTCCATCGGCACTGGCTTGGTCTTTGAGGATACGGAAGGAACAGTCCGGTTCGTCAGCGTCACCGGCATGAAGGAGGGGGAATTGGCGCGCTACGACTCGACCCCGACCCACGGGGGTATCCCCCGATCGTATGGTCATCTTGTAACTGCGGTGGTGAATCATGGCGCAGTGGGACTGATCTTCGAGGACAGCAAGGGCGTAATTCGATTCGTTACGATGACGGGTGTAACCGAGAAGGAATTGACGCGCGAGTGATGTCGAGAGAACAGTCGGCGACTCCGCATTGTGCAGGTAGCGAGTCAGAAGTCCTCAAGATGATCAACCAACTCCTCCGACGCCGACTGCCTTGCTCCCCACTTCTCGCAACGAACGCGAGAAATGGGGCGCTCCGCCGCAACTCCACCCCGCTGCTCGACCTTCTCGTTCGTTCGCCGCGGACTGTGCTGCGGCCGCCGGCTGGCTTCCGCGATCGCTGCCACTCCACCCTGACGATACCGTTTCAGCCACTCATAGCCCACCGGACGCGAGATCCCGAACTCCCGGCACAACTCCGCCAGCGTTTTCTCCCGCCGATACGCCGCCACCACAAACCTCACCCGCTGCTCTCGCACGTCCATCGTCTTCCAAGCCATCTTTCTCCCTCGCCCGCTTCGCGGACGAGCGGAGTGTAAGGGATGTCTTGGGACACCCTGTAAAGAATGTCATGGGACTGAACAAAGAGCACGAATGTGTGGGGCACCCGGCTCCGGTCCGAGTGATGGATTTGGCGATGATGTATTCGACCTGTTCCAGACGGGCCCCGGGGTCGTCGGAGCTATAACACAGGCACTCAATCACGGGCTCGGGTGACAGCACTTTGCAGTAGTGATGATACGGCCCCATCACTTTTCGATTCACAACGTGAGGGGCGGTGACGTGAATGGTATGGCCGTCGGCGGGCGTTGGGGTGCCGTTCTGACAAGTGGCCGTGATTGAGACGGCAAACAAGAACATGCACGTCACAAGAATGCTAACTTGGGTCTGCTTGATAGTGGCCTCCTGTTCTGAACTGTCTGTCTATCTATTTCCCGACGCCGATCAGCAGTGTGCTTTGACCGCCGGCATCATCACTAACATTCAGCTGACCGGACCGGGTCCCGGTCACGCTGGGGACGAACTTCACACTAATCGAGCAGCTCTTGTGCGCCGGGAGGGTGCTGGCACAAGTCGTTGCCGCCTTCTGGAAATCCCCACTTGTGCCAATGCTGGAAATGTTTAATGTCACATTCTGCTGGTTCACCAGCTTGACGTTGTGGGCGGTACTGGCGGTGCCGACCTTCTGCGGCTTGAATGGGATACTCAGTGGCGTAAGCCCCACCGTTGCCACCATGTAAGTGAGGGTCTTGCTGGAGTAGTTCCCATGACTATCCTGAGCAACGACGGTGAAGGCGTGTGGGCCTGTGCTGGAAGTGTCAACCGCGGTGCCATTGGCAACTGTACCGGCGCAAGACATTACGGCGTCATCTAGATCGGTGCACGAATAATTGGCTAGTACGTTCTGATTGGGAGCGTAGACAGTGCTTGGAGTCTTGATCTTGATCACGGGCGCGGTTATGTCGATCGTGGCAATCGAGATCGTCGCGGTCAGTTGCCCGCTGTTGTCGCCAATGCCTTTGCCTACCGCATCGTCGTTCATGCCTAGCCAGAGTTCACCGGCGGCACTTGCCTTGAATGTTTGCCCGGAACCAACGGAAATGTAGCCCGAAGTTCGCGGGAAGAAGCTTCCATTTCCCCACTGGCCCTGGTAAGGATCGGGACCTACGAATCCGAGCAAGCGACCATGGTCAACGAGGTCGAAAAACTCAAACTCATCGAAGTACCCGTTAAAGAAATGCGGATCGCCGTCGGGTCCGAACTCCTCGCCGAGTCCAAAACTCCAGGTTCCCGAAGCAGAAATTGTCACCCTTTGGCCCGCAGATAGGGCGATGCCAGTGTCAGTCCAAAGGGCACTTGCCGGAATGTTGATCTGTGTCCCAGCCTGAGGTGTGTCTTCTCCGAACAGGGGAAAGCAAAGGAACAGCAGAAGAAAGGCAAGAGATTTCGAACAGTTGAGATATGGATCGTAAAATAAACGCAGCATTGGAAATCCTCCACAGTTGTATTTGGCAGTGGCCACGGTCACCGCACTGGCTTGAAAGGCTTCTTCACGGAATGCCCACGCCATCCTCACCAGAAGAGATCGCTCAGGGCAGGCCGCTTGTCTGCCCTATTACCGGCAACCGGGGGCTGGAAGTCCTTGAGAAAATCTTGTATTTTCCTTGGAGAATGCGAGGGGAGCAGGGTGTCGTCCGGTCCCAGTTACGAGTTTGGCAGATTTCGCCTAGAGGACGGGATGCTGTTTCGAGATGAACAGCGGGTTGCTCTCACTCCCAAGGTCCTCGAAACACTTCTCGTGCTGGTTGAGGCGAATGGGAAGATCGTCTCTAAAGATGAGCTGATGCAAAAGGTCTGGCCCGATACCTTCGTGGACGAGAGCAGTTTGACCGCCAACATTTCCGTTTTGCGCAAGACACTTGCGACCGACGGAGAGCCCCGACCTTACATTGAAACGATTCCGAAGCGCGGATACCGGTTTTTCGCGCCGGTCAAGGCGCTCGCCAACGGCTCCAGCGTCTCTACGATTCCGGTTAGGGAGCCCAAAAGGCGGCGTCTCAAGATCTTATGGATTGCAGCCGGATTGGTCGTCCTCGCTGTCCTGGGTGCTCTCCTTGCCTGGCGGCGATCAGAGACAGAGCCGTTGGCTTCGCGGAAGCGGCTGATGGTGGTCGTGCTTCCCGTCCAAAATCTTACAGGTGACCCGGAGCGGGAGTACATAGGAGACGGGCTGACCGAGGAGATCATTGCGGAACTCTCACGCTTTAGCCCGGAGCGGATGGCCGTCATCGCTCGCACCTCTTCGATGGCATATAAGGGGACACACAAAACCGTGGCGCAAATCGGCCGCGAGCTGGGCGTTGACTATGCAGTCGAGGGCAGCTTCCGCGCTGACGGCGACCACTTGCGTATTACGTCCCAGCTGATTCGGGTGCAAGACCAGACGCATCTCTGGTCGGCGGACTACAATCGCACGTTACACGATCTCTTCTCGCTGGAAGACGAAGTTGCGCAAGCTGTCGCGGTGAACATTGGCATTAAGCTGCGGGCAGCCACCCGGGCCAGTGTCTCGGTAGCGCCACCCGCCGATCCGGATGCGTATGTTGCTTCTGGAAGGACGTTACTATTGGAACAAGCGGTCGCCCGAGGCGCTGGAACGTGCGATCGTTCACCTGCAGCATGCCATTCAGCTCGATCCTGCGTACGCATTGGCGTATGCCGGTTTGGCCGACGCGTATGCTTCGCAATGCCTGATTGCGGACGTTGCCGCTGCAGACGTGTTTCCCAAAGCTAAAGCTGCAGCTTTGCGAGCCCTGGAACTGAATGGAGAACTCGCCGAGGCCCACACCTCTCTGGCGTACGTCAAATTCTGGTATGACTGGGACTGGGCTGGGGCGGAAGCTGAATTCCAGCACGCTCTCCAACTCAATCCGGGCTACGCGACCGCGCACCAGTGGTACGCAGAGTATCTCCGCCTGATGGGGCGCCAACAGGAGGCCATCGCTGAAAATCGGAAGGCGCTGGAGCTGGATCCCCTCTCCCTCATCATTAATATGGAGTCGGGACTGCCTTTCTATGTGGATCGGCGATTCGACGAGGCCATCCTGCGCTTCCGGAAGACCTTGGAATTGGATCCGAACTTCGGTCTGGCGCATTGCGTCCTGGGCTGGGCCTATGAAGGCAAGTCGCAGTACTCTGAGGCCATCTCCGAGCTGGAGACGGCTCTGAAGCTCGACGATTCGGCGCCGGTTCTTTCGTCACTAGCTCACGCCTACGCTTCGGCGGGCAGATACGCGGACGCGAAGAGAGTGCTTGACAGGTTGCAGGAACACGCGGCCAAGAACTACGTGTCGCCCTATTTCCTGGCCACGGTCTACGCAGGATTGAAAGAAGACGAGCGAGCGTTGGATTCGCTCGATGCCGCATACGCCCATCACGACTGGGTCTTGCTGTGGGTGAACGTAGGGCACGCGCTTGATCCACTGCGCACGCAACCCAGATTTGTTGACCTCCTTCGACGCTTGAAATTACCAACACGCCCGTCCACCTCTGGGTTGCGGGTACATTCGAGCAAACTTTTCCAAGAGACACAGGCCTAGTTGCAGAGTCTTCTCTCCTTACACCTCTGTCCAGACGGGGGAAATTCGGGGGAGAAACTCGGGGGAAACTCGGGGACATCCATGATAAGTAAAAGTCAAGAGGAGACGGAGGTCTCCGTGCGCTTGGAAGAGTGGGATCTCGAAGCGGGTGCGGGGCGGATAAGTTGGCGAACGGCCAGCGATCCTGCG
>JACXTT010007428.1_pt1 | contig 15430 bp, 8 predicted proteins | sample 9270951 | NCBI WGS metagenome assembly JACXTT01 (sample SAMN15532306, study PRJNA645909) | rock metagenome | isolation source: weathered quartz diorite | place: Puerto Rico | collected 2017-06-21 | reverse complement strand
CAGACACACTTGCTCGAACTGGCCCGAGGTGGTACAGCCAAATGAAACCTGCTATGCCGCTCAGCGGCGTGGCGCATTGGGGGATCCGATGAAGAAGCGATCATTCTCTATGGCAGGACTGACTCGAAGAGACTTTCTGGGTGCAGGCTACACAAGCCTAGCGCTTTTAGGCTTGCCGGGTCCGGCCAGGCTTGGAAAGCAGTCCGGACGAGCGGCCGTTGAAATGACCGATGCAGAACCGCCTCTGTTCTTAACTCGCAACGGTCGGCCCTCAGCGGCCCTTGTTGTCCCTGGTGCCCCCAGCGTACTCTCAAGGATGGCGGAAGGCGCGATAAGCGCCAGCCTCAAAAGACAGACAGGCGCAACGCTCGAATCGCTCAAAGCGAGCCGAGGGGTTCCTTCTTCCCTCAACCGAAACCTGCTTGTACTCGGCACGCCGGATAACAACCCTGTGGTGGCGCAGTGGGTAGAGGAGCAGCACATTCGGCTCGATTCAGTTGGGCCCGAGGGGTTTGCAATTCGGACCTGGAGGGGACCCCAGGCTGATTGCGCGATGCTGATTGCCGCCAACTCAGAGAAGGGCGTCTATTACGGTGCCGCACTCATTTCCGATTTCTTGCTGGCGAGCACCGCCGGCTCAGCCACTATTCCTGCTGTGCAGGCGGAATCCCAGCCTGCCATCAAGCTTCGGGGGACTTACAACCTAGCTTGTTGGAATCTGGCTCCCCGCTACAGCCGGGCGGACTGGGAGAAGGTTATCGACGGCATGGCGGAAGACCATATGAATTTTATTTACTTTTGGCTCGCGGGCCTCTTCCGCTCAAAAAAGTTTCCTGATTCGTTCATCTACCCGGAAACTCCGCTGACAAACGATGATATTCATGCGCTGATCAGACACGCGCATGATCGAGGCATTGAATTCTATCTGGGCTCCGGGGCTTTCGCCTGGTTTGGGCAAGACCAGATTGGCATGTACCACCCGGACGCCAGAGAGCTTGTCGACCCGCACCTCTGTCGCGTGCTCCCGGCGTCGCGCCGGATTGTGGCCGAATACTTGACCGAGCTCCATGACACTTTCGCTGAAGCAGACGGCATGTACCTGGAGATGGGGTGCGAGGGCGATTATCATTGTACTGGTCCACTCTGCCAGAAGCCTTTGGACGCGTTCGGCTCGAAGCAGATCGGTGAATCGGAGATATCTTTCCTGCGCGAGTTCTCAGAAAGTCTCTGGAAGAAGAATCAAAAGCTGAAATTTGTCTGTCCGATAGGCTATCCTGAAAGTCATAAATGGGACGTGCATTACTATCAGGCAATCCGGGAGAGAATGAACGACCCGCGCTACTTTTGGATGGAAGCACGGCAGAACTGGCGTCTGCAGGATGCCAAAGGCATATTGAAGGATTTGTCTTACCTGTCCACGAACATCCTCCATTGGGACCAGTATTATACGATGCCCCTGCTGGACATGCGAGACCAGGCGCGGCGGGTAGCCGAAGCAGGTATCGCCGGCTACGTTGTTGCGTTCGAGCCGGGCTTTGCGACGGCCTCGGTCTACGGTGATCGTGTGCCGTTCCCAGTTGATCTGCTTCCCTATCGGCTAACACGGCTCGCGTACCGGGAATTTACCTGGAATCCTCAGATGAGCTGGGGTGAGTTCAAGGCTCGCGTGCACAAAAAGTTTTTCCCACCTCAGATGTCGGACGATTTAGTTGATATCATGATCACGCTCCGCGACCTGATGCGTGAGGGTCCGCTTGCCAAGCGTGGGAGCGCAGATACTTTCCGGGAAGAAACCGTGAGGCCTTTCGCTGAAGTCCTTCGGCCCAGGCTCGAGGCAATGGAGGCTGCGGTGGCCACGGAGCGAGGAAAGGGTTCGGGGACGAATTGGGAGGGAATTACGTTGGTTGAGACCTGCATCCGTGATCTTCGTGCGGCCTACCACATTATGTCCAGCCCAGCGGCCAGCCTCTTGCGAGGGGCACCTGCGTGAGAGATAGGAGGCTTACGGGAGGTAGTTCGCGCCGATCGTTCCTGAAGCTCCTCGGTGTGTTCACTTGTCGGGTGGGTATCAGGTCTTCTCCACTCTTGAGCACGACGACTCTCCCCCACTTCGTCGATGTGACTCGTGAGGCTGGCCTGGCGGCTTTCCGCAATATCCAGGGGAGTGAGCAAAAGGACTACATTCTTGAATCGATTGGAGGCGGTTGCGCCTTCATCGATTACGACAATGACGGATGGCAGGACCTATTGTTGGTGCGTGGCTCGACGATGGAACGCTACGGTAAGGGAGGCGACTCGGTCTGCGCTCTTTACCACAACAATCGGGACGGTACGTTCACTGATATTACCGAACAATCCGGCCTCTTGAAAAACGGTTGGGGCATGGGAGTTGCCGTGGCCGACTTCAACAACGACGGTTGGGACGACCTGTATATTACGGGTTACGGCCGGAGCTTTCTGTTTCGCAATAAAGGCAATGGGACCTTCACCGAAATTGCTGGCCAAGTCGGCGTCGCTGGCGCGGGCCTGTGGTCAACTGGAGCAGCCTTTGGAGATTATGACAACGACGGCCACGTGGACCTCTATGTGACGCGTTACGTTCACTTTGACATGAAAAATCCGCCCCGACCCGACGCCTCGAAGTCCACATGCGTCTTCAAGGGCGCGGTCGTCTATTGCGGACCGCGTGGCCTGCCCGGCGAGCCTGATGCCCTCTTCCACAACAACGGTGATGGTACGTTCACGGAAGTTACCGAACGCGCCGGAATCTCCGACCTGCATAACAGGTACTATGGGCTGGGCGTGGTCTTCGGTGACTACAATAACGATGGCTATCTGGACATATTCGTAGGAAACGATTCGACTCCGCGGTATCTGTACCGTAACAATGGCAATGGCACGTTCACCGACGTCGCGATCGAAGCCGGCGTTGCTTATAACAGTGAGGGCGCCGAACAGGCATCCATGGGGGTAGACTTAGGGGATTATGACAACGATGGATTTCTCGACCCGTTTGTGACGAACTTTTCGCATGACACGAACGAACTCTACCACAACCAGCGCAATGGATTCTTCGACGACGTCACGTGGCCCTCCGGGGTTGGAGCTCCTTCATGGCTCCTGCTGGGCTGGGGAACTCAGTTTGTAGATCTGGATAACGATGGTTGGCTCGATCTCTTCGTGGCGAATGGACACGCGTATCCTCAAGTGGACGGGATTGACGTTGGTACTTCGTACGCAGAGCCTCCGCTGATTCATATGAATCAGCGCGGAGGAGGTTTCAAGGAAATGGGCCTCGCGATGGGTGGGGCTCTGGCAGGCAAGTATTGCGCGCGTGGCGCGGCGTTCGGCGATTTCGACAACGACGGCGACGTGGATGTTCTCTTGAACAATATCGATCGGGCGCCCACTCTCCTGCGAAACGACGGAGGAAACAAGGACAACTGGCTCCGGGTTAGGACGATAGGTCAGACCAGCAACCGAAACGGCATCGGCTGCCGGGTCACGGTAAGCGCAGGAGCAAGATCGCAGATCCGTGAAATCAAAAGCGGGGGCAGCTATCTTTCCTCGAGTGACCTGCGCGCCCATTTCGGCCTCGGTGACACCACCAGGGTCGATCTGCTCAGCGTTCGGTGGCCAAGCGGCCGGACTCAAGTCTTGCGAGACGTACCCGCTAACCAGGTGATTACGGTCCGAGAGGCCTGATGGCGTGAACTACTTCAAATGCGGCTGCAGATGTATCTCACACACACTTTTGCGGATAGGTCGTTTACCGGATCAAACTGCCAGTAAGTTTCAGGTCCAGCGAGTGAAACAAGGAAAGTCATCATTAGTGATTCGGTCCCTGGAGAACCTTGTGAAGGCTTCGGACAGGCATCGCCGAATCTTACTGCGTTTGTTTCTCATCTTGGGCTTGACGATGGCGGCACTCAGTCGAGCCGAGGAGAGCCAGCATCTTGCGATGAAAGCAAAGCTGTTAACCGGACCAGAAGCCGGTGCTGCGGAGCCTGTGGCGAAATGGAAATTCCGGGTCTTCGATGCGGAGACCAGGCGGCAGGTAGGGGCTCGTGTGAGCATTAGCTCGTTGAAGCTCCGGGGCCCGGAGAAGTTTGCTCTCCTTCCATTTCGACCGCCCCTTTTTTTCGCCCCTTCCGGCGTAGAAGTCTTGAAACCTTCCATCGATTACGGATTCAGTGAAAGCACGGTTGAATTCTTTCACACGCCTGGGGAGTCCACATTAGACGTCCCCAAGGCAGGATTTGAAATCTGGATACAGAAAGGCTTTGAGTACGAAGCAATCCGCGAGAACATTCTTCCTAATTTAGGGGAGACGAGAGACTTTCATCTCAAGCGCTGGATGAACATGCCTCGCAGGGGTTGGTACTCGGGTGACACTCACATTCATAACTTGGAAGGCGCAGGCCTGGCTTTGCAGCTGGAAGCTGAGGATGTCCATGTTGGAAATTTGTTGCTCTATCGCTCGAATTACGGAACGCCGCTGTTAGGACCCGACGTACCCGCAGGAGCATATCCGGCTGCTTCAACTCAAGAACACCTGGCATGGGTTGGAAAAGAATTTCGGAACGATACCCTGGGCCATTTTTCGATGCTTGATCTCAAGAAGTTTCGTGAACCCATGACGACGCACGGGCCGGACCGTCTCGATTTTCCTCCCATGTATGTTGGGCTTCAGGATTGTCGTGGCCAGAACCAAACTATCCTGCTCTCACACCTGGGAGCTCAACCGGGTGTCATTAGTGAATACCCTGTTGACGTCGCATTGGGAATGGTGGACGCGGTCGAGACTTTCCTGGGGTGGGGTACCCGACGAGGGCTTGAGTGGTGGTACCAATTGCTTAATTGTGGATTTCGAGTAGCGGCGGCGTCCGGTACCGACCGCATGGGGCCCGGTCGCATCGTTGGCTCCCAAAGAGTCTACGTTCATCTCGAAGAGCCCTTCTCTTATGCCGGCTGGGTCAAGAACCTTAAGCAGGGTCATACCTTCGTTACCAATGGTCCGATGCTGTTTCTGAACGTCGATGGTAAACCCATAGGGGAAATATTGGAGATAACCGGTTCCTCTCGGACCACAGTCAAGGTGGAGGCTCAGGCCCAGTCGCGCGTTCCCTTTCAGTGGTTGGAAATCATTCAGGATGGCCAGGTGGTGTACCGGGTTTCCTCTCTATCACCCGACAATCTGCGCGCCGAGGTCACTCTGGATGTCCCTGTTACTCGTAGTGGGTGGATTGCAGCAAGGTGTATAGGGAATGGGGAGGTGGTGTTTCCTGAAATCCAGCCGCGGCCCACCTTGGACGGGTTTGCCCACACCAGTCCCGTCTACCTGATCCTAGACGGCGAGAGGATTGCTTGCCGGAAAGACGCCCAACTGCTTCGCGGACATATCCAATTAATGAAGAAATGGGTGCACTCCGTTTACAGCGCTCCCGAGCAGGCTGCGGCTTTTCTGGAATTGCTTGAGAAGGCCGACGCAGTGTATGCCGCTATCCCTACCTACGATCGGCAGCGTGGTTTCTAGGTTTTGGCGATGCGGCCCAGGCTGGTTGGCTATGAACTGAAGGTTCGGCATCTCCCAACAGCTCAGGGAGCACTTTTGAATGCTTAGGAGATTGGATGGTTTTTGTATCACCACGCTAATGATAGTCTTCTTGGGGATGCAGGCCAAACCCAGTCTGGCAGATTCCGACTGGCCACTTTGGTAGAGATGCTTCGTTACGCGACTATCCGTCCACTAACACAGAGAAGGGATTTGACCGTGGGTTGCAAGCATAAGGTCCTGGCCTTTCTCGGCCTTCTCGCCCTCGGCCTACAAAGCCAGTCGATTTTATCCTGCGGTCTTTCTTCCTCCGCTGAAGTTGGTGTCGAATTGGAGTACGAAAAGGCCGTTCGAGAAGTTCGCGCACGGGACTATCAGGCGGCAATCAGAGACCTCGAAGCCATTATTCGTCGAGCGCCTCATTTCTACCAGGCCTACAATTTGATGGGCGTCTGCTACGAGCGGCTGAAGGTCCCCGCCAAGGCCCAGCAGGCGTTCCTCAAAGCTGTTGAAATTAATCCTCGATTCGATGAGGCCCGTGTCAATCTAGGGGCCAACTATGTTTCCGAAGGCCGGATATCAGAGGGTGTGCAGGAATTTAAGGAGGCGATAGAACTGAACCGCCGCTCAGTCTCCGCCTTCCTTAATCTGGGCACGACCGAGCTGGCTAACGGACACGCCGAACGAGCGGTAATACCCCTGGAAAATGCCTACCGGCTGTCGAAGCAAGACACCTCGGTTCTGCCCGCGTTGGTCACCGCGTTGTTGGGCACTGGCCAAGTGGATCGGGCGGCCCAATATGCCGGCGGGGCTTCGCATCCTCTCGATCCTGAGCTGAATTTCCAGTTTGGGGTCGCCTTCCTGAATAGTCGGCGCTGCGACGCAGGCCGGCCCTTTTTGAATTCGGCGGCCAAATCGAATGCGCAATTCAAAGATCGGATGACCCGGCTCAGTGAGCAGGCGTTCGACCAGGGAGAGTACGATCGGGCAGTCTGTCTCTCAAAAGTCCTGTTGGCGTCGGGTGCCGATTCCGCAGCCCTCCACTCAATGGTGGGCGCCTGCTACTATCACCTCCAAGATCCTGCGAGTGCAGCATCGGAAGTGCAGAAGGCAATCCACTTGGATCCGAACAACCAGGAGTATTATGTGCAACTCGCACAGGTCTTCATCGATTTCAACACCCCGGATGCCGCCGTGCTGTTGCTGGAACCAGCTCTTAAACTGTTTTCGTCGTCAGCTAGGATTCACTACGTCCTGGGATTTGCCTATCTGAAGTCGGAGCAGGTCGAGAAGGCTCAGAAACACTTGAAAGAAAGCCTGGAGATCGACCACAACAACGGCGCGGCGCTGGCGGCACTTGCCGAGCTCTATGAGGGGACGTGGCAGTGGGACTCACTGTTGGGTGTAGCCCAATCGATGCTGCAGTTTCCCGACCGCCGCTACGAGGGTTACTACTTTGAGGCGGAGGCCCAGTACAACCTCTTTAGAGGCCACCCCGACCATTTCCCCCAGGTCGAGGACCTGCTGGCCAAATCGATCACCTTGGAGCCGAAATTTGCTTCGAGTCATTTTCTTTTGGGGAAGGTTCTGGTTGAAAAGAATTCCAGCGCTGAAGCGGTGGAGAGTCTCAATCGTGCTATTGCTCTTGATCCTGATTTGGCGGCGGCTTACTACAATTTGGCGGTGGCCTACCGGAAGATGGGAGAAAGGCAGCGCAGCTCTGAAGCATGGCAAAAATTCCAGCTGGCTAGCCAGAAAGCAAAGAATTCTCCGCCCAAGAAGCTTCTCTACAATGTCGTTGGAGAGCAGCCGGGCCAAGAGAAATAGATCGGAGTCCGGTCTGTGCGCGACCCACCATCGAAAACATGTTTGGTTGTGGCTTGTGAAGATACTCGCTTGCCACCCTTGCGGCGCCTTCTGACCAGTCGCCTAAACAACCTCGGGCACCGGGCCGCTCCACGGTCTCGAATTGGGAAAGGCAGAGCGTTTGTGGCTACCACTCGTGGTATTGCGAGTCTAGTAATCCGGGGAGGATTTTTATGAATCGGCGAGAGTTCTTGAATTCAGCAACAGCCGTTGGAGTCTCCGTCTTAACTTCATGTCGGGCGAGGGATTCCTTCACGAAATCCATGCCGCTGGTCGAATCCGGAGGGGCTGCTCTGGTCATTGCAGAATCGGTAGGCATGCCTGCAGCAACCCACTTCATATCGGTTATGGAGCAATTGACCAACCGCAAACTCGAAATCCAGTCTGGTAAGCTGCCGGGTGGCAACCGTCCGACAGTCGTAATCGGAGATATTCAGACGAACAACGTGGTAAGAGAACTTGCCAGCACGCGAGTTCCCAGGACGACTCCCCAAGGCATTCTGCTTTTGACGATGTCCTACCAAGATCAGCCTATTCTGCTGATCGCCGGCGGAAGCCCCGCTGCCACACTGGGCGCGGTAGGAGAACTTCTAAATTTCCATTTAGATGCAGGGCCGGATCGCGCGACGGTCCAGGAGCTCGATCTCGTCGATAACCCTGCACTGACATACAGAATCTTCTGGAACTGGGATCACAGCACCAATTGGGTGCGTGGTGTACCCGGCGAGCAGGAGCACGGCTGCGTCAATCCTTACATGAAGCAGGCCAAAGACTACCTCAATGATTACCAGCGCATTGTTGATTTCATGGGCGAGCACAAACTCAACGGCTTAATCCTATGGGGGTTTTTAAGAGACAGCCACGGAGGAATTACCACCAGCAAAGAGCTGGTTGATTATGCTTCTGTTCGTGGTGTTAACGTTCTGCCCGGGATTGGTTCATCAGACTACGGTGGCTTTTATTACGACGGCGATAATCGATTCAATGTCCCGACCTGGCTTGCCCAAAATCGCATTGGATTGCGTTTCTTGGGTGAGGATGGCAAGCGGCTAAAAGACGCCATTTGCGCGTCTCAACCGGAGAACCAGAAATGGCTGCGGGAGGGAGCCGAGTGGTTATTCACCGAGTTTCGGGGACTGGGAGGAGCGAATTTGGAAAATGGCGATTTCATGGCTTGCCAGTGCGATGACTGCGGGCGGAACCGCCAGAAGGCCGAGAATGATCCGAACTACTATTACGATATGGAAGCCACTCAGCTGCCAATCATCGAGGTGGCACAACGACTCAACCCGAAAGGGTGGATGACGTACGCAACGTACACTGGTTTCAATTCGGAAGAGCTCTGGAAGCCGGCCCCCTGGACGAGAACCAAAGGCAAATTGTCGCTCCAGTCGAGTGTCCCTAAGTTCGTGTCGCGTTATCCGGAGACAGCCATCTGCCAATGGACCTACACGTCCATGGTGGATGGTTGGGGGCGCGAGCCGGAGGCGCAGGTCCGCAAAAAGTGGCCCTCTGGACTAAGGCCTCCCACAAAACACTCGATCGGTCTTCTGCACCAGGGCAGCCAGTGGATGAAGGCCTCGGACCTGTGGTGGACGAACTCGCCGAGGGGAAATGCCACTGGTCAGCGCTATGTGGAGATCTCGGATCTAATTCGTTATACCTGTTCGCGCTGTGCTGAGGAAGGACTAGAGGGCCTGGAAATTCTGGGCGAAGTCTCTGATGATTCCCCTGCGAACGAACTAAATTATCTGGCATTCGAGGAGTTCACCTGGCATCCTCACCTCAGCATGGATGATTTTATCAAGAATCGTCTCTCGCGGATCTATGGCAGCTACGAAGATGCCCAGCGGTTCATCAAAATGGTGCGGTCCACAGAGCGTTCACTGTCGGCCTTGTTGAAAGATATGCATCAGGCCGACGAGATTAGTAATAACCACCAGTTTAACAGCCGGCAAAGGCGCCGCTGGGCCAACCTGCGTTCCGAATTGGCCCGCAGGATTTCTTTGCTCTAGCCGGTGCCAGTCTTGTGGCAAGACATTCTGCTCGACGAGCGGGACACCTTATTATCGGCTGCAACACCATCGCGCCACTTTTGATGAAGTGGCGGCTCTCAGCGTGGAAGGCCTCAACAAGTCCGCCATCGCTCGAGTCAAACGAATCGCCCGGAATACGGTTCATCGCTGGCTGGAAAGAGCAGCCGGCTGGTGTCGTCGGTTCAATAATCGAAAAATCAAGAATCTCTCTGGAGCGGAACTTCAAGCCGACGAGATCCGAACGATCGTCGGTAGCAAGCAACAATCGATCTGGGTGTTCGCCGTGATCGACGTCTGGTCTCGCCTTTGGCCATCGACTATGGTCGGCAAACGAAGCTACCAAAACACGCTGGTGCTGTTTCGAGATCTGTCTAGACGAATGAATCTCGAGATTGCCCCTCTCGTCACTACCGACGGATTCAAGTTCTACGAAAGAGTCATCGGACGAGTGTTTGGGCCAACATGTCATTATGGTCAGGTGATCAAGACGCGCCGGAACGATCACGTGGTCAAGGCAGAGCGAAGAGCCGTGATCGGAGCAGGGGGATTGAAACAGGCGCTGTGGAACTCTGAAGACTCAGTGAAACTCAAGACCTCGTTTGTTGAACGGCTCAATCTCACGATCCGACAGGGCTCAGCCTATCTGGGTCGGCGAACGATCAGGTTCGATGGAAGGAACATCTCGACGATCACATCGAGTTGTTCCGCTGCTATCACAACTTTATGAGGCCTCACAGGGCACTCAAGTTTGGAAGAGCAGTTAGGACACCAGCCTGGCAGGCTGGATTGACCAACAGAGTACTGGCATTGAGAGAAATCTTCTCATCGAGGATGAATTTTCTGGCGTTGAAAAATTTGCTCTTCAAAACGCTTTGGGCAGTCAGTTTTCGTATTCCGGCAGTGCGTCTGGCCGCCTAGCAACAATTGATGACGGAAGCACCCGCCACACTCTTGCAACGATCATGCAGTTTATAGTTGAGCTTTCCATTTGGTGAAGGGAACACTAAGGAACAGTGACCAAGTCGCTCATGCTTGCCCAGGATCCCTGCGACCTGGGCAGACAGCGGAACGGTGCGCTCCTCCCAATCCTTGGGCAGGAAGCAGTACTCGGGCTTTGCAGTCACATGAACTCGCCGTCGCGCAAGATCGAGATCGGACCACGTCAATGTCTGTAGCTCGCCGCGGCGCAGTCCGCTGCTTAACGCCAACGCGAAGAAAGCCTTTTCCCAATTGTCGCAGGCGGCAAAAAAATGCCCGAGTTGGTCGTCGGGATAGGCCACTGGCTTCTTACGAAAGCGGGTCAGCCGAGGCACCTCCTTCACGGGATTAGCAATTTTGAGCTGATTAAAAAAGTTGTGAAGAATCACCCGATCAGTGTAAAGAGTCGTGCCCGGATCAAACCCCTGCGACTTCCGCCAGGCCAAGAATCTCTTGATATCTTCAGACAGGATCTTTCGGGCGTCCGTTTCATGGGACACGAATCTGCGAAAAAGCTCAAGCACATGCTCATATTTTTGGTGGGTCAGCGGCTTGCGGAAGGTCTTGATGTCTTGGAGGAACTTTTCGATTGCTTCCTCCAGTGGGATCGTTCCTTCAGCTTGGGAGATCGCAGCTTCACGGGCTAGCGGCCGGATGAGCCCCAGCCCGCTCTTCCTTAGCTCCAACTCGATTCGCTTACTTCGTTGGGCCTCGCAAGCTTCTGCAGGAGTCAATCCCGCTGCCTCCCGCAAGCGTCTTCCCTTCTCACGCCATTCAATCAAATAGCGCCCTGGAGCGGAAGCCCATCGGATTCGTCCTTTTGCATTGCGTTTTAGCGCGACGTTCTTCCAGCCATTTTCAGTTTTGACCTGCTTAATAATGTTCACCCGAAACATTGAGCGTCCCCTCGCGAAAAAAGTGGACGCTATTATGGACACTAAGCAGAGGGATAGCAAGTTAAATAACTAATAACAAAAAGTTAATGGTGAAGCAGGTCTGTAAGCCGAATTCTGTTTCCGCTAAACCCAGAGGCTCCACGGAAAGCGGTCATTCCTCTAGCCCAGGAATTGCTTCCTGGATCCAGCATCCTACCCGGATGTCTAACGGCGCGGGCCACGCCTCCATCCCTATTTGGACTTGCTCCGTGTGGGGTTTGCCAGGCCTGCTTATCGCTAAGCAGCCGGTGCGCTCTTACCGCGCCATTTCACCCTTACCTGGAAAGCAGTGGCGAGTGGCTAGTGGTCAGTGACGAGTCACGGATCATTGCTTCCAGCCATCCAGCCACCAATCACTAGCCACTAACCACTGCTTTCCCAGGCGGTATCTTTTCTGTTGCACTTTCCGTACTCTTTCGAGTCCCCCGCGTTACGGGGCACACTGCCCTGTGGAGTTCGGACTTTCCTCCCGCTCAACCCCTCAGGATTGAGCCGGCGACCGCTCGACCTGCTTCGCCGCTATTATAGCTTTGGAGTGCGGTGACTTGTCACCGCTTTCTTGAAAGCAGTGATGAGTGACAAGTGGTACGCTCATGAATCGGCAATCGGCCATCCAAAATCGCCAATCTAAAGCCTAGTTTCCCGTCCCTTGATTTAGGTAAATTTTGACGTTGTGCGTGGCTCGTCCGACGGCAACAATGTCGGGCAGCCCGTCCTGATTTAGATCTGTCACTGTCAGATCCTCGGTCGCCATCTCTCCGTCGTCGATCAGATATTTTCTGCCACCATCCCAGTTTTCATCGACGGCGTCGTAGAGTGCGATGCCAGGCCTTCCGGTCGGTTCGGCAGGCTCTCGCCACCCCACAAGCAGCTCATCATCGCCGTCTCCATCCAGATCGGCACACCATAAGGCATGGGCCTGTTTTAGTTTCGCATCCAGAACCTTTCGGTCCCATAAATCCCCTGCCTGTTCTGGAGGCAGATAAACCACGACCTGATTCCCGTGCCAGGGTTCGATTGTGGCCAGGTACCTCTTGCCACTGCGAAACTTGCCAAGCTTGATCTCTCCGGCGCCGGATATCCCGTTCTCTTCCGTGTTGCCCTCACCTAGCTTCTGCTTGCTCCACTTCCCGTCGCTTCCCCGATCAAACAGAAAGATACCTTCCAGACTAGCGGTGATGATTTCATCTGCCGGATCGCTGTCGAAATTGACGACCAGAAAGTTATGGAGCGTATGAAGCGACTGATCAATGAGCTCCACCGGCCAGGGATCTTTCGTCGGGTTGGGAGGAATGCGATAGAGTTCAAGTCGGACCCCGTTGCCGACGGACCAATCCGGTCCCTTAGTTCCTCTACCTTGCAAGGGAGCCACGACAAGCTCCCGTTTCCCGTCGCCATCAACATCAGCCCAGCGGATTCGGTGCAGAGTGGGTTCTGAACCAATTGGAAACAGCGACCAGGCCGCTTCGCTTTTCTCCGGCTGGCGCAACCACTGCAGGGTACCCCCGCTCTGAGTATTAGCGGGCATCCATTCGGCCCCCAGAGCCAGATCGATCCGGCCGTCTCCATCGATGTCGTTGGCGGCAAGGCACACGTTGTCTTTCTTGGTGAGCCCTTCCATCATAATGTGTTTCTTCCAGGTGGGATTCTCAAACCAGACGGCCTGCGTCGGGTTGATGGCTATGATATCAGTCTTCCCGTCGTGGTTGACGTCGGCCGTGGTGACCGCATAGCCGATGCCAAATTGACTCTCCAATTCCTGCTGGACGAACCGTGGGGAGTTGTTCTTCCTGGGCTGATTCTCGGACTGTGGGGACATCAGTACCGGCAAGCCGACGAAAAGAACGAAACCTGCAACAACGCGTAGCGACTTCATTGACAGCCACCACCTTCCACTAGGGCGTGAATGAATTCTTGCATCCGTTGATGGTGCGAACCGGGCCAATAAATGCGATGACAGATCGCACAAGTGCGAAACTCTGTGAAGTGCTGGCGCGTCGTGGGACCCAATCGATGTTGAATTGACTTCTTGTCGATCGCTTCGAGCCGACCGTTGCATTGCAGGCACCGCTCAAAAGGACGGATAGAATTGAAAAGATCAAACCGATGCAGAATCTCCAGCAACTGCTTTTGGGGCCGAGTATCCCGCACACAGTACCCGTGCGTCACCACATTTCGTTTCAACAGCCCACGGTCTCGCGTCAGCAAGATTCGGGATTCCCTGCAAGAGAGAGCAGCCAGCTCGTCATCCGAGAAGTCATTTCGGTAGAGGGAATCAAATCCCATCAGGCGCAGGTAACGAGCTAGTTTACCCAAGTGAACATCCAGCACAAAACGGCTCTGGCGCAGGGGCCGCGGGCGCAGGCGAAGAACCGGGCTTATATCCAATGCTTCGAACACAGGGTACACGCTGATACGATCGCCCGGTCGCACAGTATAAGAGAAATCAACCGACACGCCGTGTACCAGAATCAGATCGATCTCGGTGTGCGGCACCCCGAGCGATTCAATCATATCCTTAATCGAGACGCGTCCCTCAATTCGGTGAAGGAAGGTTTTGCCTCGCTGCGTCGGCGAAAGGAAATCGTTCAGCTCAGCATAGAATCGCATGTGGACGACCGGCATGGCAACTTCATCCAGAAATGATAAGATCTCACTTTTCCCCTTCATGGGTCAAATCGCCAAAAAGCAAGCGCATTGGGGGCGTCAGCCGAGTCACATATAGTGCACATGACTTTGTGACATTTCATGCATAGATTGTCAATCGATATGGTAGACTTGAATGTGAGTCTTGAAGTAGCATCAGTGCCCGACAGCTTGAAGCTGAACCGACGCGTCAGGGTCCAATTTTATGGGTGCTCGAAAGACTGATTGGCAACCATTCAGAACCTCCAGCCTTGGCCTCTTTGCCCTAAGCAGAAACGCATTGCTTGGGCTTAAGCGCGTTCCCTAAGACCGAGGAGCCATTCATCGACGCTCCCTCGCTTTTTGCAAGGGTATGAACTCTCCATTCCTCAGCGATGAGCCAGCACGACTGGAAATTCTCGGTCAATATCGAATTCTTGATACCCCGCCGGAACCGGCATTCGACGATCTCACTGCTCTGGCAGCTCTCGTTTGCGAAGCTCCTTTCGCCCTGACCAGCTTGTTAGACGACAAACGCCAATGGTTTAAGTCCAGTTTCGGATTGCAGCTTGATCACATTGCTCGCAAGTTGTCACTATGTGCTCCCGCTCTGAGACAACCGGATCTCTTCATTATCAAAGACGCACGCCGGGACGAGCGATTCCGAACCCATCCGCTGGTCGTAGGCGATCCAGGATTGTGCTTTTATGCTGCGGCGCCTCTTGTGACTGATGGAGGTCACGCCTTGGGTGCGCTGGAAGTCCTCGACCGCGTTCCTCGCGATCTTAACGCGCAGCAACGCGACGCCTTGCGCGCGCTGTCACGGCAGGTCATGGCGCAACTGGATTATCGCCTCACGCAGAGACAGCTCGATCGGGCTCGCCTGGATAGTAGGGGTCTCAAGGAGTTGCTCAATCGCGAACAGGTCTTTCTACAGACGCTGCTTGATAACATTCCGGACCACATCTATTTCAAGGACGCACAAAGCCGATTTACCCGGATCAATAAGGCATTCTCCCGCTGGATCAGGGTGAGTGATCCTTCCCAGGCGACTGGAAAAACCGATTTTGACTTTTTCACGACTGAACACGCGGAACAGGCTTTTAAGGATGAGCAGCAGATCATCAGCTCTGGTCAGCCGATCGCTGGCAAGGAAGAGAAAGAGACGTGGCCTGGTGGCCGTGAAACCTGGGTCTCAACCACCAAGATCCCGTTGCGTGGAAAGAGTGGACACGTTTTCGGAACGTTTGGTATTTCACGCGACATCACCGCGCATAAACAAGCCGAGGAGTTGCTACGACGAGAACATGAGATGCTCGAGCTACGGGTCCAGGAGCGAACCGCCGAGCTTGCCAGCGCCAACCTCTCATTACAGAACGAAGTGCTCGAGCGCAAGCAGGTGGAAGAGGCGTTGCGTCAAAGCGAGGACCGATTTC
>JACXTT010007427.1_pt1 | contig 15430 bp, 12 predicted proteins | sample 9270951 | NCBI WGS metagenome assembly JACXTT01 (sample SAMN15532306, study PRJNA645909) | rock metagenome | isolation source: weathered quartz diorite | place: Puerto Rico | collected 2017-06-21 | reverse complement strand
CCGGGCATCTCGCTCATGCAGGAGTTCATCGGCCTCGCGTACTTCGCCGAGATCCCAGCGGTGATCTTCGACGTGCAGCGCGCCGGGCCTTCGACGGGCATGCCGACGCGCACGCAGCAATCCGACATCCTCTCCTGCGCCTACGCGTCGCACGGAGACACCAGGCACGTGCTGCTCTTTCCCGAGGACCCCAAGGAAGGCTTCGAGATGGCGGCCGCGGCCTTCGACCTCGCCGACCGGCTGCAGACTCCGGTGTTCGTGATGTACGACCTCGACATCGGCATGAACGAGCGGCTGTGCGAGCCGCTCGCCTGGGACGACACGCGCCGCTACGATCGCGGAAAGGTGCTCTCCTACCAGGACCTCGAGGCGGGCAAGCGTTTCGGCCGCTACCTCGATCTCGACGGCGACGGCGTCACATGGCGCACCTATCCGGGAGCGCATCCCAAGCGCGGGTCCTTCTTCACCCGCGGCACGAGCCGCGACCGCTACGCGCGCTACACGGAAGAGGGCAGCGCGTACGTCGACAACATGCAGCGGCTGCTGAAGAAATTCGAGACCGCCAAGGACTACGTGCCGAAGCCCGTCCTCAGGAACGCAGCGAAAGGCTCGCGTTTCGGAGTGATCTACTTCGGCTCGACGGCGCCGGCGATGGACGAGGCGATCGCGATGCTCGAAGGCGATGCCATGCCGGTCGACGCGCTGCGCGTGCGCGCCTTCCCGTTCCAGGACGAGGTCATCGACTTCGTGTCGCACCATGACCATGTGTTCGTCGTCGAGCAGAACCGCGACGGGCAGCTGCGCACCCTTCTCGTCGCCGAGGCGATGCTCCCGTCGGACAAGCTCACGCCGGTGCTGCACTACGACGGCACGCCGATCACCGCGCGCTTCATCCACAAGGAGATCGGGCAACGCCTGAAAGCCTTCAACGTGACGCCGCTCAAGCGCACCGCCGCGACCGGAGAGTGAGATGACCTACCTCGCCAAGCCGAAGCTGCACCATCCGGAGCTGCCGCAGAACGCGCTCGGGCTCACGCGCCGCGACTACGAGGGGACGGTCTCGACGCTCTGCGCGGGCTGCGGCCACGATTCCATCAGCGCGGCGATCATCCAGGCGTGCTGGGAGCTCGCCATCCAGCCGCACCGCGTGGCGAAGCTCTCCGGCATCGGCTGCTCGTCGAAGACCCCGACCTACTTCCTCGACAAGTCGCACGGCTTCAACAGCGTCCACGGTCGCATGCCCTCGGTGCTCACGGGCGCCAACCTCGCGAACCGCGACCTCATCTACCTCGGAGTCTCCGGCGACGGCGACTCGGCTTCGATCGGCCTGGGGCAGTTCGCGCACGTCATGCGCCGCGGCGTGAACATGACCTACATCGTCGAGAACAACGGCGTCTACGGGCTCACGAAAGGGCAGTTCTCCGCCACCGCCGACCGCGGCTCGAAGAGCAAGCGCGGCGCGCTCAACACCGACGAGAGCATCGACCTCGTGCTCCTCGCGCTGCAGCTCGGCGCGACCTACGTCGCGCGCAGCTTCTCCGGCGACAAGGCGCAGCTCGTGCCGCTCATCAAGGGCGCGCTCACGCATCAGGGCGCCGCCTTCATCGACGTGATCTCGCCGTGCGTCGCCTTCAACAACCACGAAGGCTCGACCAAGAGCTACGACTACATCCGCGACCACAACGAGGCCGTGAACATGCTCGACGTGATCACGGTGCAGAAGGAGATCACCACCGACTACGAGCCTGGGAGCGTGCAGGAAGTGCGGCAGCACGACGGCTCGGTGCTGAGGCTTCGCAAGCTCGCCTCCGACTACGACGCCGGCAACCGCATCGCCGCGATGACTCACGTGCAATCGCGCTATGCAGAAGGTGAAATCGTGACGGGGCTTCTTTTTCTCGACGCCGAGGCGGGCGACCTGCACGCGAGCCTCAACACCGTGCCTGCGCCGCTCAACGAGCTGGGCGAGCGCGAGCTCTGCCCGGGGAGCGCGGCGCTGGCGAAGTTCAACGCGAGCCTGAGATGACCCCCTCCCCAACCCTCCCCCAAGGGGGAGGGAGCAAACGTCGGGGAAGTTTTCGCGAGACGCGAGCGTAAGTATGACGATCGATCTGCGCAGCGACACCGTCACACGCCCCTCGCAGGCGATGCGCGAGGCGATGGCGCGCGCCGAGGTCGGCGACGACGTCTTCGGCGACGATCCCACCGTCAATCGCCTGCAGGAGATCGCCGCGCAGCGCTTCGGCATGGAAGCCGGACTTTTCTTTCCGTCGGGTACGCAATCGAATCTCGCCGCGGTGATGGCGCACTGCCAGCGCGGCGAGGAGGTGATCCTCGGGCAGGACGCGCACACCTATTGCCACGAGGCCGGCGGCGCCGCGGTGCTGGGCTCGATCCAGCCGCAGCCGCTCACCAACAAGCCCGACGGCACGCTAGACCTCGCCGAAGTCGAGGCGGCGATCAAACCCGACGACTCGCACTACGCCATCACGCGCCTCCTCGCTCTCGAGAACACCATCGGCGGCAAGGTGATTTCGCGCGCGTACATGGCCGATGCGATCGCGCTGGCGAAGCGCCGGGGCCTCTCGACGCACCTCGACGGCGCACGCATCTTCAACGCGTCCGTCAAGCTTGGCATGCCGGTGAAAGAGCTCTGCGCGGGGTTCGACACCGTGTCGGTTTGCCTCTCGAAAGGCCTCGGTACGCCGGCTGGCACGGTGCTCGTCGGGCGCAGGGACGTGATCGCGCGCGCGCGCCGTATCCGCAAGATGCTCGGCGGCACCATGCGCCAGGTCGGCATCCTCGCCGCCGCCGGCATCTACGCGCTCGAGCACAACGTCGATCGCCTCGCCGAGGATCACGCCAACGCGGAGCGCCTCGGCAAGGGTCTCGCGGCGCTCGGCATCAAGGTCGCGCCGGTGCAGACCAACATGGTGTTCGCTTCCATTCCATCGCAATCGGTGCCGGCGCTGAAGGAGCACCTGCAGCGCAACGGCGTACTTGCGCTGGTCTCACCGAATTTGCGGCTGGTGACGCACCTTGACGTGGACGCCGCCGCGATCGACAAGGCGGTCGGGATCTTCGCGTCGTTCTTCCAGAAGGCCGCGGCGGTCGCCGCGGAGTGACCCCGGCGCCGCAAGCGCCATGAGGACGTTCGCCGCCGCGCTGCTGCTCGTGGCCGCTCGCGCGCTCGCCGCCGAGGGCGACGCGTACACGCCGAGCCCGCACGCCATCGACATCCCGACGTGGTTCACCGAGTCGTTCCTCGACCTGCGCGAGGACATCCGCGAGGCGGCGGCGCAGAAGAAGCGGCTCCTCGTCTACTATGGCCAGGACGGCTGCCCGTATTGCAAGGCGTTGATGAAGGTGAATTTCGGCGATCCGGAGATCGCCGCATTCACGCAAGCCCACTTCGTCGCCATCGCGCTCAACCTCTGGGGCGATCGCGACGTCACCTGGATCGACGGCCGCACGATGACCGAAAAGGAGCTCGCGCGCGTGCTGCGCGTGCAGTACACGCCGACGCTGCTCTTCTTCGACGAGCAGGGCCGCATCGCGTTGCGGCTGAACGGCTACCAGCCGCCCGACAAGTTCCGTCCTGCGCTCGACTATGCCGCGAGCGCGAAGGGGCGTTCGTTCACGGACTATCTCGCGGCGCAGGCGCCGCTGGCCGGGGGGACGCGATCAGGCACGCCGATCGATCTGGCGCGCCGGCCTCGCCGGGTGAAACCCATGCTCGTTGTGTTCCAGCGCGCGGCGTGCGTCGAGTGCGACGAGCTGCGCGATGACGCGTTCGCGCGTGCGGACGTGAAGGAGCTCCTCGCGCGCTTCAACGTGGTGACGCTCGACATCGGTGGCACGCGCCGCGTCGTGACGCCCGCCGGCAATGCGACGAGTGAGCAGGAATGGGCGCGCTCGCTCGCCCTGGTCTACACGCCGGCGATGGTTTTCTTCGACCCGGCCGGCCACGAGGTCTTCCGCGCCGACGGCTATCTCAAGCCGTTCCACGTGGCCTCGGTGCTGGACTACGTCGCGAGCGGCGCCTATCGCCGGGAACCGAGCTTCCAGCGCTTCATCCAGAAGCGCGCCGACGCGGTCCGCGCATCCGGCGGCGTGGTGGACTTGTGGAAATGACGCTAGCATCGATCATGGTCGATCCGTCACGCCGCGTGCTCGCGGTTCTCGTCCTGGCCTGCGCCATGCTGCCAGTCCACGCGCAGCGCGCGACGATCGCGCCGTCGCCCGCGGAGGTCTACGACCTCGTCACGCTGCAGTTCGACGCGGGCCAGGCGATCTGCCCGTTGGTGATGCAGGACGGGCTACGCATGGACGGGCAGACGATCGGCGTCTTCTACCAGCGCATCGGCGACTGTTCATTCGGCCCGTTCGCCTCGATGACCCTGACGCTCGGCCGCTTTCCCGCGGGTGACTATTCCGTCGTCGTCTACGAGGCGCCGCCCACGGGAAGCCTCGCGCCGATCCGCATCGTGGCGCAGACCTCGTTCCACGTGAACGCCTACGGCTTCGGCCAGGGCGGCGTGCCGAAGCTGCGGGAGAACTACACGGGACACTGGACCACGGACTTCTGGGGCGAGGCGGTCACGATCGCGCAGTCGGGCAACCGCGCGGTCGCCACGTGGCTGACGTACGCAGCCGACGGGAAGCCCACGTGGTATGTCATCCCGGGGTTTTCGTTCGGACCCGATCCGGTCGACGCCTTCCGCTTCTTCGGCTTCATCTATGCGGCGCAGGGCGCGCCGACGACGAGTTCGCCGTTCGCCGCATTCGCCTCGGCGGCGCGCGTGGGCGATGCGACTCTAGACCCGATCGGCCCCGACCGGGCGACGCTGCAGCTGAGGTTCAGCGGCGGTCCGGTGGTGAACCGCACGCTCACCCGCATGCGCTTCTAGCCGCTCACGCGATCCGCAGGGTTGGCCGGAAACGAGGTTTTTCTGGCCCATTCCACGCAGCTTCGAGCCCTAGGATCGGGGCATCAGGAATTGCGTGGAGGAAAACATGTGCGACACCGGATATTCGATCACGCGGCTGGTCGCCGACCTGCGTGAGCTGAAGGTGCATGCCGCCACGCAGGCGCGCATGCTCGAGGCCGTGCCGCAGCTCGTGCGACGCATGATGCTCGCGAAGCACACGTGGCTGCGCCCGTCGATGTGCGTGCCCAACGCGCAGGGCGAGAGCGCCGGCATCTACCGGCTGCACGAGGAGGACGACCATTCGCTCGCCGTCTTCGTCGTGACGTGGCTGCCCGGAGACGAGACGCCGGCCCACGACCACGGAACGTGGGCCGTGATCGCCGGGCTCGACGGTCACGAGACGAACCACTGGTGGAAGCGCACCGACGACCGCTCGGTCGAGGGATACGCCGAGATCCAGCGCGCGGGCAGCGAGCGCATCGATGCGAGCGCCATCGTGGCGATGCCGGGGGACGCGATCCACAGCGTGCACAACGATTCCGGCGGCGTCTCCGTGACGCTGCACCTCTACGGCATCAACGTCGATTTCACCGAGCGCCACAAGTACGACCCGGCGAGCCACGTCATGGCGCCGTACCGGTTCGGCGGGCGCAGGCGCGAGGTGACCGACATTCAAGGAGGCCAACGATGATGACTTCCCCCGGCATCGGCGACGTCGCGCCCGATTTCAGCGCGGACAGCACCGACGGACGCATCCGCTTCCACGACTGGATCGGCGACGGGTGGGCGATCCTGTTCTCGCACCCGAAGGACTTCACGCCGATCTGCACCACGGAGCTCGGCTACATGGCGAAGCTCAAGCCCGAGTTCGACAAGCGCAACTGCAAGATACTGGGCCTGAGCGTCGACGCGGTGAGCGACCATCGCGAGTGGCTCAGGGACATCGAGGAAACCCAGGGCCACGCGCTCAACTATCCGCTCGTCGGCGACCAGGATCTCGTTGTCGCGAAGCTCTACGGGATGCTCCATCCCAACGCGGGCGATACGGCGAAGGGACGCACCGCCGCCGACAACGCGACGGTGCGGACCGTGTTCATCATCGGCCCGGACAAGAAGGTGAAGGGGCTGCTCGCCTATCCGATGACGACGGGGCGCAACTTCGACGAGATCCTGCGCATGCTCGACTCGATCCAGCTGACGGCTGCGCACAAGGTCGCCACGCCGGTGAACTGGAAGCGCGGCGAGGATGTCGTCATCGCGGCGTCGGTGTCGGACGAGGAAGCGCGCAAGCGCTGGCCGCAAGGATGGAAGGCGCCAAGGCCGTACCTGCGCATCGTGCCGCAGCCGCATTGACGTAGGCGCGCGGGCTCGTGCCCAGCACGCGATGGAACGCGCGGCGCATGCGCTCGTCGCTCCCGAATCCGGCGCGGCGGGCGACCGCCGAGACGGACCCTTGCCCACGACCGAATACGCGATGCGCACGCCATCGGACGAATTACAGAAGCGGATCCTCTGGTGGATGCCTGCCATCGACCCTCACCCCGGCCCTCTCCCAAGGGAGAGGGAGAGCATCAGAGGATGTCCGCGGCGTGGTCCGCGAGCCGCGAGCGTTCGCCGCGAAGCAGCGTCACATGGCCCGAGTGCGACCAGCCCTTGAAGCGGTCGACGACGTAGGTGAGGCCGGACGATCCCTCGGTGAGGTACGGCGTGTCGATCTGCGCGATGTTGCCGAGGCACACGACCTTCGTGCCCGGCCCGGCGCGCGTGATCAGGGTCTTCATCTGCTTGGGCGTGAGGTTCTGCGCCTCGTCGATGATGAGGTACTTGTTGATGAACGTGCGCCCGCGCATGAAGTTCAGCGACTTCACCTTGATGCGATTGCGGATGAGGTCGGCCGTGGCGGCGCGGCCCCAGTCGCCGGCCTCATCGTCGGTTCGCATCAGCACGTCGAGGTTGTCCTCGAGCGCTCCCATCCACGGCGTCATCTTTTCTTCCTCCGTGCCCGGGAGGAAGCCGATGTCCTCGCCGACCGGAACCGTGACGCGCGTCATGATGATCTCGCTGTAGACCTTGAATTCGAGCGTCTGCATGAGCCCCGCGGCGAGGGTGAGCAGGGTTTTCCCGGTGCCCGCCTGGCCGAGCAGCGTGACGAAATCGACTTCCGGATCCATGAGCAGGTTGAGCGCGAAGTTCTGCTCGCGGTTGCGCGCGGTGATGCCCCAGACGTTGTTCTTGTGGTGCGAGAAGTCCTTGAGCGTCTGCAGCACCGCGGCCTTCCCGCGGATGTCCTTCACGATCGCGAGGAACGGCTTGTCGCCCTCGTGGAAGACGAACTGGTTCACGAGCATCGACGGCACCGACGGCCCGCGCACGCGATAGAGCGTGCGGCCGTGCTCCTGCCAGCTCTCCACATCCTTGCCGTGCTTGTCCCAGAAGTCCTGGGGCAGCTGCATCATCCCCGTGTAGAGGAGGTCGGTGTCCTCGAGGACCTTGTCGTTGTAGTAGTCCTCCGCGGCGATGCCGATCGCATGCGCCTTGATGCGCATGTTGATGTCCTTCGACACCAGCACGACCTCGCGCTTCGGATGCTCCTGCTTCAGGTGCAGCGCGACGCCGAGGATCACGTTGTCGGCCTTCGTCGAGGCGACCGTGTCCGGGATCTCCGCGTGGAAGGTGCGCGTCTGCAGGAAGAGCGAGCCCAGCGCCTCGCCGCCGCTCTTTCCCTTGAGCGCATAGCCCTTCTCGAGGTCGCCTTCCTGCTGCACGATCTCGTCGAGGAAGCGGCTCGCCTGGCGGGCGTTGCGCGCGACCTCGCTCATGCCCTTCTTGTGGTCGTCGAGCTCCTCGAGCACCACCATCGGCAGGAACACGTCGTGCTCCTCGAACCGGAAGAGGCTCGTCGGATCGTGCATGAGCACGTTCGTGTCGAGCACGAAGAGCTTGGTCGCCGCGGCCTTCACCGCGCGCGGAGCTTCACGTTCGCGTCTACGTTGCATGCGGGCCTCCGAATGCGAGGCGTAACCGGACGTCTCGTCCACATCTTGCCGCGCGGACGAGTCTCGCAGGGGATCGTTCGTCATTGAGCTCGGGAGTTGGTGGATGGAAGAACGGTCTCGGGAGGCGGGGAGCCTGGGGAGGGGAGACCGGATGCTGAAACCATACCCACAACCTATAGTGAACAAAAAACTTCAAGAACGCAAGCTATTGCTCTGAATCCTCAGCGAGAAAGGCCGGCCCCTGGGTGGCGAGGGTGCCGGAGCGGCCGGGGATGGGGGCGTCCACCACCCGATGCAGTGGGAGCTTTCCCGGATCGGTCGCGGCGACGAGATCGCGTAGCGCCACGAGCTCGTAGCCTTGCTCACGCCATCCCTTGAGCAACCGCTCGAAGACGGGCGCGAGGCGCATGCCCTCGAGCTCCGCGTGCAGCGTGTAAACGTGATCGCCCAAGGCGCTCCCTCTGCCTCGGGAGAGGGTCGGGGAGAGGGACAACAACTTTTCGTGCACGTTATCCGCGGTTGTTCCGTCGAGGCCGATGAGCTCGTCGAGCGTCGGCAGCGTCGTGGGGAACTGCGGGCAAGCCACGATCTCCGCCTTGATCACGGGAATGAAAGGATGTGTGCCGCGCGTATCCGAGGCGTAGCGGAATCCGAGCGACTGCGTCCTGCGCCAGGCGTGCACGTTCATCTGCCAGCCCGCCGCGCCGTGCACCGGCGCATCCTCGCCGAAGATCTCGCGAAACCGCTGGCAGGCGAGCGCCATCTGCCACTGCGTCCAATCTTCGCCGGCCGAGCCGATCCCGTCCTGCCATTTCACGTGGTCCCAGGTATGAATGCCGACTTCGAAGCCGTCATCGCGCACGCGCCTCAGGATGTCCGCACATCGCTTGCCGATGTCAGGCCCCGGCAGGAGCGTTCCGTAGAGGAGGGTGCGGATGCCGTAGTGCCCGACGACGGACGTGCGACCGACTTTTTGCATGAAGCCGGGACGAAAGGCGCGTCTGATCGCGCGTCCCGTATGGTCGGGGCCGAGGCTGAAGAGAAATGTCGCGCCGGCCGCGTGACGCTTGAGGATTTCGACGAGCGCCGGCACGCCTTCGCGGGTGCCGCGGAAGGTGTCGACGTCTACCTTGAGCGCGAGCTTCATCGCGTGAGATTCGACTGCAGGCCCGCACGATGCGCGAGCACGATCGCCTGCGCGCGCGTCTCGACGCCGAGCTTCGCGAAGATGCGCGTGATGTGGTTGCGCACGGTCTTCTCGCTGATCGAAAGGCGCGCGGCGATCTGCGCGTTGTCGAGTCCCTCGGAGATCAGCAGGGCGAGGTCGCGCTCGCGCGCCGTGAGCGCGTCGAAAGGACCGGGCGCAAGCGGCTCGGCGAGGAACGGCGCGGCTTCACGGAACCACGTGTCCCACCCAGGCTCGCCCGCGATGAGGAGGTAGTTCCGGCTCTCGAGCGGCACGAGGCGTGACTCCGGGAGCAGGCTCGCGAGAAGGCGGCCTTCGGCGAAGGGCACGAGCTCGGCGTGCAGCGAATGCAGCACCAGCGCCGGCGCACGCACCGACGGGGCGAGAGCGCGCACGTCGGAGGCATAGTTGAGCGCGAAACTGCGCGCGGCGTCGCAGCCGTTGATCGAAAGCCGCGCGGCCTCGTCGAATTCGGCGTGCACGCTCGCATCCGCATCCGGGATGAACACCGACGAGGCGAGCTGCCGCCGCACGAATCCGTCAGGCTGGTCCCATCCGACCTCGGCCGCGCGGACGAACGTCGAACCGAGCGCGGCATCGGCGCCGTCGCGGAAATTGCGCCCGCGCGCGTACCCGCCATGCACGACCAGGCGGCTCACGCGTTCGGGGTGCCTGCACGCATAGGCGATCGCCGCGGGCGAGCCGCCTGCGATGCACGCGAGGGCGAAGCGCTCGAGACCCAGGTGATCGACGATGGCCTCCAGGTCGCCCACGTAGGCCTGGAGCGAATGGTCCGCGATGTTGCGATCCGATAATCCCATGCCGCGCCTGTCGAAGCGCACCAGCGCGTGCTCGCGCGACAGCTCGCGAATCCACGGCCCCCAAACGGGGCTCGCCACGTCGAGCTGCACGTGGCTCCAGCTGCCGAGGATGGCGACGATGGGACTGCCGCTGCCGCCCGTGGCGTAGGCCAACCGTACGCCGTCCGGTGCGGCGCAAAAGCCGATGCGATCTTTCGGTCGTTGCACGGGATCGATTGTAAAACAGGTGACCGATGCCGCCAGAGATGCTAAAATATTGAATTTTCTAGGCTTCTAATGCCCCGGCCGCTTCGAAACATCGCCATCATCGCCCACGTCGACCATGGGAAGACCACGCTCGTCGACAAGCTCCTGCAGCAGGCGGGCACCTTCGCCGCGCACCAGCACCTGGTCGAGCGCGTGATGGACTCCAACGACCTCGAGCGCGAGCGCGGCATCACGATCCTCGCCAAGAACACAGCGGTCGATTATCGCGGCGTGCACATCAACATCGTCGACACGCCCGGCCACGCGGATTTCGGCGGCGAGGTCGAGCGCGTGCTGTCGATGGTCGACGGCGTGCTGCTCCTCGTCGACGCGGTCGAAGGTCCGATGCCGCAGACGCGCTTCGTCACGCGCAAGGCGCTCGCGCAGGGATTGAAGCCCATCGTCGTCGTGAACAAGGTCGACCGCGACGCCGCGCGTCCCGATTGGGTCGTCACGCAGACGTTCGACCTGATGGACAAGCTGGGTGCAAACGATGACCAGCTCGATTTCCCCGTCATCTACGCTTCGGCGATCAACGGCTGGGCATCGACGAGGGCCGGTGACAAGGGCACGGATATGCGTCCGCTGTTCGATGCCGTGCTCGAGCACGTGCCGGAACCCAGGGGCGATCCCGACGCGCCGCTGCAACTGCAGATTGCCGCGGTCGATTACTCGAGCTTCCTCGGGCGCATCGCGATCGGGCGGATCCGCCGCGGCACCATCCGCAAGGCGCAGCAGGTCGCCGTGCTCTCCGGAGACAAACCCGCGCGCATCGCGAAGATCGGCCTGCTGCACACCTTCCAGGGCCTCGAGAAGGTCGAGACCGAAAGCGCGTCGGCCGGCGAGATCGTTTCGGTCACCGGCATCGAGGATTTCGTCATCGGGGCCACGTTCGCCGATCCGGTGAATCCGGAGCAGCTTCCGGCGACGGGCGTTGACGAGCCCACGCTCACGATGAACTTCATGGTGAACAAGTCGCCGCTCGCCGGCCAGGAAGGCAAGTACGTCACCAGCCGGCAGATCCGCGAGCGCCTCGACAAGGAGCTGCTCTCGAACGTGGCGCTGCGCGTGGAAGAGACCGAAGACGCGGATGTCTTCCGCGTTTCCGGGCGCGGCGAATTGCACCTCACGATCCTGATCGAGAACATGCGCCGCGAAGGCTACGAGGTCGCGGTGGGCAAGCCGCGCGTCGTGGTGAAGGAGATCGACGGCGTGAGGATGGAGCCGTGGGAACAGCTCACGGTCGACGTCGAGACCGACGGCCAGGGCAAGATCATGGAGGAGCTCGGGCGCCGCGGCGGCGAGCTGCAGGACATGGTCCCCGATGGCAAGGGGCGCGTGCGCCTCGACTACATCATTCCCTCGCGCGGCCTCATCGGCTTCCAGATGGACTTCATGACGCTCACGCGCGGCACCGGCATCAAGAGCCACGTGTTCGACAGCTACGCGCCGGTGAAGGGCGAGCTGCCGTCGCGGCGCAATGGCGTGCTCATCTCGGCGGAGCAGGGCGATGCCGTGGCCTACGCGCTCTGGAACCTCGAGGAGCGCGGGCGCATGTTCGTCTCGCCCGGCGAGCGGCTATACGAAGGCATGGTGATCGGCATCCACTCGCGCGACAACGACCTCATCGTGAACCCGATCAAGGGCAAGAAGCTCACCAACGTGCGCGCCGCCGGCAAGGACGAGGCGGTCACGCTCACGCCGCCGATCCAGCTCACGCTCGAATCCGCGATCGAGTTCATCGAGGACGACGAGCTCGTCGAGGTCACGCCCAAGTCCATCCGGCTGCGCAAGCGCTACCTGCTCGACCACGAGAGGAAGCGCGCGGCGCGCGACGAAAAGGCCGCGTAGAATCCGCGTTCCCTTCAGGAGGGGATTCGCGCATGAAGCTCCATCTCCCTGCGGCCGTCGCTGCCGCAGGCCTCGTGTTCAACGCCGCGGCCGACGACGGCATGTGGACCTACCACCAGCCGCCGGCCGAGCTGCTGAAGTCGCGCTACGGATTCGATGTCTCGCGCGAATGGCTCGACCATTTCCGCCGCGCCTCCGTCTCGATCGGGGCTTCGGGCTCCTTCATCTCGCCCGACGGCCTTTTCCTCACCAACGCCCACGTCGCGCTCGATTGCGTGAAGAACCTCTCGTCGGCGCGCGAGGACCTCGTCGGCGGCGGCTTCGTCGCGCTCGCCCGCTCGCAGGAGCGCCAGTGCCCGGGAACCGAGGCGCGGCAGCTGGTTTCGTTCGCCGACGTCACGAAGGACGTCGATTCGCCGGACGCGGCCGAGCGCCGGCGCCGCATCGCCGCCATCGAGCAGGAGTGCCGCGAGAAGACGGGGCTGCGCTGCGAGGTCGTGACGCTCTACCGCGGGGCGCAGTACTGGGTCTATCGCTACAAGATCTGGAACGACATGCGCCTGGTGTTCCAGCCTGAGAACGACATCGCGTTCTTCGGCGGCGACACTGACAATTTCGTCTACCCGCGCTTCGCGCTCGATTTCGCGCTCCTGCGCGCCTACGAGAACGGCCAGCCGGTGAAGACGCTGGACTATCTGAGAATTTCGCGGCGGGGCGCATCGGAAGGCGAGCTCGTCTTCTCGTCGGGGAATCCCGGCACCTCCGACCGGCAGCTGACGGTTGCGCAAGTGCTGCTGCTACGCGATCGCCTCTACCCCCTGCGGTTCTCCGCCGCCACGATGTACCGCGAGGCGCTGCACGCCTTCGCGAAGCAGTCGTCGGAATCCGATCGCCGGGCGCTGAGCGCGATCCACGGAACGGAGAATTTCCTCAAGGCCCTCACGGGCGAGACACGGGCGCTCGCGCGGGCCGAGCTCATCGCCGCCAAGCGCGCCGAAGAGGATGCGCTGCGCACGAAGGCGAAGGGCGAGATCGAGGCGGGACGCTTCCGCTGGACGAGCGAAGATCCGTGGCAGCGCATCGATCGCGTGGTCGCGCTGCACGCCGCGCGGGCCGACGAGCTCGAGGCGACGCACTACACCTTCGGCACGCTGGTTCGTTCGGCCAACAACATCGTCGCGCTCGCGTACGAGGGCCGGCGTCCCGACGGCGAGCGGCTCAAGGATTATCGCGAAGCGCGCGCGGCACGGCTGCGCCGGCAGATCGGCGGCGATTTTCCGTACTACGAGGACCTGGAGGCGGTGCGGCTCGCGAGCTTCCTCGAACGCGCGTCCAGGGTCCTCGGGCCGCAGCACCCGTTCGTCGCGCGCCTCACCGGCGGCGAATCTCCGCAGGCCGCGGCGAAACGTCTCATCGACGGCACGCGGCTCGACCAGGCGGCCGAACGCCGCAAGCTCCTCGATGGCGGCGCGGCGGCAGTCGACGCGTCGACCGACAGCCTGATCGTCGCGGTGCGCGACGTCTATCCGGCCTGGTCGCGCCTGAAGCACACGCTGCAGGACGAGATCGAGGGCCAGGAAGAGAAGGGCTACGACGAAATCGCGCGGCTCAAGGCGCACCTCGGCGGAGCGGCGCAGGCGCCCGATGCGACGGGGAGCCTGCGCCTCGCGTTCGGCACGGTCAAGGGCTACGACCGCGACGGCGTGCTCACGCCGTGGGCGACCACGTTCCACGGTCTCTATGACCGGCACGCATCGCTCAAGTCGCATCCCTATTTCCAGCTGCCGCCGCGCTGGAAGGATGCGGCGCCGAAAGTGCGTCTCGAGACGCCCTTCGTGTTCGTGACCACGGTCGACATCATCGGCGGCAGCTCCGGTTCTCCGCTGGTGAATCGCGACGGCGAGCTCGTCGGCGTGCTCTTCGACGGCAACCTCGAGGAGCTGGGCAACCGCTTCGTCTACAGCGACCGGCTCGCGCGTTCGCTCGCGGTCGATGTGCGCGCCATGGTCGAAGCGCTCGACAAGGTATACGGCGCGCACGACCTGGTGCGCGAAATGGGGGCCCGATGAAGCTCTACTACTCTTCCGCATCTCCGTTCGTCCGCAAGGTCACCGTCTGCGCGATCGAGCGCGGGCTCGATACGCGCATCGAGCGGCTGCCGACGAAAGTGCTGCCGAGCGAGCCCAACCGCGATTACGGCAAGGCGAATCCGCTCATGAAGGTTCCCGCGCTCGAGACCGACGACGGAACGGTCCTCTTCGATTCGATCGTGATCTGCGAGTACCTGGACAGCCTTGGCGACGCACCGCAACTCTTCCCCGCGGCAGGCGCAGCGCGCTGGCGCGCGCTGCGCCTCCATGCGCTCGCCGACGGGATCCTCGACGCGGCGGTGCTCACGCGTTACGAGACGTTCGCGCGTCCGCAGGAGCTGCGCTGGAAGGCGTGGATCGACGGGCAGCTGCTGAAGGTGGACCAGGCGCTCGATGTCCTCGAGAAGGGCGTCGGCGACTTCGGCGCGATCGACATCGGAACGGTGGCGGTGGGATGCGCGCTGGGCTATCTCGACTTCCGCTATGGCGAGCGCAAATGGCGCGACGGCCGGCCGAAGCTCGCCGCATGGTACGAGCGCGTCGCGACGCGTCCCTCGTTCGCGAGCACGGTTCCGCAGGGCTGAAGTCAGAGATCGTCGATCGATTTCGGCCAGTCGTCCTTGAGCAGGCGCGAGAGCGAGCGGTCGGCGAGGAGCTTTCCGCTCGTCTGGCAGCGCGCGCAGTAATTGCACTCGTTCTCGGCGTAGACGATGCGCTGGACGGGCGCGCCACAGACGGGGCAGGGCTTCTTGTAGCGCCCGTGCACCGCCATTCCTTCCCGGAATGCCGTCACCTTTTCGGGAAATCCCTCGCCGGTCTCGGCGCGCAGGATGTCGGTCCACGAGGCGAGCGTCGTTCGCGTGGCCTTCCATAACCGCCGCGCCTCTTCTTCCGATAGCTGGCGCGTGAGCTTGAGCGGAGAGAGCTGAGCCGCGTGCAGAATCTCGTCGGAATACGCGTTGCCGATGCCGCTGAAGAGATGCGGATCGGTGAGGGCGCGCTTGAGCGTGTGATTCTCGCGGCGCAAGGCGGCGTCGAATTCCTCGAAGCTCGCCGCGAGCGGCTCGATGCCGCCGGGGTCGAGCCCGCGCAGCGCCTCTTCGCCGCGCACCACCGTGAGCGATGCGCGCTTCCTCGTGCCCGCTTCGGTGAAATAGAGCTTTCCGTCGGCGAATTCGAACGTCGCGAGCGCTCCTGGCGGCTTGCGTTTCTCCGTGGCGGCGCGCCAGTGCAGGCGCCCGGCGATCATGAGGTGGATGACGATGAAGAGCCCCTCGCCGAGGTCGAGCACGATGCGCTTGCCGATGCG
>JACXTT010007426.1_pt1 | contig 15432 bp, 13 predicted proteins | sample 9270951 | NCBI WGS metagenome assembly JACXTT01 (sample SAMN15532306, study PRJNA645909) | rock metagenome | isolation source: weathered quartz diorite | place: Puerto Rico | collected 2017-06-21 | reverse complement strand
CGTAGACCAGTACGCCGCCGTGATCCGGCGACGGACACCACAAGACACAGAAAAGGAGCACTATGAAGAAATCGGCCCTCACCCTCGCCATTGGCACCCTGCTCGCCGGCAGCGCCTACGCGCAAAGCTCGGTGACCCTGTACGGCATCGTTGACCAGAGCATCCGCTTCCAGACCAACGCTGACGGCCAAAACCACAGCCAGACCCAACTGACCAACGGCGCGATCACCAACAGCCGCTGGGGCCTGAAGGGCAGCGAGGCACTCGGCAACAACCTGAAGGCGATCTTCCAACTGGAAAACGGTTTTGATCCGGACACCGGCAAGGCCAACCAGGGTGGCCGTATGTTCGGTCGTCAGGCCTACGTGGGCCTGGCCGGCGACTTCGGCACCGTCAAGCTGGGCCGCCAGTACACCGAAGGCTTTAATTTCTTCGGCGACTTCGACCCGCTGACCATCGGTAACTACGACAACAACGCCTGGCCGTTCTTCCTGACCCAGTTCCGTTCGGACAACGTCGTCAGCTACTCGGGCGCGTTTGGCGGCCTGAACGTCGGCGCCAGCTACGGCTTCGGCGAAGTGGCGGGCAGCGTCACCAAGAACCAGTACTGGGGCACCCGTGCTTCGTATGCTGTTGGTCCGTTCGCCTTCGGCGGCGTGTACCAGGAAATCCGTGACGCCAACAGCAACAAGCAGCAAATGTGGGGCGCCGCTGGTAAGTACAGCATCGGCCCGGCGAAGATCTTCCTGGGCTACATCGGTGGGAAGGACAACACCGGCATGATCGATGCCAACTTCTTCACGCCGGCACCGGCACTCAACTCCGTCAACACGGTGACTGTTCCGCGCAACTACCAGGCCAACCCGCGTAAGGACATGATCGGCTACATCGGTGCCACGTACCAGGCTACGCCTGCCCTGGCCCTGACCGGCGTGTTCTACGGTGACCACATCAAGAACACCAACGGCGTGGGCAACACCAGCGGCAACCGCTACACCGGCGTGCTGCTGGCCGAGTACTCGCTGTCCAAGCGTACGCAGGTCTACGGCACCGTTGACTACAACAAGGTCACGGGCGGCGCCAAGACCCAAATGCCGGGCAAGGACAACCAACTCGGCCTGGCCGCAGGTATCCGCCACATCTTCTGATTGTTGTCTGATCAGTCGGCAGAAAGGCACCTTCGGGTGCCTTTTTGTTTTTGGGGCGTGCGCTCAGCGACGCGGCCTCATGCCGCAGGCGCCTGGGCCGGTGCGGCGGGCAATGTTCTCGCGCTGGCGGCCGGCAATGGACACCCCGCGCGTGCCGGCACCTGGCTCGCCTCGATGCCGTCGAGCCGCTCCAGCCGATAGCCGTGCGTGTAGATGGGCATCAGCCGCACGCCGTGTCCGGCATGCAGGCCGAGCTTGCTGCGCACGCGGGACACGTGGGTATCGACGGTGCGCGACAGCGGCGAGATGTCTCGCCCCCACACCGCGGCAACGATGTGATTGCGCGAGACGATGCGGCCCTCGTTGCGGAACAGCAGCAAGGCGAGATCGAACTCCTTGGGTGTCAGGCTGACCGGTTGGCCGTGGCAGGTCACGATGCGCGCGCTGGCGTCGAAGGCGAACGCACCGACGCATAGACGGGCCCCGGAGCCGGCATGGCCGGGGTAGGCCCGGCGCAGCAAGGACTCGATGCGAGCGGCCAGCTCGCGCGGCCGGATCGGCTTGATCATGTAGTCGTCCGCGCCGCCCGCGAGGCCATCGACGACATCGTCCTCGGCGTCGCGGCCCGTGAGGAACATGACCGGAATACGCCGGTCCAGGTTGGCGCGCACCCAGGCCAGGACATCCCGCCCGGACACGTGCGGCACCTTCCAATCGAGTAGCAACAGGTCGAAGCTGGCATCGCGCAATGCCAGCAGCATGCGCTGGCCGTCGGTGAAGGTGGTGCACGCGTGGCCGGCCGCGGTGACGATCTGGCGCACCAGCGCGGCCTGCGTGGGGTCGTCCTCAAGCGAAGCAATCCTCTTTCCCATGTCTTTCGGCGCCATGTGCGCCCTCTTGTTGGCACTGCGGCCATTTAAGACCGTGGGGCGGCGCTTCCCAATAGGAATTTCCTCAATTCTTTGCGTCAACAAAGTTTTACTTTTGGGCGTATGCAGGCGACGTCTAACATGACTGCTCGTGTCGCATGGAGCCCCCACGACGTTGCCGGCAGCAACTGCCGCGATCCGCCCAGGGAACGGACCGCCGTCGACCATGCCTTTGACAACTCGCGCCAGGAGGGACCGCCATGAGAATTGCCGCGCTGGAGGATGATCCAACCCGCGCCGTGCTGCTGGAACAGACACTTCGCCTGAACGGACACACCTGCGTGCGCTTTCACGCAGGGCAGGCGCTGATGCAGGCATTGCGGCAGGAAACGTTCGACCTGCTGCTGCTCGACCAGGAAAGCGCCGGCGTGGCCGCACGTGACGTCCTGCTCTGGATCCGGCGCACGCTTGGGCAATCGCTGCCGATCATGCTGCTCGGTGAGGGCCGGGAAGACGCGCTGGTTGCCGCCTGCTTTGCCGACGGCGCCGATGCCTATGTCCACAAGCCGCTACGGCCTGCCGAACTGGCGGCGCGCATCCATGCGCTGGCACGGCGCACCGTGCCCGACTGCCACGATCCCTACGACCTGGTCAGCGGCGCCTTCCGCTTTGCCACGCCGGACCGGCGCGTCTGGGTGCACGACAAACCAGTACAACTGGCGCCCAAGGAATATGACCTGGCGGTGCTGCTGTTTCGCAATCTTGGTACGCTGGTGCTGCGGCAAGCCATGATCGACGCCGTCTGGCAGCGCAACATGGACGCCTCGTCGCGCACGGTGGACAGCCACCTGTCACGCGTGCGGACCAAGCTGGAACTGTGGCCGCATAACGGCGTGCGGCTGACGTCCATCTACGGCCTCGGGACCCGGCTGGACGCGCTGTAGGCCCCGGCCCCTTAATCCGCCTTGATGCCCGCCTCCTTCACAATGCGGGCGTTCTCCTCGGACTCCGCGTGAATCGCGGCGACAAACTGTGCGGCGGTGCCGCCGGTGGGCACCTCGCCACCCTTGAGCAGGCGGTCGCGCACCTCGGGCTCAGCCAGCGCCTTGTTCAGTTCGGCATTCAGGCGGTTGACGATAGCGGCGGGCGTCTTGCCGGGCGCGAAAACGCCGAATGTCGATGTCAAATTGGCCTTGGGATAGCCCAGCTCCGCTAGCGTCGGCACATTGGGCAACGCCTCCAAACGCTTCGGCGCACCCACGGCAATGGCGCGCAGCCGACCGGCCTGCATGTGCTGGGTCAGCATCGGGCTGGCATTGGTGCTCATGACCTCGAACTGGCCGCCAAGCGCGTCATTCATCTGCTGGCCGGCACCCTTGTAGGGGATCAGCGTCACATCGGCCTTCGATTTGGCCCGAACCTGTTCCAGTACCACGTGCCCGACGGTGCCAAGGCCCGAGGTCGCCCAGCGCACGGACCCCGGCCTGGCCTTGGCCTGCGTGACCAGGTCCTGGAACGTCTTGCCGGTGAAGGCCTGGGTCGCCACCACCAGCACCGGCGAATACATGACGCTCATCACCGGGGCCACGTCGCGCTGTGGGTCGTAGTTGACATGCGCCACGTGCGGATTCAGCGTCAGCGGGCTGGTAGCGGCAAAGCCCAGCGTGTAGCCGTCTGGCGCCGCCTTCGCCACGGCATCGATGCCAATGCTGCCGCCGGCGCCCGCCTTGTTTTCCACGACCACGGACGTTCCCATCTGGGCCGACAGCCGCTCGCCAAGCGCGCGCGCCACGGTGTCGCTAATGCCGCCGGTGGGATACGCGACGATCAGGCGGATGGGACGACTCGGATAGGCGTCCCCGGCCGCATGTGCGGCGGACGTGAAGGCGGCGACGCCGGCGGCAAGCGCGGCCAGTAGTGGAAGGCGGAATATGGAGGTCATGGCAAGAAGAGGCGGCAGCGGGTACCGGCAAAGGAAAGATCGGGGAGACGCGTGCGCACCGACGTGCCCGCCGAGGCAAGTCACAACCAGCACCCATCGGCGCTCATCGACGCCCATCAGCGAACCACAGGCCGATCCGGCACCCACGAGACAAACAGTTCATTGGCGCGGTCATACAGCCGCCAGCTCGTTCCGCACGCGCGGCACGTGAACGACAGTACGCTGAACGGCACGCCGGCAGCGCTCTGGCCAACGACCGGTGCGGTGTGCTGCAGCGCGAGGCACGGATGCGGCTCGCGCCGGCGCGGATCGGCTGCCAGCGCGAGGCAATGATCGCAGGCCGGCGCAGCGGCGGAAGCGGAGGGGGGAACAGCAGACGTCATCCCCGCATGATGCCGCAAAATTTGTGCGGCAACACCGCACAACGGCGCGCGCCCCTTATTCCGGAACGCGGCGCATGGCCACCGCCGGCGGCACCTCGCCGGCCTTGGCCGGTGTACCGCGCTGGCCGAGCCAGACGCTTGCCAGCACCAGCAAGGCGCCTGCCAGTTGCACGGGCGTCAGGGCCTGGCCCAGCACCACGAAGCCAAGCACCGTGGCGCTGACCGGGCTCAACAACCCCAACGCCGACACGGCCGCCGTAGGCAGGCGCCCGATGCCGCGAAACCACAGCCCATAGCTGAGCCCCGCGCCGGCGATGCACAGCCACGCGTAGCCGAGCACGTTGGCCAGCGTGAAACTGGCCGGCACCGGTTCCAGCGCCAGCGCGAACGGCAGCAGGAACAGGCCGCCCGCGCACAATTGCCACGCGGTCAGCACCAGCGGTGAGACCGGCGGCTTCCAGTGCTTGGTCAACACGGTGCCGAACGCCATCGAGACGGCCCCTGCCGCTGCGGCGGCCACGCCGATCGCATCGAGCCGCGCCGCCGGCCCCAGCACCAGCAGCGCCACGCCAGCCAGCCCGCCAACCCCGGCCAGCCACGCCGTCCGTGCGGGTCGCACGCGCAGCAGCAGCCAGGCCAGCACCACCACGATCAGCGGCTGGATTGCGCCGACCGTCGCCGCCACGCCGCCGGGCAGGCGGTAGGCGGCGATAAACAGCATCGCCTGGAAGAAGCCGATATTGAGCACGCCCAGCACCGCTGCCCGCCACCACCAGCCGCCGGCGGGCAGCGTCCGGCCGATCGCCAGCAGGACCAGCCCGGCCGGCAGCGCGCGAATCACGCCGGAGAGCAGCGGTTGTCCGGGCGGCAGCCACTGGCTGGTGACCAGGTAGGTGCTGCCCCAGATGGCGGGCGCCAGCGCGGTGAGCAGCACGTCGGTCGTGCGGGCGGCGCGCGAATGGGTGTGGGTTGTCTGCTTCATATCAAGTATCTCGACATCAAGATAAAAGACACTTTACGAAGCCAATTGCTTGATGTCAAGATTCTTGTTCGAATCCATATTGGGAGCAGGAACGCGATGGCGACCCGCAGCAAGCCAGGAACGGCGGCCGAACATGCCGTAGCCGACGCCCCGCCCTCGCGCCCGGCGCAAGCCGACCGCGTCGACAGCATCCTCGCGCAATGGGCGCGCGAGCGGCCCGACCTGGACGCGTCGCCGATGGGCATCATCGGCCGCGTCTGGCGGCTGAACCGTCACACCGCCCGCGCCGTCGAGGCCGCGCTGGCCACAGTCGACCTGTCGACGTGGGAGTTCGACGTGCTGGCCACGCTGCGGCGCACGGGCGCGCCGCTCTCGCCCGGCGCGCTGATCGAATCGCTGATGATCACATCGGGCACCATGACGAACCGGCTGGACCACCTGGAACGCGCCGGGCTGGTGCGGCGCCTGCCCAATCCAGAGGATCGTCGCGGCCTGCTCGTGGAACTGACCGAGGCGGGACGCGAGCGCATCGACCACGCGACGTCCGTCCACGTGGACAACGAGCACCGGCTGCTGGAGAGCCTCTCGCCCGCCGAGCGCGACCAGTTGGCCGGCTTGCTGCGCCGGTGGCTGCTGGCGTTCGAGCCGGCGGACTAGCCTGGCACCGACATTGCAAAACACCACAAGACCAACCCAAGGAGACCCTGCATGCCTCATCCCTTCCGATCCCGCCTGGCCACCCTGCCGGCCGCCGCGCTGTGCGCGCTGTTCGCCGCCACCGCCCACGGCGCGCCGGTCGAGCCCGTCTACCAGCTTTCCCAGCAGGAAAAGCCCGCGCTGATCGCCACGCTCAAGGACCTGGTCTCGATCGAGTCCGGCAGCAAGGACCTGGAGGGGCTGGACCGTATCGCCACGCTGATCCGCGACCGGCTGGCGGCGATGGGCGGCGACGCCAAACTGGTCGAGGCCACCGACATCTACCGCATGGAAGACACACCGGCGCAGGTCGGCAAGATGGTGATGGCGCAGTTCAAGGGCACCGGCCAGCGCAAGATCATGCTGATCGCGCACATGGATACGGTCTACCTGCGCGGCATGCTGGCGCAGCAGCCGTTCCGCGTGGACGGCGACAAGGCTTACGGCCTGGGCATTGCCGACGACAAGAACGGCGTCGCGGTAATCCTCCACACCATCGCGATCCTGCAGAAGATGGGCTTCAAGGATTACGGCACGCTGACCGTGCTCATCAACGGCGACGAGGAGATCAGCTCGCCGGGCGCGCGCGCCACGCTGACGAAGCTGGGCGCCGAGCACGATGCGGTGTTCTCCTGCGAGGCCACGCGCGTCAACGGCGACCGCCTGTCGCTCGCCACCAGCGGCATCGCGTCGGTCGCGCTGAAGGTGGAGGGCAAGGCCTCGCACGCGGGCAGTTCGCCCGAGCTGGGCCGCAATGCGCTGTACGAAGTGTCGCACCAGATCCTGCAGACGCGCGACCTGTCCAATCCGGCCACCGGGCTCAAGATGAACTGGACCGTGTCCTCGGCTGGCACCAACCGCAACGTCATCCCGGCCGTCGCCACGGCGCAGGCCGACGTGCGCGTGCTGCGCACCGCCGACTACGACAACCTGGAGCGCACGCTGCAGGAGCGCCTGAAGAAGCAATTGATTCCGGACACCAAGGTGGAGATGAAGTTCGAGCGCCGCCGCCCGCCGCTGGAGGCCACCCCGGCCTCGCGCGCGCTGGCCGCACACGCGCAGACGGTCTATGCGGAAATCGGCGAGAAGCTGGCCGTAGTGGATACCGCCGAGGGCGGCGGCACCGATGCCGCCTTTGCCGCGGCGGCGACCAAGGCGCCGGTGATCGAGCGCTTTGGCCTGCGCGGGTTCGGCGCGCACTCCAACGATGCCGAGTACGTTGACCTGAATTCCGTCACGCCGCGCCTGTACCTGCTCACGCGCATGATCATGGACGTATCGCAGGGCAAGACAGGCAAGTAAGGCTGTCCGCGCTGCCGGGTCTGGAATGCCCGGCAGCCAAAGCAAAAGGGGGAAGGGCCTAAGCCGCTTCCCCCTTTTTCATGGCAGCTCGCCTGGCGTCATCAAGACGCCAGCGCCGCTCAGGCCGCCGCGCCCTTGCGCCCGCCAAGATCCGGCAGGAACACCGCCAGCAGCCCCAGCAACGGCAGGAACGCACACAACTGGTAGACGGACTCGATGCCATGCGCATCGGCCAGCCGCCCCAGCACGGCGGCGCCGATGCCGCCCATCCCGAACGCAAAGCCAAAGAACAGGCCCGACACCATGCCGACCTTGCCGGGAATCAGTTCCTGCGCGAAGACCAAAATGGCCGAAAACGCCGAGGCCAGGATGAAGCCGATCACGAACGACAGCACGCCGGTCCAGAACAGGTTGGCGTGCGGCAGCATCAGCGTGAACGGCGCCACGCCGAGGATCGACGCCCAGATCACACGCTTGCGGCCAATGCGGTCGCCGATGGGGCCGCCAAGGATCGTGCCGGCCGCCACCGCGAACAGAAACACGAACAGGTAGATCTGCGCGCTCTGGCGTTCCAGGCCGAACTTCTCCATCAGGTAGAACGTGTAGTACGTGTTCAGACTCGCCATGTAGAAGTACTTGGAAAAGATCAGCAACAGCAGCACGACGATCGCGCGCACCACCGTCGACGTCGGCAGCGGCTTGGCCGCCCCCGCGCCGGCCTTCTTCTTGCGCGCGCCGTGCGCCAGTTGCCGTCCGTACCAGCCGCCAATCTTCCACAGTACGGCGATGGCCAGCAGCGCGGCCAGCGAGAACCACGCGACGCTGCTCTGGCGATGCACGATCCACGCCGCCAGCAGCGGCCCCATCGCGCTGCCGCCATTGCCGCCCACCTGGAAAATCGACTGCGCAAGCCCATGCTGGCCGCCGGAGGCCATGCGGGCCACGCGCGACGATTCGGGATGGAAGATCGACGATCCGGTGCCGACCAGCGCGGCCGCCACCAGCAGCACGCCATAGGTCGGCGCCACCGACAGTAGCAGCAGGCCCGTGAGCGTGAAGCCCATGCCGATGGCTAGCGAGTGCGGCTTGGGATGCTTGTCGGTGTACAGCCCCACCACCGGCTGCAGCAGCGACGCGGTGATCTGGTACGTCAGCGTCAACAGGCCGATCTGCGTGAAGCTCAGGTTGAAGCCGCCCTTGAGCATCGGGTAGATGGCCAGGATCAGCGACTGGATCATGTCGTTGAGGAAGTGGGCGAAGCTGATCGCCGACAGCACGCGAAAGCGCGTGCCCTCCTGCTGGTGCGCGGCCGGTTCCTGCGGCGCGGCGGCTGCAGGGGCTGCAGTCGCCGGCGCCGGATTGGCGGTGGTGCTCATGGTTGGGGGCTCTCGGGAGACAGGATTGGGAATGTGCCAACGATGCTACATGGCAAAAACCCGCCCGTCCTGCGAAAATAGGGCCGCAACCTTGGAGAAAAGGACAGATGGCACCCGTCTCCCGCCCGCGCCGCGCCGGCAAGACGCCCCAACCGTGGATCGATCCCGCCACCTGGGAGCGACTGCCCGGCATCGACGCCGATGTTCGCGCCCATCCCGATGCCGCCGCACGCGCGGACACCTACGCCGAATCGCCCGCCTACGAGCGCTACGACCGCGGCCCGATGCCGGTCGCCGCAATGGCCGCCGACTACGAGCCCGGCCACATCACCAAGCCGCACCAGCATCCGCACGCCCAACTGGTCCACGCGGTGCACGGCGTGATGGTGGTCTGCACGGACGAGGGCCAGTGGATCGTGCCGCCCACGCGCGGCATGTGGATGCCCGGCGGCACCGTGCACTGGATTCGGATGGTCGGCCACGTGCAGATGCGCACGGCCTACATCCGCCCCGACGCCGCTCCGGACCTGCCGACGCGGTGCACGGTACTGGGCATCTCGCCGCTCCTGCGCGAGCTGATCCTCGCGGCCATCGACATTCCCCTGCCCTACGCGCGCGACTCCCGCAACGGCCGCCTGATGCGCCTGCTACTGGACGAAGTGCTGCTGGTGCCGACGCTGCCGCTGCACCTGCCCCGCCCGACCGACCCCGGCTTGCGTCAGATTTGCGAGACCATCGTGCAGGCCCCCGATACCGCCCTGACGCTGGCAAGCTGGGGCACGCGGCTGGGCATCGACCCCAAGACCATCCAGCGGCGCTTTGCGCGCGAGACCGGCATGACATTCGGGCAATGGCGGCAGCAGGCGCGCCTGCTCGCCGCGCTGGAAAAGCTGGCCGCCGGGACCAAGGTGGTGGACGTGGCGCTGGACCTCGGCTACGAGAGCCCGAGCGCGTTCGCGACCATGTTCCGACGGCAGTTCGGCGTGCCGCCGAGTGCGTTTTTTCGTTAGTGCCAGGCGTTGGGCCGACAGCCCGGCAAGTGCCGGGCCGCTATGACGTAGGGCATTCCCCTTGTGATATTTAGACCAGAATTAGAAAATTCTGAATACTCACCCTCCCTTTGTAGTATTCCAAGCTATCCGGCACCGGATTAGCTTTGAAAGATACATCGTGACGATGGCGTCATCATCAGAAAATAAGAAATCAAATTAGAAGGGGGGATGTATATGAGAAAAACTAGGCGTCTGCTAGTCACCGTTGGACTCATTGGAATTGCAGCCCTTACGATACTGCTGACCTACAAGCTGTCAGCCAGCGAAAACACCGAGCAGCGCCACTCGGCCACCGAGCCCGGCAGGAAATTTCCGGCGTCGACCCCAAGCGGGGCGCCGATCTCCCTTCGGAACAGCATCATAAAAGTAGAAGATCAGTCTGGCCGCCCAGGCGTACGCTCCAAGGATTTTACTGAAACCGTACTCGGCATTGATAGCGATCGCAATGGCATCCGCGATGACATTCAGAATTACATCGAGCAATCTTACAAAGATCCTGCGCAGCGCCAGGCCATGTTGCAATACACACGAGCAGCGGAGCTACTCTATTTTTCAGAAACCTTTGATGTAGTGAAAAGGAGTTGGCCAGAATATGCCAGGAGCTCTGCCTGCTTACGGCAGGCGTTTGGACGTGACAAGTGGACCAAAGAGGCTGGAGAAATAACAGCTCAACTTCTGAACACCCCTCCCCGGATCGAGGTATACATCACATACAATCGGTTAGCAGCAGGCCACATATACGATTTATATGGAGGGACACAACCATGCGACAGATGATCACAAGGAAATTCCCTGCAAATATAATAATCACAATAGTAGTTTTTTCAACTCACATTCCCAGTCCTCGCACAAAACAACAAGTACTGCACCTCCGAGTTCAAGATACTATTTGGCAACGGGGTACTCACCAATATAAATGACTGGATGGCATCTGGCGATGAACTCCGGGCAATTATAGGGGATACCTTTAATAGCATCCCCGTCAGTTACGGGCTATCACAAAACCCTTCGGACGGATTTTTATCCGACCTCTATCAAGCATTCCAACAAAAAGTTGCAGAGGACCCTTCTCTTTCGTGGGAGGCGCTATTTCGCGTTTTCTAGGCGTCGTTGACATCCTCACGGCGGGTTTCGTCTCCTATGTTCAGAGCATTATCACCGCCGTCATGGCAATCAACACACAGCAATTGCAGCAGAGATTCCAGGATCAAAACAACTACGTTGACGCGGATGCACAGCAGCAAGCAACGGAAATTCTCGATGCCATAAAGACGGAGGGCCAACGAGTCCTACTTGTATCGCACTCACAAGGGGGGCTTTACGCAAATGCTGCGCATCGTCTCGTGTATCTAGATCCAGAGGTCTCGACAAAAAGCCTGATGGTCGTAGCCGTGGCAACACCAGCCAACTATGTTGCTGACAACGGGGCGTACACTACCTCAGACAATGATGTCGTCATAAAGGCAGTCCGCCAATTCATAGCCTCACAAACATTGCCGTCCAATATTTCCGTGCCATTCCATTTCGACGACATGTCAGGGCATTTTTTTGTGAAGACCTATCTTCACAATGACTATCCAGCGAGAAACGTCATTTCGTCAAATATGAAGGCCGCCTTGGCCAATCTTGAGCGTCCAGACGATACTTATAATTTCGAGATTCGCGCCCCATTTATAGGTCTGCTGTTTCCTAGTGACGTGACTCCACCACAGCCTACTGGACTCTTCAATGCATACTATGAGGCAGCAGAAAAGGTTAATCCTGGCGTCCGGCAATGGGCACGAAGCACCCCGGATGGCTTTAATGTTCTTTGGAGCATACGGGATCTGAGCAAGCGGAAGTTGGATGGTTTTGCACCAGAGGATCAGGAGTTCGCGATACTTGCCAGCAACGAAGTAAAGCGTAGAATCGGCCAGTACAATCAAAATGCCATTACACCAGGAAAACCACTCTCTGTTTTTCTGAGCGGAAAAGGTCCATTCTTTGCTCATAGCATTTATTTGACACCACCCCCAGAAAGTGCAGAGAGAGATTCCATATGGATATGATGAAAATGGCCCAATCAGTCCACTGGATCAGCCGTACCCAATAATCCTCGATCCCACCGCGCAAGGCTTCCCACTTGGAAGCATTAAATCACCGGAAGAAATTTTCATGGATTATTACCTTAGACCTGTCATGGATGACCTTAGCATCATCCCTAAGGACGTAGCACAGCTGGAAATATCAGATCGTAAATTGGTGCTGAAGGTATGTCGCGCTACCGGCACTTAGAACAACGGCGAATGGTTCAGAAATGATGCGCTACTCGCCGCGGTTTGCCGGGCTAGGCAATCACCCTCGAATGCCGAGGCAATTGCCAGCACCCACGTATGCCGCGCCGCACACCATGACGGCGCCGAGCACGACTAACTAGCCCTCGCCCGCCTCAGAACGCCTGATCGAGCGCGAGGTAGCGCTCCACCAGCCGCGTCCAGTAGGCCGCGCCGATGGTCAGGTTCTCGTCGTTGAAGTCGTAGGCCGCGTTGTGCAGCAACGGCTGGTTGACGCCGTTGCCCAGGCGCACGAAGCAGCCCGGGCGTTGTTGCAGCAGGTACGAAAAGTCCTCGCTGCCAGCGATGCGGTGGAACGGCGCGACCACCTTGTCGGGGCCGACCAGTTCCTCGGCCACCTGGCGCGCGAACTCGGTTTCGCGCTCGCTGTTAATCAGCACCGGGTAGCCGCGCACGTACTCGATGTCAGCCGTAGCGCCGTAGCCGTGCGCGTGCGACGTCACCAGTTGGCGGATGCGTTCCTCCATCGCGGCCCGCACCTCGGGGCTGAACGAGCGCACGCTCAGTTCCATGCGCGCGCTATCGGGAATCACGTTGGGGGCATGCCCGGCGTGCAGCGTGCCGATCGTGACCACGGCGGTCTCATTCGGGTCCACGCTGCGTGCAACCACGGACTGCAGCGCCATCACCAGGCTGCCGGCGACCAGGATCGGGTCGATCGACTGATGCGGGCGCGCCGCGTGGCCGCCCTTGCCGCGGATCGTGATGATCACCGTGTCGCAGGCCGCCATGAACGGGCCGGCGCGGAACATGAACGTGCCCGCCTCCACGCCCGGATGATTGTGCAGGCCGAAGATCGCGTCGCACGGAAAGCGCTCGAACAGCCCGTCGGCCAGCATGCGCTCGGCGCCGCCGCCAGCGCCGACCTCCTCGGCCGGCTGGAAGATCAGGTTTACCGTGCCGCGGAAGTTGCGTGTGCGCGCCAGTTGCCGCGCCGCGCCAAGCAGGATCGCCGTGTGGCCGTCATGGCCGCAGGCGTGCATCTTGCCCTCCTGCGTGCTCGCATACGACAGCCCGCTCAACTCCTGGATTGGCAACGCATCGATGTCGGCGCGGATACCCACGCTGCGCGGTCCCGGCTCGCCCTGCAGCGTGCCCACCACGCCGGTCTCGCCAACGCCACGTGTGACCGCGTAGCCCCAGCTTTCCAGCAGGCTGGCGACCAGTTCCGCGGTGCGGACTTCGTGAAAGGCGAGTTCGGGATGCTGGTGGATGCTGCGCCGGATGTTCTCCAGCTCGGCACGGTGATCCAGGGTGTCTTGCAGACAGCAGAAAGGACGCAGGGGACGGTACGTGGAAGCGAAGCTGGCGTCGTCGGGGACTGCGCCGGTTGCCGGCGCCCGCAAGGGGGCGACTTCGGGGGCGTGTTCGGACATGGCAAATGCTCTACTGGCGAGGGCCTTATAGAAGCAGTATTTCACGTGAAAACGGCAACGGACAGGCCCGTTGCCGTTTTTCGTGCGATTCCGTGCCAACGTGGCCTTCCGCAGCCTTGAAGTGTTGCCGTGGCGGTACGCTTTGTGTGAAAACGCGACCGTTTGTATGCGGACGTTTCCGCGGGGAACCTCCCCCCGCGCACGTCATTGTGGTCCTCACGGGTCCCCGCGCGAGCGGGGACCAAGAGATCAGCGTTCCCCGTAGGCCACCACGACCTGGCTCTGCACGCCCAGGCCGTCCACGCCCAGGCGCATGGTGTCGCCGGCCTTCAGGTAGCGCGGCGGCTTGCAGCCCATGCCCACGCCCGGCGGCGTGCCGGTGGCGATCAGGTCGCCCGGGTGCAGCGTCATGAACCGGCTGACGTAGCTGACGAGCGTCGCCACGTCGAACACCATCGTCGCAGTGCTGCCCCGCTGCACGCGCTCGCCGTTGACCTCCAGCCACAGGCCGAGCGACTGCGGATCCGGCACTTCGTCGCGCGTGACCAGCCACGGGCCGGCCGGGCAGAACGTGTCGCAGCCTTTGCCCTTGTCCCAGGTGCCGCCGCGCTCGATCTGGAACTCGCGCTCGGACACGTCGTTGACCACGCAGTACCCCGCCACGTGCTCCAGCGCCGTCGCGCGCGGCACATTGCGCGCCGTGGTGCCGATCACCACGCCCAACTCCACCTCCCAGTCGGTCTTTTGCGAGCCATACGGCAGCATCACCGGATCTTGTGGGCCATTCAGCGAACTGTTGGCCTTCAGGAACACGATGGGCTCGGCGGGTATCGGCATGCCGGCTTCGGCGGCGTGATCGGCGTAGTTCAGGCCGATGGCGACGATCTTGCCGACACCGGTCCACGGCACGCCGTGGCGCAGGCCGGCGCCCTCCACGACCGGCAGCGTGGCAATGTCCAACTCGGCCAGGCGCGCCAGCGCCGCCGGCGCCAGTTGCCGCGCGTCGATGTCTGCGATCACGCCGGACAAGTCTCGTACCCTGCCCTCGGCGTCAAGAATGCCCGGACGCTCCTCGCCCGGCTTGCCTGTACGTACCAGCTTCATATTCTCTTTGTCTCCTTGCTGTCTGAACGTCGGAATCAGGCGCCCTTGCCGCGCGCGGCGGGCTCGGCAAGGCTGAGTGCGACCACGCTCAGGACCTCTTGCGCGGTGTTTTCCGAGTGCTGGCGCAGCACCTGCGCCAGCCGCGGGCGGCCCGGCTCGCGCAGCGCGACCATGATCGCCTCGTGCTCCTCGTGCGATTCCTGCCAGCGCAGCGTATCCGCGTTGGCGGCGCCGCGCGCGCGGTGCACCTTGCTCATCAGCGAGGCATAAACGGCGGCCAGCACGGGATTGGCGGCGCCATCGATGATCAGCTGGTGAATTTCCTGGTTGATGCGGAAGTACTCCGTGCGCCGCCCGGCGGCGTGCGCCTCGATCATGGCCTTGTGCTTGCGCTCCAGCCGCGCCATGGTGACCTCGGACAGGCGCTGCGCGGCCAGCTCGCCGGCCGTGGCCTCCAGCCCGTGCAGTGTCTCGAAGGTGGACCGCAACTCGTCCAGGTCCAGCGGCGCCACGCGATAGCCAATGTACTGCCGGTGCAGCACCAGCCCTTCGGCCACCAGCACCTTGAGCGCCTCGCGCAGCGGCGTCTTGGAGACGTCGAACGCCTCGCAGAAGGCCCGCTCGTCGATGCGGGCGCCGGGCGGCAACTCCCCCTCCTCGATCATCGTGCGCAGGCGCGCGGCGATCTCGGCCGACATGCCGAGCGTGCGCAGGCGGGAAGTTTTGGGAAGCGTTTGTGTCACGGACGTCACCAGAGAGGGGAAATGCACCACGAGAAGGCTAACACACACCACCATTTTGCATACGTGATTCAATAAAATCAACAACTTACAGATGTTGTAATTACAGATTACGTATCCTATACTCCC